>Ga0233422_10000818_pt1 | contig 14788 bp, 13 predicted proteins | sample Watercolumn_Mata_2_FD_182724 | JGI IMG/M metagenome (GOLD analysis project Ga0233422, IMG submission 182724) | Freshwater microbial communities from Lake Matano, South Sulawesi, Indonesia - Watercolumn_Matano_2014_110_MG | ecosystem: Environmental > Aquatic > Freshwater > Lake | place...
TGTGCAATTAAAAGCATATTCTTTTCTCCCATTAAAATCTTCAAAATCAGTTGAAGCGCGAAAATCAGTTGAAGGATTCCAGCTACTTCCAGGGTAATAAAGTTCAAAGAGTTCAAAATTCCAAACATCAGGAAAAAGCATAATTAAATATTGGTTTCCTAAAAATTCTCCAAAAAACAAAACATGCTCGTTAATAATCGGAAATTCTTTTATAGAATTTATAATTTCCCTCGACAAACTATCATCTGTTGCAGTTATGCTCCATCGTGTAGGCACCATTTTTTTATTTTTTTTCAAACCCAAAACACCAATGCTCAAAATTTTCGCGAGCGAATATTCATTAATATTATTTTTATAAAGATAATTTAATCCTTCAGAAGCCCGAATCTCGTCGTTAATAATTTTGTCAACTTTTGAATCAATTTTCACATTTGAAGTTATTTTCGCATCTTTCAAACCCGCTCTCATGCCGTGTGGTGTTAAAACTCTGTCTTTATCTCTATTCAAATTTATGCATTTATTTAACTCAATTTCAACATCAACTTGTTTTGAAGAAATTGCAATTTCCTTTGAAATTTCAACAAATTTTTTATTAGTTCGAACATCTGTAACTCGCGATTTAAAACGAGAATTTAAAAGATTATTTCTCAAATCCAAAACATTTTTTATAGAAAAATTATTTTGCGCCCAATATTTTGCGTCGTCGTAGAGCCACGCATCCCTATCTTCATTCAGAGGACTCAAAATCCCAACATTAACAAAAGGATATTTTAATTTAGAACCAACAAAAACACTCGGTGGACTTATTGTGTCTATTCTCGAAATTTTCGTCAAATCTTTTGTTTGAAACTGGAACTTCTGCGTCTTGTCTAATTTTCCAAATTTTAAATCCTCAATTTCAACATTTTCCATAAAATAAAAACATAAAATTTATTTAAATTATTTTATTGCTATTCTAAAGAGAATCTTTTTCAAATTGAATTATCCCTCATCCTTAATTTCACGGCAATTTTGGAAACTTGACTTTTCTTTTTATTAATGCAGGTTTAGCAATCGGCTTCTCAATAGTTGATTTCACAACAGGTGCATTTCCTCTTCTCAACCTATAAATAATAAAAACAATTATTACTAAAAGAACTAAAATTAAAATTAACCAAAACAAAGTAGAAATTTTTTCAACAACAAAAGTGTCATAACTGCTTGCATTTATGTTTTTGTAAGAAACTCGAGAATAAAACAAATAATCTCCAATAACGATATCTTTAGGGACATCTAAATAAAAAATATTATTATAAGTTTGATTAATTGCAATATCCTCTTTCTTGATAGTGTAATTCTTATTGTCAAAATCAATAATCATATATTCCAAAGCAACATCAAAATTTCTCAAATCCCCCATATTAATAACGCTAATATTTGCTCTTACTCTTCCACCAGGACTCAAATATTTTTTAAGAACATCTGTTCGAATATCAAAGAGTGCTTCCTTCTCTTTTATTTCTAAAATTGCTTTAGATTCTCTTTCAACATATTGCGATCTAAATAAAATTTTGCCAACATAAACATCAGCTGGACGAATATCAGAAATATAAATATCTAATCTCAAAGTTTTATTTTCTCCAGGGGTTAAACTTATTTTATTTTCTTGAGGAAAAACAAAATATTCAAGCCCTGCAACAGAAATATAAATATCTAAATTTTGAGTTCCATTATTTTTAACATTTAAATTTTTCTGATAATATTGCCCCTTCTTCATTTGAACAGCAAAAAAATCTGGAACAACTTCAAAATCATAGCCTGTTGTCATATTTTTTTGAGGAGTTGTTTTATTTGTAGTTGTTCCACTTCCCCCCCCGCCGCCACCTCCAGCACAATCAGCAGCACAGTTTGATGAAGTTTCTCCACTTTCACAAACACCATTCCCGCAAACAGATGAAACAGGAGTTTCTCGAGCATAATAAACCCCATAAAAAGTTAAAGTTCTAAATTTTAAAATCCCCCCAGAATAACTAATTAAAACACAATCAGAACAAACAGCCCCATTTTTCATAATTTGAGGAGAAGTAAAACTTAAACTATAAATTGAAATATTCACACTTTTATTCAAATAAGGTAAATCAGAATTATCAACATAGACCAAATTACTTGAAATATTAATATCATTATCAAAATTAACAATTCTGTCGCTCCCTGCAGTCAAAGTTAAATTTAAATTTTCATTAAATGCAATTTTTCCATAAGAAATCTTTTCCAAAATCGCACTAGAAAAATTATTTAATTCTTCTGTTGAATAATCATTAAATTCAGTTGTATCCCCATTATAAAAAGTATAAATTATCCTCAATCCAGAAATAGAAACATTTGAAGTAAAATTTCCCTGCGTAACATAACCTGTGATTGCAACTACCAAGGATAAACAAAACAAAATAGCAAAAAAAATCACCACTCTTTTAATTGAATTCATAATAAGAATAATTTAACTTTGTTTTTAATATTTTCTAAAAAATCTAAAATTTCAATCATTAAACTCTTCTTTAATTTTTTTTACAAAATCTTCAAGAGAACTTAAACTCATTTTTGCTCCAACAGCGTCGATGTGCCCTCCGCCTGAAGCCCCGTTTGTTTCTAAAAGAATTTTTACAATTTTTTTCTTAACATTTTTTCCACGAATGGAGAGATTAACATTTTCACCCTTAACATAAGCAACAACAATAATCTTATCTGGATTTAAATAAGATAATCTATTCGCTAAATCTGCACTCATGCTCATTTCGCCAGAATATTTAAAATAAAAAACTTTCCCAAAAATTTCACAAGATTTTGTTTTATTAATTAAATCCATATATTTTTTATTTATTTCTTCAAATCTTTTATAAAAAAAAGAATTCTCATTGCATTCAACAAGAATGTCATAGGGCGTCTTCACATTGATTAAAAATTTCATCATGGAAATAACATTTGTCGTCGTATTTTTAAGCCCAGCACTAAGAATTTGTGCAATCTTTCCAATAGAAGAACTATAATAAATTTCAAAAGCATCATTGGATTTCACAGCCAAATCAGAATAATTTTTTAAGAAATTTTTATAAAAATTAGGAATAAATCTATCAGAAATACAACCTGTAATTGCGAGCCATTCATCTTTCTGATCTTTAAAAATTTGATGGCAAAGAAAAGTTGTGGGTTCAGACAATTTTTTCTTATTAAAAATAGGATTATAATAATTGACAAATTTAGGAATTTTTTTTCTGTCAACATCATGATGATCAATCATAACAACAGGCAGGTTTAATTTTTGAATCTCTTCAAAAAATTCTAAAGACACTTCTGGTTGGTCTAAAAAAAAGATGCAATCTGGTTCGAATTCTTTAACTTTTCTAAAATAATCAACAGACATAGGGGTTGATTTAACAGGAAAACCTTTTCCTCTTCCAAGATACCGTCGTAAAATTAAAAAAGAGCACAAGCCATCTGCATCATTGTCAAAAAAGAAAAGAGGGTTCTGTGAACTCTCAAGGAAATTTCTAATTTCGGAAATTTGTTTTTTAGTCAGCATAATAAATAATAGAATTTCAACTATATAAAATTTAAGAAAAAATTAAATTCTCTTTCCCAAGATTACTTTTTCTTTAAGATTATAAATTTCTTCTCTGAAAAATGCAATCATTGCTTCTGTATCTAAAACACTTAAAAGATCTTTGTCTTTTGCAGTCAAAATTTTATCTAAAGTCTCAAAATGTGCGACAAGAGATTCAACATATCTTTCTAACAAATTTGTCTTCGACAAAATTCTTGTTCCCTTAGGAGAAACATCCCTATCATGAAGCTCTTCGAAAAGCATACGGGTGATATTCATAGGTTCTAAAAGAAAATCAAAATCCATTCCTTCTAAAATCTGCAAGCTATAAGAATAATTTTGACCAAAATAATCTTTTAAAATCATCTCTTGTTCTTTATGAACATTCCCTATTAATTCTTTTAATCTCATCTTTACAATAACTCCTTCTTGCCCTAATTCAATTAAATATCTTTTAACCATATCAGAAATTCTTTTAACAATTTCTGCTCTCTGTAAAACCAAACTAACATCATTAATTGAAACAACTCTCTTTAACTCAAGTGCATTTAAATCATCTAACATTTCATTAAAAGCTTCTTTTTGTTTCTCCAATATTTGCAAAGTTTCTGCAGCCCTCCTTAAAATTTCAGAACTATTTTCCAACCTGTAATTAATATCTTTATAATAAAGAGAGATTTTATTTTTTCTTTCAGAAACTGCAATTACAATTGTTTTTGCTTGTTTTGCTGTCCTCTCACCAGATTTATGCCTCACACCAGTTTCATTTGTGGAAATATCTGCGCTTGGAATTAAAAGAGCGTTTGCAGACAAAATTTGTTTTCCATCTTCAGAAAGAATAATTGCTCCATCCATTTTAGCAAGTTCAACAAATCTCTGAGGAGTAAACTTGCAATTTATCTTAAATCCCCCTTCTAATAAAGAAGGAACATTCTTATTATCAAAAACTATTAACGCACCCATTCGTGCTTTCAGCAAATCATCCAACGCTGTTCTTAGAGAAGTCCCTGGTGCAAACATTTTCAGAACATCTATAAACTCTTTCTCGTTATTAATCACCCCCTCAATATTGTTTTGAGGAATGAACATTTCTTTTAATTCTAATTTCTCCTCTTCCATAAATCAAAAATAGCCCGCATATTTATAAATATTTATCTCTACTTTTTAGAAAATGTTTTTGCTTAATTTCCAACCGATTTATTAAACAATTTTATTATTTTTCTCAAGATAAAATAAACATTTTTTTTGCTTTTCTCAGAACCTTTTCTTAAATTAATCTCAACTAAATCAAAATAAAGAATATTCCCTATTCTGAATATTTTTTCTAATATTTTAAAAATTTGTTTTTTAAATAACCCTTGTGTTTCAGGATAACCTGTGCAAGAAATTATTGAAGAATCAAAAACATCAATATCACAAGAAAAATAAATTTTTCCTGCAGATACGAAATCTAAAATTTCACCAATTTTTTTTTCAAATTCATCTGAATAAATAATTTTAATATTTTTTTTATTCGCATATTTTTTCTCTGAAGCATCAATATTTTCACTTTCTCGCCTAATTCCTACAATTAAAATATTCTTAGGATTAAAATCCCTTTCAAGAACTGCTCTTAACCATTCTTCATGAGTTGGCTCTGCCATAGGTTTCATTAAATCTAAGTGAGCATCAAAAACAAGAAGTTTGGTACTCTCCCCATATTTTTTAAAAAAACTTTTAAAAATAGGATAAGTAACAGAATGATCCCCTCCTAAAATAAAAAATTTTTTTTTCCCAAGTTTATTGAAAAAAGAATAAATTTCACTTAATTGTAATTTAATATTTTCTGAAGAAAGATTTAACTTTTCATAATCAAACCCCTTTAAAAGAAATTCATTTTCATCAACACCCCTTGTTTTTCCCAATCCATTTATTCCTGGAACATAATATATTTTCATGAAATATAAAGAAAAATTTAACTTAAAAATCTACTCCAAGATACTCCCTACAAGCAAGGGTAAAAGAACTGTTGCATCTCCCTCAATAGTAACATGTTTTGCACTTGGTTTCAATTTCCCCCAAGAAATAGCTTCTTTTAATCTGGCTCCGCTAAGAGAACCATCCCATTCAACAGCAGTAGTAATATAAACTGCATAATCAAGCCCACCCCTAAATTGTTGCCACCAAATTGTATGATGTTTTGAAATCCCACCCCCAATCATTAATGCAGAAGACTTTTTTGAATTATAAACCATATCAGATAATTTCTGGTCATCTAAAAAAAGACTCAAATTAAAATCTGTGTGTTTGTATTGCCAAAACAACCAAATTTGATACCCCCAAGCACCATCTAAAGCTCCGGGAATAAACATGGGAATTTGATTTTTCCAGCACCAATAAACAATTGATTCTTCTTTTTTAGGAAAATTTTCTTTGTTTAAGAACTCCCCGCATTTCCAAATGAGTTCATAAGGAGCCCAAACTTTTTTTTCTTGATAACATTCTTCTAAAATAGTTTTCATATTTTTTTCCAGAAACCAATAAGATTCATTCGGGACCAAAACATTCCCTTCTCTGTTCAATCCTCTTTTTCTCAATTCAACATCATCATCTTCAAAATTGCCGGCATAATAATCTTTCCAAGTTCTTGCTAAATCATGATCTGCAGTTCCAACAGTTGTTATAATCGCGTCTATTTTTTTTTGCTTAACCATCTCCTTAATAATCCCCCTTGTTCCAGTAGAAATAATGCAAGATGGAAAACTTAAAATTCTTAAATCACATTTTTCAGTCATCTCAGTTAATATATCCGAAGCAACTGCTAATTTTTTAGAAGTGAACCCCCCAGTTTTTTTCATTTGATTAATCAGTTCCATAATTGTAGTAGAATTATTAATATTCAAATCAGCAACTTTTTCTTTGTTTCTCTCGTTTTTCATAATTTATCAAGAAAATCTTTGCTTTTAAAATTAACTAAATTTTCAAGAAAATAAAATTAACAAACTTTCAATCAAAGCAGCAATAGCAAGCAGAGGCAGTATTATTAAAACAAAAACTCGAAGAGAATTTCTTAAATTTTCTTTTAAAAATCTTTTTTTATAATCTGCTAAAAAGAAAGTTCCTAATTTTAACCCAACTCCGAGGGCAATAAATACTGCTGGAAGTTCAAAGATTCCGTGGGGAAAAATTCTCCATAAAACAGAAATTCCTTGTTCAAGAACACTCTTAGATGCAACAAATCCTAAAATATATCCATTAGCAAGAGAATTAAAAACAGGAAAAACACCAAACAAAACCCCAAAAATCATTCCAAAAAAACTTGTTTTAAGATTATTTAAAAATATAAAAGAGAACATATCTCCAAATCCAAATCCTTCTGTTTTTTTCAAAAGTTCTTGGATATATTTCATAATTTCCGACGATAATGCTTGTGGAACAGGAAGAAAAAACCCAATTAATACAAATAAAAGAAAAATCAAAATTATATAAAATATTGGCTTTTTGCATTCCCAAATATAAGTGAAACTTTCCTTGTATTGTTTTTTCAAAAATTCCTTTTTCATCTTAACTATACAATTTGGATAAGTATTTAATTTTATTGGGATATTTTCTTTTTAAATAAAATCCATAAACTAATCCTATTATCAATCCACCGAGGTGCGCGAAATTTCCAACAGGCAAATTCCCTAAAATAGAGATTAACCAAAGTAAAATAAGCATTGCAGGGGCAGCATATTTCATTTTAATCGGGAGAGGAATAAAAAATAAATAAACTGGAAGATTTGGGGTAAGAAAAATTAACAAACCAATTAAACCAAATAAAGCTCCCGAAGCTCCAACAGCGTATGTGTTTAAATCAGATTTAAAAATCAAAGCAGATAAAACAAATAACAAACCAGCAAAAATACCTGAGATTAAATAAAAATAAAAATATCTTTTTTTACCCAATAATTTCTCAATTAACGAACCAACAAAAATCAAAGACAGCATATTTGCAATCAAATGAAAAATACCTGCATGCATAAATATGCTTGTTAAAAAAGTCCAGAGATATTTTCCCTCAAAAATATAAGAAGGATTCAAAGCAATAAAATCAATTGGAATAATTTTTGCCCAAATCAAGATTCCAAAAATAACAAAAAATAAAACATTAAAGATTAAAATTTGTAAATTCAAACTAAAATTAAAAAAGTTCTTTTTCCTATTTTGAGAGATATATGAAATTTCCATATCCAAAAATTATTTTTTCTTAAATTTTTTCTTAAATTTTATCTTCTTAATAAATTTTTTAGTTGATTTTTTAAAAACTTTTTTTTGGCTCTTTTTTATTTTCTTTTTATATTTTTTCAAAGTTGCTTTCTTGGTTTTATTTAGTTTAATCTTTTTTTTCGATGTGAATTTAAAAAATTTCTTTTTGTTTTTCGATTTTTGAAAATTGGATTTATCTTTTTTGAATTTCTTCAATAATTGTTTTTCTTTTTCAATTTTGCTCAAAATTTTTGCTCGCTTCTTCTCAATAATTTCTCTTTCAAATGAGATTTCTTTATTTATCAAATTTATTTTATCTTCTAATCTTAAAATTTCTTTTTTTAAATCTTTTATTGCGTTTGAATTATCCTTAATTGAATAAACATCCCCGCATTCATTGCAAGAAAAATTTGTGTTTAAAGCATTTTCTTCTTCAACTTCTATTCCGCATCTCTTACAAGAATAATAAATCTTTTTTTCTTTTTCTTTCATCTCTTGATTCAAATTATTTATTTTCCCCCTCAAAATTTCCTTAAAATATTCTAATGACTTTAAAAGATTCAATTTCCAATAATAAGTATACCAACCCTTGCGTTTGTCTTTTTTTCTTACCGAGGATACCAACCCCTCATTAGAAATTTTATATAAAATATTCCTTGTTTGATTAATTGTCAAATTTAACTTTTTTGCTATTAAAAATTCATTTACATGTTCTTTTGAATTCAGCAAAATCGCAATATCTTCATATTGTTTTCCAACAACCAAGGTGATTATTTCTTTCAAAAGTTTGTCTAGCATTTTATTAGTGAATTTTACCTAAATAAATATCTTTAGGTTATATAATTAAAAAAACAAGATTTTTAAACTTATATTCTTTTTTATACCTATACAAACATATACTAAAATGACATTGTTTAGCAGAAAAAGTAAAAAAGAGGCACAAGAATCTTCAGAAATCTCAAAACTTCCAGAATTACCATTATTGCCTTCATTAAAAGAATTTTATGAAGAAAAAAATAAAGAAGATAAATTACCTCAATTGCCAATATTTCCAAATAATTCTTTCGGAGAAAAATTTTCAAGAAGCACAATCAAAGAAGCAATATCTGGGGAAGAAGAGGATGAAAAAGAGGAAGCAGATGAATTTGAAATCCCAAATTTTGGGACAAAAATGATGCCAAAACCTCTCGAGAACAAACAATTTGCAATGGAGCCCGAAAAACAAAGACCTTCTGCATTTGAAGAATATAAACAAAAAGAAACAGAACCAATTTTTGTAAGAATTGATAAGTTCAAAGAAGCAAGACACATTTTCGAAGAAACAAAAAAACAATTTGAGGAATTAAATAAATTTTTAGAAGACACTAAAAAAATAAAAGAAAAAGAAGATGAGACAGTTGCAATTTGGGAGAGGGAAATACAAAAAATAAAATCTCAAATTGAAAGAGTAGATAAAGAAATTTTTTCTAAGGTTTAAAATGCCTAACGAAAATATTATTCATGTAAAATTTGAAAAAAAAGAAGGTTTAATTTCAAAAGAAAATTTATTAAATTTAGAATTGCAATTTCTCAACACCTTGAAATTAATAAAAGAATATCACGGATTGCGAAAGATTGAATTAAAAAAAAGAATCGAAATAAATAAAATAATAAAAAAAATCAATGCAAATCTAAACAAATTAAATAGAATAATGCCTAAACTAAAAAATAAAAAATCTCATGAAACTTCAATTACTTACTCTTTCACACAAAAAACAAAAGAAGATGGATTAGAATATCAGTTGGAAGAAATACAAAAAAGATTAAAAGCCATTCAAGCAAGATTTTAAAAATTATATTAAACTTATTTTTTCATGAAAAGAAAAGAATTAATAAAAAAATATATTGAATTTTTCAAATCAAAAGGACATGCAGAAATAAAAAATTCCTCATTAATTCCTGAAAATGATTCTACTGTTTTGTTTACAACAGCAGGCATGCATCCATTAGTTCCTTTTTTATTGGGGCAACCCCATCCCCAAGGAAAAAGATTAGTTAATGTTCAAAAATGCATAAGAACAGGAGATATCAACGAAGTCGGAGATGAAGTTCATCATACTTTCTTTGAAATGTTAGGAAATTGGAGTTTAGGAAATTATTGGAAAGAAGGTGCAATAAAATTTACTTTTGAATTTCTAACACAAATACTGAAAATTCCTTTAGAAAAATTAGCAGCAAGCGTATTCAAGGGAGATAAAACTTCTCCGAAAGATGAAGAATCTTATAATGCATTAATTGCAATTGGATTGCCAAAAGAAAGAATTGCAATTTTGGAAAAAAAGGATAATTGGTGGGGACCTGCAGGACAAACAGGACCTTGTGGACCTTGCTCAGAAATATTCTACTGGATTTCAAAAAAACCAGTTCCAAAAAAATTTGATTCAAAAAATAAAAATTGGGTTGAAATTGGAAATAATGTTTTTATGGAATATAATAAAATTCCATTTGAACAACATAGGACTAATCAAGAGCAATTTTATAACAAAAAAGGAGTACTTAAGCCACATCAAGAGGTTTATAATATAGGGGATACTTCACAAAAATATGAGACTAAAAAATTTCACTTCCTTGAACTAAAACAAAAAAATGTTGATTTCGGGGGTGGCTCTGAAAGAACCCTCGCTATTTTAAATGATTTAGATGATAATTATTTAACAGATTGTTTTTTACCAATAATCAAGAAAATTGAAGAATTGTCAAAAAAAGAATATGGAAAAAATAAAGAAAATACAAAAGCTATGAAAATAATTGCAGATCATATAAAAGCTGCTGTGTTTATTTTAAATGAAGGGATTTTACCATCTAACAAAGAACACGGATATGTTTTAAGAAGATTAATAAGAAGAGCAATAATTTATGGAAAAAGAATAGGTTTAGAGAATTTTACTGAAAAAATAGCAAAACCTGTCTTTGAAATTTATTCCGATTATAATTTAAATAAAGAAAAAATAATAAGTGGATTACTTGAAGAAGAAAATCAATTTAATAAAACTCTTATAAGGGGCATGAATCTATTTGAAAAATTAACAAAAGAAAAAAAGATTATTGATGGAAAAAATGCATTTCTTTTATTTCAATCTTATGGTTTTCCAATTGAGATGACAAAAGAATTAACAAAAGAAAAAGATATAAGATTGGATGAAAAAGGATTTTATGAAGAACTAAAAAAACACCAAGAACTCTCAAGAACAGCAACAGCAGGCAAATTCAAATCAGGGTTAGCAGACAATAGTGAATCCACAACAAAACTCCATACTGCAGCACATTTATTATTATCTGCCTTGAAAAAAGTTTTACACGACGATAAGATAATTCAAAAAGGAAGTAATATAACTCCAGAAAGATTAAGATTAGATTTTTCTTTTCCAAGAAAATTGACAGAAGAAGAAATTAAAGATGTAGAAAATTTAGTTAATGAACAAATAAAAAAAGAAATGCCTGTTATAAGAGAAGAGATGTCAATTGAAGAAGCAAAAAAATCAGGAGCACAAGGAATTTTCGAAGACAAATACAGAGAAAGAGTTTCAGTTTATACAATTGAAAATTTTTCAAAAGAAATTTGCACAGGCCCCCATGTTAAAAATACCAAAGAATTAAACAAATTTAAAATTTTAAAAGAAGAAAGCAGTTCATCTGGAATTAGAAGAATAAGGGCAAATCTTGAAGATTAATCTTTAGCCCAATTAAAAGAAACTTTTTCTATAATCCTCGTTAGTTCAGGAATAAAAACATTTTTGCAAAACAAATACGATTCATCAATAAATTTCTTTTCAAGAGATTTGTCATTTTTTAAGTTTGCTAAAGAATTAATAGAAATAAAATTCATAGAAGATTTAATTAAATTCCAAATTAATTTTTTATCTTTTTCCGACGAGAAAATCTTGCTTTCAGATTGTGAGATTATTGAATTTGGATTTGGGAAAATCAAACCTAAAAGATACTCTTGGCCTGAATTAAGGTAATCAAAAATAATTCTGCGGATTTGTCTTGAAAAATCTTCTGCGATAAAATCCATATTTAAAATAGAATCACTCAAGTGAAAAATCTTATCAAGTTCTTCAAAGCTCACATTAAATTCAACTTCTTTTTTTGCATTATCAAATTTTTTTTTAACTTCAATTAAAAATTCTTCTCTCTCTTTCATTCTAAATAAACTCCAGGCAAACCAGGTTTTGCTTTCTTTGATTTATTTTCAGGGTCAAATTTATTTTCATCTTTAACAGAAAAAATTTCAACATTTTTCCCAGTTTCTTTTGCTATCCTATCTTTATTAATCTTTGCCACTTCAAACGGAACAGCATAAATATAAATTTTGCTAATCGAAGAACTATTAGATTCTACCTTAGACACTATCTCTTTAATATACCCAATATATTTTTCATTTAAATCAAACTTTTTATTTTCAGTTTTCAGTTTATAGTTGTTCAATTTAGGCCAAGAAGAAGTAGAAACAAATCCCTTTTCTCCAATCTTCTCCCAAAGTTCTTCTGTAATATGCGGACAAATAGGATTTAACAATTTCAAGAATTTATCGAGAACATCCCTGCTATTTTCATATTCAGAAGAAAGTAATTCAAATAACTCTCTTAATTCAATTGTTGCTTTTCTATACTGAAAACTTTCAAAATAGTTTGTAATGTTTTTTATTGTTAAATTTAATTTCTCTTCGATCTTTGCACTTGATTTTCCTATTTTAATTTTATCAAAATATTCAAAAATTTTATTAATAAATCTCAAACTTCCAATAATTCCATCCTCGCTCCAATCAATATCTTTATCAGGAGAAGCCAAACTGCATAAAAAGAAACGAGCAGTATCAATACCATATTTATCTGAAACAACTTCAGGTAAAACAACATTTCCTTTTGATTTGCTCATTTTTTCCCCACTTTCTGCATGAAGAATTCCTTGATGAAATAATCTTTTAGCAGGTTCTCTAAATTTTAACAAACCTAAATCAGCAAGAAATTTTGTATAAAATCTAAAATAAATTAAATGCATGCAAATATGTTCTGCTCCCCCAATATAAGTATCTATGGGGCACCAATAATCAATTTTTTTCTTATCAAAAATTTGTTTATCATTTTTTGAATCACAATATCTTAAAAAATACCACGATGAATTAACAAAAGTATCCATTGTTTCTGCTTCTCTTCTCCCCCTGCCCCCGCATTTAGGGCATTTCGCATTTAGCCATTTCTCATTTGTAGTTAAGGGATTTCCTTCTCCAAATTTAACATTTTTTGGAAGTTCTACAGGTAAATCTTTTTCTTGAACAGGAACTGCTCCGCATTTTTCACAATAAATAATTGGGATAGGGGTCCCCCAATATCTCTGACGAGAAATCCCCCAATCACGAAGTTTAAATTGAACTTTCTTCCCCCCAAGTTTGTTTTTAATCAAATAATTAGTAATTTCAATTTTCGCTTTTTCATTATCCAAACCATTAAATTTATCTGAATTAATTAATTTCCCATTATTTGTATGCGCCTTAAAATCAGAAACTTTTCCTTCAATAACTTGTTTAATTTTTATTTTATATTTTTTAGCAAATTCAAAATCTCTTTGATCGTGTGCAGGAACAGCCATTACCATTCCTGAACCATAATCAGCGACAACGAAATTGCCTGCATAAATTGGGATTTTTTCTTTTGTGATTGGATTAATTGCATAACTTCCTGTAAAAACACCTTCTTTTTCCATATTTTCTAATTCTTTTTCACTAACTGATTTTATTTTTTTCAAAAATTGCTCAACTTCTTTTTTTTGTTCTTTTGTAACTAAATCAAAGAGTCCAGGATGCTGTGCAGAAATAACCATGAATGTAACGCCAAAAATTGTATCAGGACGAGTTGTAAAAATTTTCCATTTTTTTCCATTAATTCCAAAATCAATTTCAGTTCCATAACTTTTTCCAATCCAATTTTTTTGCATTAATTTTGTTTTATCTGGCCAATCTTTTAATTTATCAATCCCTTCATAAAGTTCATTAGCATAATCTGTAATTTTCAAAAACCATTGCTTCATATATCGCATTTCCACATTTGTGCCTTCATGTCTCCAGCATTTCCCATCATGAACTTGTTCATTTGCTAAGACTGTATTACATTTTGGACACCAGTTAACATTCGCTTGTTTTTGATAAGCTAAACCTTTCTTTAACATTTGAAGAAAAATCCATTGATCCCATTTATAATATTTAGGGTCTGTGCTGGAAAGTAATCTTGACCAATCATAGCTTATGCCCAAAGATTTCTGTTGTTTCATAAAATTAGAAATAGCCTTTTCAGTATAAATTGCAGGATGTTGATTTATTTCAATTGCAGCATTTTCAGCAGGCAATCCCAAAGCATCATAACCCATGGGATGAAGAACATTAAACCCCTGCATTCTTTTAAATCTCGCTAAAATATCCCCAATAACATAATTCCAAGCATGCCCCATATGAAGCCCACTTCCAGAAGGATAGGGAAACATTTCAAGAACATAATATTTTGGTTTTTTTGATTTTTCATTAACTTCAAAAATCTTAGATTTCTCCCATTTCTTCTGCCATTTCTCCTCAATTTTTTTAAAATCAATTTCAGTCATAAATCTTTAAAGAAGATGTAGTTTTAAAAGTTGTTGTTAAAATAAATTAATGAAAAAATAGATTTACCCTTCTAAAACTTCTTTAAAAAATTATTTGTTAAAGATTTAATTAAATTAGGTTCTGAATATGCTAATTTTTTCAGCGCAACACCTTCGGCGTCATAACGAACCACCCGACCATTGACGTTAGAATAAACCAGATCGCCACACCTAGCAAACAGGCTGCCAACCCTGCTCAAGTAAACCCCCGACAACCCATTAACTCCAACATCCCTAAAAGGATATTCAGAAACAAGAGCAAGATTATCTTTTGAAACATCTTCTGTCAACATATAAGCCAAGCCTGCATTAGAA
>Ga0233422_10000819_pt1 | contig 14786 bp, 9 predicted proteins | sample Watercolumn_Mata_2_FD_182724 | JGI IMG/M metagenome (GOLD analysis project Ga0233422, IMG submission 182724) | Freshwater microbial communities from Lake Matano, South Sulawesi, Indonesia - Watercolumn_Matano_2014_110_MG | ecosystem: Environmental > Aquatic > Freshwater > Lake | place...
CTTTAATAATCCATTCGGAACCTTGCGTATCTTTTCCTTCACCTACTCCTTTCATACCGTATTCTGGAATTCCTTGTTTAACGATTTTTAGAAGTACATCAGCTGAGGGAAATCCTGTCTCATGTTTAATCAGATTAGCCTGTACTTTGCCATAGGCATGAATCACTCTCTGAATAGATTCAGGATGCACGTTATTTTTCTGATGAGTAGAAGTTGTGGCTATCAGTCCTTTTATGTCAATAACATTGGAGTATAAAAGCAAACGAATTATGGATTCCGTATCGTCCGGCTCATTTTCAATATCCGTCAGGATGACGACCCTATTTTTATACTTCTCTTGAGCAGAGAGAAATTGACAGGAGAATACGATAATTAGTATGGCGAAAATGGAAACATATTTCATGGATAACTTCACTCCTAGCGTTAATAAGAACCACATCTTATCATTATGAGATATTTCATTCCTTAAACAGAAGTTGAGCGAATTCATGTAAACTACGCCGCCAGCTCTGCCACTCATGAGCTGTAAGTGGAGAAATATAGAAATGCGTTTTGATGCCAATCCCTTTTAGTGAATCGGTGTCTGCTTGGGGATTGCCGCCGAAGCGAGTTTTACCGTCTTCGAGTTCACGACTTCCATAGCTAATGAATATGAGTTTGACTTTCTCCTTGAACCCAAGTGCATTTTTGACATCGTCCAAATTGATACTGCCGCCGCTGAACATTCCAACGTATGAGAACATTTCGGGATGGGCAAGGGTGATGACCCGGGTCTGCATTGTAAGGTAAACTTTAAACAATTCTATTGAATCGTAATCTGTATCATTTTTAAATCTTTTGCATCGGAGCTATTTCCATACCAGAGCTCATATTCACCTGAGCTTGTAACCATTTTAAAACTAGAACTGTTGAAGAATTCAAACGCCGTGTATGGCAAATTGATAGTAACCTGACTGGTTTTACCTGCAGAAACATTTACACGTTGGAAACCTCTTAAGGCTTTCAATGGACCATCAGCGTCCTTCACCTTGTGCACGTACACCTGAACAATTTCTATACCATCCCGTTTGCCGGTATTTGTTACCGGTATCTTCAAATCGATGCTTCCATCTTTGCTAATTTTGTTTTTACTGATTTGTGCATTACCAATCGAAAAGGTTGTATAACTCAATCCGAAACCGAAAGGGAAGAGGGGGTCAGACATAAAACGGTATGTTCGACCTTTCATGGAATAATTCTCGAAATCGGGTAGTTGCTTTATATTCTTATAAAACGTAACAGGTAGTTTGCCGGACGGATTATAATCTCCGAAAAGAACATCTGCTACGGCTTGGCCACCGGATTCTCCTCCATACCAAGCCTGAAGGATCGCTTCGCAGCTTTCTGTTTCTGGCACTAATCCGATTGCTGAGCCGGAACAATTGACAAAAACGATTTTCTTTCCGGCCTGTCTTAAAATATTCAGGCAATTGCGCTGGATAGCAGGCAGTTCGATATCGGTGCGATCGCCTCCCTTAAAGCCTGGAATATCGATAGACATTTCTTCGCCTTCCAATCGAGAAGAGATACCGCCAGCAAATATTACCAGATCAATGCCTTTTAATTTTTCAATGAGGGCGTCAAATCTAACAGGAACTTCCTTGCCAAAATTCAGATTGAGACTTGCTGGCCAGTCTCCTATCTGAATAAAATGAGCTTCTATTTTATATTTTTTACCTTTTTCAACTTTTAATGGAATACGGGGGGGGATTGGGCTCCACCCGACAGGTTTAAAGAGTGTGTCACCGTTGACTATAAGATCAAATATTCCAAATGCTTCTGTCTTAAAAATAATCTCACCGGATTCAGTAGCGTTAAATACTGTTTCGTACTTTCCGGAAAAGTCCGTTCGATGAACACCCGGACTGAATTCATGCTGTCCCATAGTTGTTAATTTAATGGGGCGATCTATCTGTTCTATGGCCGCAGCTTCTCCACTGAATTTCCTATTGTTCCAATACGTGGCTTTGATGCCAGTTTTATCATCTATTGAACAATCTCCGATACAGCTTTCTAAAATGGTTTCCTCCGCAAGCTCACAAACTCTATCATAAAATACTTTTTCAGAAGGAAGTTTTGTTTTTATACCATTCAGTATTGTAATAGTATTAATTGGTACGCCATTGTAATTGCCCCACATTAGTCGTTCATCGTCAGCATTAGGACCGATGATAGCAATTTTGCTGATAGATTTTGACAACGGCAATATATTTTTTTTGTTCTGCAGAAGGGTCATCGATTCCCGTGCCATATCCAAAGCTAATTTTTTATGTTCATCGGAATTGATTGATGATCTTGGAATTTTCGACCAGGGCACTAATGCATCATCATCCATTTCTCCAAGATCAAAACGCCCGATCAACACACGCATTAGATGTTTGTCAATTTCTTGTTCGCTTATTAAACCTTTAGTGACAGCTTCCGGCAATTTTAAAAAGGCATAACCAAATCCGCATTCTACATCGGTTCCAGCAATAACACCTTTGGCAGCGGCATGCGTTGCATCGGAAGAAACTTTATGATTAGAATGAAAGTCAGCTATCGCTCCGCAATCGGAAACAACTAAATACTTAAAACCCCAATCATCCCGCAGAATTGATTGAAGCAAGCGGTTGTTGCCACAGCAGGGATCATCATCTAAACGCTGATACGCACACATTATTTCACGAACGTCTGCTTTTTGGACCAATGCTTTAAACGCTGGCAGATAAGTTTCATATAAGTCCCGGGGATTTATATTGTTCAGATTGATAGTGTGGCGACTTGATTCGGGTCCGGAGTGAACTGCAAAGTGCTTGCCACATGCTAATAGTTTTTTATACTTTGAATCCGAAGGACCCTGTAATCCTCTTACGACGGACATTCCCATTCGTTCCATCAAATAGGGATCTTCTCCATACGTTTCCTGACCTCTGCCCCATCGTGGATCCCGGAAAATATTAATATTGGGTGTCCAGACAGACAAGCTCATAAAGCGACGATTTTCTTGTCCTCTTTTTTTCGATTCATGATATTTAGCTCGTACTTCATCTGACACGGCATTAAAGATTTTATATACCATCTCGTCATCGAAGGAAGCAGCCATGCCAATAGGCTGAGGGAAGACAGTGACACTATCATTATTTGCCAGGCCGTGTAAAGCCTCGCTCCACCAGTTGAATTTTTTAATGCCTAGACGTGGAATAGCATCTGATTCATCGCACATCAAAGCCGCTTTTTCACTTAATGTTAAGCGAGAAATTAAATCTTTAGCTCTCTCTTCCGAGCTTAAATTGGGATTCTGAAACGGCATTGTTTGTGCCCAGAGGTTCGCTGAGAATATAAAGCCTACGAAAAGTAATATCGCTTTTTTCATATGGTCTCCTATTGGGAATTATTTAATTTTTGTCACTTTTACTGATAATTTCTTTCATTCAAAATGGATCCAGTCTATTTCTACATTGTTATTATCTTTTAGTAATGTAATCAGATTATAAATTCCCGGTTGAAATTTTGAAACAGGTGAATGGACGATATCCCATCTAGTGCTTTTTGGAATTTTTACTTGAGCTATAACAGGTCCTTCAACTCCATCGATTCTCAGTTCTAGTGTACCACCCATTTTTGCCAAGGTTTTTACTAGAACCGTTGAATATTTTACTTTTCCGAAATCAATACCATTGTATTGAATCCACGAATCCCTCGCATTGAGTATCGCTTTCCAGCCTTCAAACCGATTGAGTGTATCGAGAAATTCGATCGATACTCCTTTTTCGCTAATAGAGCTATATCTATCGATCTGAATTTTCTGTGAAGCATCTGTTATACCGGCACCACGTAACGAGGGAACAACTTTTTTGATTGTCCCATCATCATTGAAGAACAAGCTGTCAGTCCTGACTGATCTGTTCTTATCGAAGTTAGGAGAGAAGTCGTTATGATGATAAAACAAGTACCATTGATTTTTGAACTCAATAATTGATTGATGATTTGTCCAGCATCCAGTTGTAGATTCATCCATAATCACTCCCATAACCTTAAAAGGTCCGATGGGATTATCGCTCATAGCGTATTCTAGTCGCTCAATGTTATTTTCGACATGTGGATAAGTGAGGTAGTACTTAGCGTTCCGTTTAAACAGATAGGGACCTTCCTTAAGTCCTTTTTCAGGCAGGCCTTGAATTTCCTGAGGATCGGATGCAAGTTCAAGCATGCTCTCTTTCAACTTAGCAACAAAAATTTTACCTGCTGCCCAATAAAGATATGCTTGTCCATCTTTATCAATAAATGGGTTGGGATCAATTCCTCGAACATTCTTCATAGGCTCAGGTTGAGGAGTAAAAGGGCCATACGGTTTTTCAGCCGTGGCAACTCCAATGAAAAATCCTCTTCCATAGCTTGTATCTTTCGCTGGGGCAGGGAAATAGAAATAATATTTTCCATTCCTGTATATACAATCTGGAGCCCAAAAAGCATACGATTTTGAATTTACCCAAGGTACCCTATCCTGGCTAACAATAATGCCATGGTCAGTCCAGTCTGTAAGGTTTGCAGAAGAAAACACATGATAATCTTCCATGCAAAACCAACCTACACGACCCTGTCCCTCTCTAGCCAGAATATCATGTGACGGGTAAATATAGACCCGTCCCTCAAATACCCTCGCTGATGGATCAGCTGTAAATTGATCTCGAATAATTGGATTTTGTGCGAATGCAAAATTCGGAACAAATAAAAAAGCTGCTGATAAAATCGGATGAAATGTAAAGTATCGCATAGCTTTTTTTGATTTTCGGTTAATTTTATTTATTGACCAACTCATTGACTGCACATGCAAGAAAGATATAATCGGCGCAGATGCCGATGGTTGCTTCATTTTCACCCCAAAGGAATGGCCAATCTTCCTTGTTTTCCGGAAAATCAGGTTTCAGTAATAACAGCCCGGGTACAACACCACCGGCTATAAACCTGAAATCAGCCCTATTGCTACCATAAGTGATTTTCTTTGAGTGTGTTCCTACTGATGAGACAAAAGAAATATTCGAGTATGGATGACAACCAAAAATGTAGTTAAGTCCATTATATACATACTCCGGTCCAATTATTTCTGGAAAATATTTGTTGGCATAATAACCTGTGATTGACGAATTTATTGCAAAACCATTTCCTCCCCATCCTCGTGCAATCATTGGTATACCATATGGATTTTCCATATTGATAGAGTCTCTGAGCTCTTTGTACTCGATTACATACGCTCGTAATTTATTCTTGTAATCAGTATCCATATACGGATAAGCTTGCAATGCCACTGTCATACCGAATATAGTTGATCGGTCAAGTGTAGGCCACACTGCATCTTTGAATCGTTGAGCATAAATTTCATCCTTGGTTGTGATATATAATTGAAGTGCTGCTGACATTGCAGTGCTTCTTCTAAACAACGTCGCAAATCTCGATGTATCCATACCGATGTGCATGGTATCGTCTTCATTCCATAATTTTTTGGCATAAAACAAACATTGATCTGCTAATGTATCATTAAAACCTTTCAAAGCACGATTAGCTGCTGCTAAAGCGGCTATAGTGTAATAATCCAAAAAGATATCTCGGGTTGTAAATGCCCACCTGTCATCCATAGTACCACTCGATTTGCCATCTGATTCATATGGTTTCAAACTTGGATTGAAAGGGAGATTATCTGTAACTGTGGAGGCGTCGCCAAGATGGTGGTATTGATGAAGATTGGGAACGACTATACCTCTAACAGGATGCCCGATATTTTTCACCTGGGCAACCACGTTTAATGTTCCATGTTGTATTTGTTGTAAAAGATCTGGTTTACCATCGGGCCGGTGGATATCTACGTACCTAGTTTTATAGTCAATGTATGTTTCGTCGCGATCGAGTTTAAATTTTTCCCATGCATCGACAAAGCTTAAAACTGCATTGCAATGCGATCCGGTTTGAATATCAAAATCGCCGGCGTCAAACCAACCACCTATTGCTAATCCTGGGATTCGTTCCAACGATTTATATTTTGTGTCAGTCGAGGCACCCATTCGATAGCCATCAAAATGTTCATGATTTATGGGCGCTTGTAATGCGTCGTCCAAATATGGAACACCATGCCATATTCGATAAGTTTCATTCACCTCCATATGATCCATTTGAACTGGAAACCACACATCCAATGTAGGATGCCAAATTTTGTCATACACATTGTCACTAATGACAAAAGTATTTGTTTTTTGGTCGCCGTATTTAAGAAAGTACAGTCCAGGATCTTTTACAGAACTGAAATCAAATTTCGCGTAATTGTATCTTAGATATTGTCCCCAAGGTTTTACATTGCCTTTCAGCTTTTCAATATATTTACCTTCCGGTGTTACCTGATACAGCGATGCAGTTTTTAATGGGGAATCTTTTTTATCCAATTCAATAATCGCAGTTTTTTCCTGGTTTGGATGATAACCTACTTGTGAAAACTCAATAACTGGAGTCCTTTTCCATTTAGGAATAGCATTGGGCTCTAAATACCATGTCAATACCTTTCCGGTTTTTTTCGACGGGAGCAAACTTCGTACAATAAACCACCCATTTTGTGCTAAGTCACGACCATCAAAGAGCATCAATTCCTGCTCAGGAGAATGAATTTTTACAAGCCGTTCAGGATCATCAGGAGCTAATATTAAAGTTTTCCCTGATGCAAGAGGTTTTGGAACAAGGAATTCACCTCTTCCTCTATCATCAAACGTAGTGTGACCTGCAAATTGGGAAATTTTTTTATTGATTGGTTCGACAGTCGTGCGGCTGGATGGATAAAGGGGAAAAATTCCAGGTTTTCCATCAGCTAAATAAGTTTTTTCGAAATATGAAGCAGGTAAAAATTCAAGATTAAATCCAGCGTTGTTTTCAAGGTTTTCAGGAAGCGGTTTTTCAAGAAATACGCTGATTATTACTCCCTTATCTTTTGAAGTAACGTTTACTTTGGAATCAAATTTATGTTCTTGATATCGTAAGACGATATCGATACTGTTATTCTCTTTATCAACTTTCCGTTCAACTACGGACGGTACCAAATCCCATTGTTCAGGAGTATTTTGTAGTCTAACTGCACCACCAGTTGCAGTTCTTACTCCGTGATGAATAATTTCAATTCCTGCAGTTTTTTCATCAAAGAAGAATCCGTTATACTGGTTACTGAAAACAAATACATTTATACCAGGGACTTCGAAGTACTCAAGATCATTTATTTTTAATTTTTGGCTAAAAGAATCATGATGATATATGAAAAGAGAAATCAGTATAACCAGACACATTGATATTTGTTTCATTTTCCCTCCGATAAAATATATTTTTGTTCAGGTTTAGTTTCAAAATCGTATAAGTAAGTTTCTTTTAGTTTAATCTTTTCTATTTTCGTCTTTGGAGAAATCAAGGGTTTCTTTATTAGCGGGATTAGATAAAATGGATTGCTATTCTTTCCTTTTGCTTGGACAAGCGTAGTCTTGTTTTCGATTTTCAATCGTGTGTAGGAACGAATTCGGCAATTGCCACCTAGATTGGATTTGATTACCAGCTTTGAGATTTTACCATCTTTCCATTCCATGTCTTCAATTTCGAATCCACCATGAGCACGTAAACCATTTATTCTTCCGTTTTGCCAGACATCAGGTAGCGCAGGAAGAATAAAGATTGCTCCATCATTACTTTGTAAAAGCATTTCGGTAACGCCAGCCGTGAAACCAAAATTACCATCAATTTGAAATGGGGGGTGGGCATCAAACATGTTAGGGTAAGTGCCTCCACCTGAAGAATAATCGATGTGAGCGTAGTCTAATTCGCTAACTAATTTTATTTGATCTTTGATCAGTTTGTATGCGTGGTTACCATCTAACAATCGTGCCCATAAATTTATTTTCCAGTTCATCGACCAACCTGTTGATGGATCGCCACGGAAAATAAGTGAAGCCCTGGCGGCATTAAATAACTTGGGTGAGTGGAACGGTGAAATTTGATTAGACGGATATAAGCCGTATAAATGAGAAAGATGTCTATGATTATCTTCCGGATTGTCCCAATCTTCCATCCACTCCTGTAACTGTCCGTATTGGCCGATTTGCATTGGAGGTAATCGTTTTAAAGTTTTACTGATTTTTATGACAAATTCTTTGTCGAGATGCAAAAACGTTGCAGCTCGAATCGTTTTAGTGAATAGATCGAAAAGTAATTGATTATCCATTGTAGTGCCGGCTGAAATCGAAGATTCGCTATGAGCTGAAGGAGAATTTTCCGGAGAAACCGAAGGACACACCACTAACCACCTGTGTTTTGGTTCTTCGACTAAAAAGCTTAGATAGAATTCTACGGCACTTTTCATAACCGGATATACAGATCTTAAATATTCAGTATCACCGTTGAATTCAAATTTTTCAAACAAATGTTGGCAAAGCCATGCGCCACCCATTGGCCACATTCCCCAGAATGAACCATCAATAGGTCCGTTTATTCGCCAGATGTCTGTATTATGATGAAGCACCCAGCCATCTGCACCATACATCACTCGTGCAGTTTGCTTGCCTGTTTCAGAAAGCTCATGGATCATTTTCACGAGCGGTTCATTCATTTCACTTAGGTTTGTGCTCTCGGATGGCCAATAATTCATTTCTGTGTTGATGTTAACTGTATATTTACTGTCCCATGGCGGATACAATTGATCGTTCCAAAGGCCCTGGAGATTTGCCGGTTGTCCACCAGGTCGCGAAGATGAAATTAGGAGGTATCGGCCGAATTGAAAATACAATGCTGCCAATTGCGGATCATTGGCCTGAGCAAATTGTTCGATACGAACGTTGGTTGGATTTTTTACAGAATCAGTAACACCCAAATCAATGTGCACTCTATTGAAATACTGTTGATAATCTAAGATATGTTCTTGTAACGCCTGCTCATAACTTTTCTTCTCTGCACGCTGGAGGTAAGCAGTTGCTCGTTCACCAGCGCTCGCGCTGATGTCTTGATAGTTAACAAAGCTTGTTGCAATTGATATCATAATATTTGCAGTATCTGCATTCTTCACTACAACACTTACACCTGTTGCTGAATCAGAACCTCCAATAGTTTCTATTTTTACCTGCGATTGGAACCTTAGTGCTCCTTTAATTGAATCGCAATCAACTGTTATTCCCGACATAGTTATTCTATTGTTACTATTTGCGACAATCTCAACTTGAGATGGATGACTCAAGGAGGCAGAAAAGCTAATCTTTCCAGGTTTGTTGGCAGTAATTCGCATCCTGATCACCTGTTCGGGGAACGAAGAGAATGCTTCTCGTGTGTATGTTACTCCGTTGATATTGTAACGGGTAGATGCTACGGCCGTTTCAAGATTCAATTCTCTATAATATTCAGAAAATATTTCGTGCCCTTGAAATTCCAGATTAAGATACCCTGCCGTTTGATAAGGCATACCTTGCGAATTGCGACTTATAACTTTTTTATTTACTAAATCTTGTGCTTCTCTATATTTTCCTTCGAAAATTAATTGCCTGATTTTGGTTAGCGCTTCTTTTGCATCAGGATTATCATTGCGGTGAGGCTGACCTCCCCAAATAGTATTTTCGTTCAGTTGGATAATTTCTCTGGATGGATTTCCGAAGATCATTGCACCGAGTCGGCCATTTCCAATCGGTAGTGTCTCAACCCACTGTTTGGCTGGTTGATTATACCAAAGTCGCCATAATGAATTTTCCTGTGCGGATGCGGTCATTATTGACACAACGAAAAAAAAACAGAGTAAGAAAACATTTTGCATAATTCTAAACTCTCGTTTATTGAAATACAATCTTACCGTCTGCATCAGCTGCAGTCACTTTTTTCGAAATCTTTTTCAAGGACTATTATAGAAAAACAATAACTCGAATAAAAGCCACTTTTTATTCTTTCCTAACCTCATTGCGCAACTGAGAAAATGTTTTCGGAATAGTAAAGATTTTCGGGATGAGAATAGAGGAGGTTCATTTTGGAATAGAATGCATATGCGTATAAAATGTTGACTCTCAACTAGAATAAAATGATATTGTCTGAACCTGTTGGAAAAACTTGATAATAACGCCCGCAGGAATCAAGAGGTCGGAGATTGAAGTGCTACTGCGTTAATAGTCCAAGGAGGATATAGAAATGGATAGAAGAGAATTTTTATTGAAAAGCACTGTTGGTGTCTCAGGTGTTGGCCTAGCAGCACCACTTCTGTATTCAAGTACGGATGAAAAAAACAAGAGTACTAAGATCATCTACAGGACTATGGGGCGTACCAAGCTGGAAGTACCCATTTTGAGTTTTGGTGTCATGAACTCAGATAGCCCTGACCTGATAAAAAAAGCTTTGGATATGGGGCTGAAACACCTGGATACAGCCAACGTTTATTTGCGTGGCAATAGCGAAATATCTATAGGAAAAGTACTCAAAGAAAGTAGTATGAGAGACAAGGTATATGTCGCCACCAAAGTTTTTTTAGGTAGAGACTGGCAAAAGGGTAAGTTTCTTATCGAGAATTCTGGTTATGCTCCTCCAGCCACGACTGAGAATTTTAATAAACAATTGGATCAGAGTCTTGAAAGGTTGCAAACCGATTATATTGATATCCTCTATGTGCATCTTTGCGATACACCAGAGATGGTTAATTACGAAGTCACGATGAAAGCTGCCTTGAAAGCGAAAGAAGCAGGAAAAACACGATTCATCGGTATATCAACACATAAAAGTCCAGAAATTATCCGTGCTACTGTCGATGCAAAGATTTATGACGTTGTGCTAGCAATTATCAATTTTCAGCGTGAGGATAAGGAAGAGATTGCAAAAGCTATTGCATATGCCAAAGAACATGAAGTAGCAATTGTGGCAATGAAGACACAGGGTGGTGCTCAAAGAGAAGGAAATTCTTCATCTTTCAATCACAAAGCTGCGTTAAAATGGGTACTCAATCATGAAGGTGTGTGTACAGCCATCCCGGGAATGACGACTTTTGACCAGCTCGATTTGAATTTCAGTGTAATGGCTGATCTGAAACTTACTGATGAAGAAAAGAAAGATTTAAAAATCAGTAGCCTTGATGGTGGCGGGTACTGTCAAAATTGTCGCACCTGCGTAACGAAGTGTCTACGAAAAGTGGAAATACCCACTCTTATGCGTGCCTATAGGTATGCAGAAGGATACGGCAACCTATCCCAAGCGGATTGGACACTGGGTATTCTTCCCGGAGATCACGGTTTGGCAGCGTGCAATAATTGTACGGAGTGTCAAATTGATTGTCCGAATGGTATCCGTATAGATAGAAACATAAAATCTCTTAAACGACAATTTGCTCATTATGGATAAATCGTATCTGGAAAAGAATAATTATTCATGCGTCGGATATTTCAATATTGTTTATTCTTTCTATTGATTGTCGCATCGATACAGGTTGTTGCACAAACGTCTTCGCTAGGAGATCAGGAATTAGATTCTCAATTACTTGGATTACTGCCGAAACAAGGTGAACTGAGTAATTGGCAAAAAGTATCTGAGCCGCGATTTTTTGGACCGGATAATTTATATGATTACATCGATGGCGCAGCCGACCATTACTTGCTATATGGCTTCCGCAAGGTAATTACAGTAGAGTATCTTATGGTATCAGATTCGTGTTCGGTGACTTTAGAAATCTATAATATGAAAAGTCCTTTGCATGCATTTGGTATTTATGCATCCGAACGATCTCCAAAAGTACAACCATTATCTGTTGGTGTACAAGGATATATCGTAGCGAATGTGTTGGTTTTTTATAAAGGACCATATTATATAAAAATTACGACATTCACTTCTTCAAAAGATCTTAGTGCACCTCTTATGGAGATGGGAAAATCGATCGACGATAAGATCCCTGGAGAATTTAAAGAAACGGAAATGTTTGGTTTCTTCCCTGAAGAAAACAGGATTAGGAATAGTGAGAGATTTATACCAGCCGACTTTCTCGGGCAAAGCTATTTGAAAAATGCATACCTTTGCGATTATTCGAGCGGTCGAGAAACATATCAGATATTTTTAATCCCGTTGGATTCGGATACTACTGGGCAGTCTATTTTGAAAAAATATAAGCTTTTCCTTGAATCACAAAATTACCGTATCAAGTTGCAAAATGGTGAGAAGGTTATGATCGCAGAAAAAGGGAGTTCTAATTTATTATTTACTTTTCGATCATTTTTTTGCGGCGTATTGAATATAAAAAGTCTGAATAATGGGCAAGCGGTTGTTGAGGCAATGAGGAAAAATTTGTCCAAAAAGTAAGGATCTATTAGTTCGTTGGGCGTAAAAACAGCATTCTATCGCATCTCAACTTCATTATATAACAAGCACAACTTGAATTTACCCTACATGGCTTGTTGAAGAATTCGAACCAATTCTTCATCGGTCAATTCTATTGGATTACCTTTTGTGCTGCTTGATTTTTTTGCTTGTTGAACAATTACTGATATATCGTTCTCCTTTATACCAAATTCTTTCAACGCAGGAATTTTCATTTCTGTACAAATACTTTTTAACCAACTTATAGCATCCATAGCAGATGCATTAGTATTATTTGTAAGAATTTGTGCGGCAGTATCGAACTGCTTAAGAGAATTTGAAGAAGAATCATTTTTTGCTAGCGAGTTTATGTTAGTTTCAAACACGAATGGCAGTAGTCTTGCGCATATCATGCCATGAGGAGCAGAGAACATGCCACCAATTGGAGCTGCAAGTCCATGTACTGCTCCCAATTTTGCATTCGCTAAAGCCAAGCCACTGAATAAACTCGCGATGCACATTTCTTCTCTTGCCGATTTATCTCCAGATTTGTAAGCCGCATAAATTGAATGACCGGCTCGCTTTAATCCTTCAATGCAAATACCATCCGTTAAAGGATTAGCTTTGTTAGAGACATATGCTTCTAATAATTGAGTTAGAGCGTCTAGTCCAGTGCTCGCGGTTATTGTTGGGGGCATCGTGTATGTCAATTCAGGATCAACCATTGCTATGCGTGGATACATAAGTGAGTTTCGCATACTGACTTTTACCTTATGCTCAGGCGAGGCAAGCACCGCGTTGCAGGTCACTTCGGCACCTGTTCCGGCTGTGGTTGGTATTGCAATGTATGGAGCAGGTAAATGAGAAATATTTTTACCCTCTCCAATCACCTCAAGATATTCTAATAAATCGCCCCGATTTGTTATCATAGCAGAAATAATTTTACCTGCATCGATAACACTACCGCCACCTATACCAATAACTAAGTTGCAATTATCGGAACGTGCCCTTTGAATTCCATTTATTATTAAAGGAATGGTAGGTTCTGTTGATACGCTAAATACCAAGGTTTTGATTCCAGCTCTATTCAATGAATCTACGATAGGATTGATCCGATCGGAATTTTTCCCGCAAACTACCAACGCGTTTTTACCTAAAGAGCTTGCATAATTCGGTAATTGTTTGATTGTGCCATTACCGAAAATTATACGTCCGGTTGTCGAGAATTCGAAGTGCATAGATGAGTTAGGCCTATTTGGATTGAGGAAGTGTATGGCCTTTTACCATCCTTTATCATCAGGATAAATATTAGTGAATTTAACACTGGCTCTAGGTTCTGCCATCATTGTAGCTACAGTATCTCTCCATTTCTGATAATGCGCAGTCTCCTTGTGCTTAGCAGAATCTTCTATCGTTCGATATACTTCAACAAGTATGAATTTTTCAGAATCCTCCTGATTTTGTATTACATCAAACCGGGCAATACCTGATTCTTTAATACTATTTTGCGCATTTTCAATTGATGCCTTTTTGAAATTCTCTACTTCGCTTGATTTTACGCGAACATGGACATGAACTATATGCATAATAATCCCTCCTCAAATTTGTTCCAAAACAGTATATATGCATGAATTGTCTCAATATAAAAAAATCTTGCTTAATAGGTGATTGTCTCCAAAGTGTTAATAAAAGTGATAAAATCTTCGGCAAGTGTAAACAAGGATTCAATTTGTGTTGTATTCCTGAAGCTGCCTGCTGTGGCCTTTACGATGAAGAAAAGGTATATTTTTACAAAACTTAAAAGAAATATTCTGGGAGAGTAGAACATATATGAATAAAAATTCCGCACTTAAAACTCCATCTTTAAAGTCGCTACCAGTCTGGAAAGCACTAGAAATGCATTATGAAAAAATGCATTCTTTACACTTGCGCCAACTTTTTGCAGACGATTGTAAACGTGGGGAACGATTTACTGCTCAAGCTGCTGGATTGTATCTTGATTACTCAAAGAATAGGATAACAGATAAAACAATTTCTCTATTGATACAACTTGCCAATGAGTGTGAGTTACGAACGCGAATAGAGGAAATGTTTCGTGGCGAGAAAATCAATAAAACCGAACAAAGATCAGTGCTTCATACGGCTCTTCGTGCACCAAAGGAGAGGAAACTTATTGTTGAAGGTGTGGACGTTGTTCCTGAAGTACATAAAGTGCTTGAACAGATGAAAACGTTTGCTTGGAAAGTCCGCCAGGGTGAATGGAAGGGATATACTGGAAAACCAATCCGCAATATTGTCAACATAGGCATTGGTGGATCTGATTTAGGTCCTGTTATGGCATATGAAGCACTGCGTTTTTACAGTCAAAGAAATTTAACATTTAGTTTCATTTCTAATGTCGATGGGACAGATTTTGCCGAAACAACTCACGATCTAAATCCTGAAGA
>Ga0233422_10000820_pt1 | contig 14780 bp, 12 predicted proteins | sample Watercolumn_Mata_2_FD_182724 | JGI IMG/M metagenome (GOLD analysis project Ga0233422, IMG submission 182724) | Freshwater microbial communities from Lake Matano, South Sulawesi, Indonesia - Watercolumn_Matano_2014_110_MG | ecosystem: Environmental > Aquatic > Freshwater > Lake | place...
GAATATCCTTTTCAAAAACGCCCTTCATAACAATTATTTTTGGAAACGTTTCCTTTAACATCGCGAGGATTTCTGAAGCAGCATTTGCAAGATTGATATGCCTAAACGAAACGTCGGTTTTTCTTGCAAAAGTTAGTATCTTTTGCACTAAAGAAGCTCCTCGTTCGACTGCTTGATTGATCGCGCCTACACTTTCGGAAAATTCTTGAGGTTTAGATTTTTTACCTTCTAATAAATTGATATATCCTAAGATGATACCCAGAATATTATTGAAATCGTGCGCAATACCTCCAGCAAGAATTCCTATACTATCCATTTTTTGTGCCTGCATAAATTGCTGTTCCAACTGTCGTTGTTTAGTGACATCCCTGAGGATATTGCGATACATCATAATCTGCCCCTGCAAATTCTTTACGGGCATTGTAGTTTCCAGCACATCAGCAGAAGTCCCATTTTTTCGTTTCAGTGTATATTCAAAATCTTTCACAAAGCCGTTTTCTTGAATAAGTGCTTTTCGACGATTCGATTTGTAAGTATCAAAAAAGTTATTCTGATTAACGCCAGCCACTAAAATTTCTTCTTTCGAACCATATCCAAACAATTCAACTCCTGCTGGATTAATATCAATGATCTTTCCATCGGCATCAGTGAAATAGATTGCGTCTTTAGATCCTTCGAACAATCCACGGTATCGATGTTCTGATTCACGCAAAGCTTCCTCTGCATGTCGTCGATCGCGTCGCATTTCTGCTTCGTCTATTTCACGCTGAATAGCCGGAATCAAACGCACGAGATTTCCTTTCATCACATAATCATGGGCACCGGCTTTCATTGCCTGTACAGCGACGTCCTCCCCAATCGTTCCTGAAACAACGATGAAGGGAATATCGATTTTTTTTTCCTGTAAAAGTTTCAGCGCAGCTAATCCATTGAATGTGGGCAAGGCGTAATCGGCAATCACTACATCCCAAGGTTGCCGTTCCAATGCTTCACTCATGGTTGAATAATCGATAACACGGTTAAAGTGTACATCATAACCATTACGCGTCATATGACGAACCACTAGAAGTGCATCATTTTCCGAATCTTCAACGAAAAGAATACGAAGCGGCTTACTCATTAATCAACACCTATGATTGAAATGGTGGTTGTTCGTTTAGAACCATCCAATACAGTTCTAATTGTCGAACAGCGTCTACAAATTTATTGAAATCTACCGGTTTTCTGATGTAACTGTTCGCACCTAAACTATAACTTCCAAAAACATCCTGTTCCTCTTTGGATGATGTCAAAACAACCACAGGTAGAAGTTTTGTTCGAGCATCGGTCCGTAGACGCTGTAAAACTTCCAGGCCATCGACTTTTGGAAGTTTCAAATCAAGTAAAACGACTGCAGGCATTTTACTGACATCCCGATCTTTATACTTACCTGTCCCAAAAAGATAATCAAGTGCATCTATACCATCGCCTACTACTACAACCTCATTCGCAATGTTATTCTTTCTGAACGCACGCAACGTGAGTGATACATCGTCAGGATTATCTTCAACAAGTAAAATGATTTTATTCTTCATCGCTCACCTTTACTATAATGGTATTGTGAAATAAAATATCGCACCTTTATCTTTTTCAGCTTCAGCCCAAACTTGTCCGCCATGTCTATTTATTATTCGTCGAACCGTTGTAAGTCCGATTCCAGTACCGCTGAACTCAGTTGGACTATGCATCCGTTGGAAAGCTCCAAACAACTTACTCGCATAAGCCATATCAAATCCATCACCATCATCACGTACATAATACACTTTCTGACCATCGTGTGATGTGACACCAATCTCGATTTTCGCAGTTGGGTGTTTACTGGTGAATTTCCAAGCATTATCAATAAGATTCTCCATTACTATACTCATAAGATTACGATCTGCAACAATATTCATATCCGGAGTAATATCAAAGGTTACTACACGGTTGGGTTGAGTGCGACTGAGTTCGATAGAGATTGCTTGTGAAAGCCCACTCAGATCAACTGGCACGCGTTGCATTTCGCTGCGCATCACACGCGACAAATTCAAAATATCATCAATCAAACATTCCATGCGCTGGCTCGCTGCCCGAACACGCTGCAAGTAGTCTTTTCCCTGATCGTCCAATTTATCTGTGTAATCCTCTAACAATGCGCTACTGAATCCATCCACACTTCGGAGTGGCGCACGTAAATCATGAGAAACGGAATAACTAAAGGCTTCCAATTCTTTGTTGGCAAATTCAAGCTGCCTAGTCCGTTCTTGAATTCGTCGTTCCAGGTCTTTCTCTCGCTGGAGAAGTTGCCACACACGCACACGATATATTCCAAATACTACTCCTGAGAAAATAATCAGCAAGATCGTTAAGAACCATGCTGTCTGATAGAAATGCGGTAATATTTCGAATGAGTAACTCGCACCAATTTCATTCCATACTCCATCATTATTACAGGCCATTACCCGAAAAGTGTACTTGCCAAAGAAGAGATTTGTATAATATGCAATGCGCCGAGTTCCAGCTTCGACCCACTCGCGATCATATCCTTCCAGTTTATATTTGAAGAGTACACGATCAGGAACGAGGTAGCTTAAGGCAGTATAATGAAATTCGATTTTTTCTGTACCGGGTTGTAGTGGTTCAAATCGATCTAATTTTACTGCCTGCAAATCCACAATAACTTGTTCAATATAAACCGGCGGAGGAACAGTATTACTCTTAAAAACTTTCGGATCTATCATTACTGCGCCCTTAAGTGTTGCAAACCAAAGCTTATTGTCATGTGTTTTCCAAGCTGATGGTTGCCAAGTACCAAAACATTCATCTGTTCTAATTCCATCTGCAGTAGTGAGTACTTGTGATGTAACAGAATTGATTTTTCCAACCTCATATTCATAAACAGACTGATGGTGTATCCAACCGATACCGCGTGGACTACTCATCCAAACATCAGCGTTGTCGTCAATCAATACACCATAGATTTCATTAGTAAATAGGCCCGTCTTTGTTTGATAAGCAATAAACCTGCCATCTCGATAATGTGTAATACCGCCTCGAGGAGATCCAATCCAGAGACTTCCCGGTCGATCTTCAAAGAATGACCCAATCCAATCATCAACCAAGCCATCTTTTTTATTATAGGTTGTTTTTCTTCCGTTTTGAATCTTCACGAGACCGTTCGAGGTTCCAATCCATAGAATTCCGTCTGAACTCCGAAAAAAGGACGAGACATAATCAATCGAAGAATATTCCTTTCCATCGGCGAGTCGAAATGGTTCCACCCTACCGTTAAAAAATCTTCGCACTCCTATACGATCCAAATAAATGATCAAACTTGCTGAATCCTCTGTAATCGCCGATATCCACACATTAGGCAGACCGGAAGATGTGCTATATTTTATAAACTTATCGTTTTTGAATCGACTTAATGATCCCGACAATGATGTCCAAATACTACCGTCTTGTGCAAGATATGCTGGTCCGACAGGTGGAGAATTGGGAATTTTAATGAGTGATCCGCTTTTCATCCTTACTACACTTCCGCCACCTGCAGCACTAAGAAAAAATAATGAGTTATCCACTCCTTCAAGAATGCTCGTAAGAGCATTATTAACAAGACCTTCTTGAATAGTATAGGTTAATAAATGGACATCTCTTAGCCGACATAAGCCCTCCGAAGTACAAAACCAAATACTTCCTTCTTGATCTTCCAAAATATTTAAAATATTATCACTTAGTAAACCTTGAGAAGCATTAAAGCGTGCCCATTTTGAATTAGAATATCGATAGATTCCTTCTGTTGTGCCAACCCAAATATTTTTATGACGATCCTGCAAAATCGATGCAATATCAATAGGCTTGTTGACTTCTGAAATTTCCTGTCTGCCATTCTTTTCCCCACTCCAGCAGACTAAACCATTGTGCGAGCCGATCCACATTTTTCCTTGATGATCGGCAGCAAGGCTCGTGATAAGTTCATCTGGCAAAACATCTTTTTTAAAAATACTATTGATTTGTTTTAGCTGTGATTCTCTGAAAAAGTGCACTCCTTTACCAGTCGACAAAAATTTGGCCGCCATCATCTTCAGCTATACTTGTTATATATTCGTGTTTAATAGGGATTTGTCTACATCGTCCCTGATAATATTCGAAGAGGCCATCAGAAGATCCAATCCAGAGGTGTCCGGTTTTACTTTCTAGTAACGATTTGATTGGTTTCTTCGGAAATCCATCCTCTATTCTGCAAGGAATCAAATTTCCATGTTTCAGATGTCGTACGCCGTCATACGCAGTTCCGATCCATAGACTACTATCTTTCGTTTCGCAAAGTGCCGTTATAACCTCACGGTTTTCTATGCTTGATGTATCTGTTCCAATTACTTCAAACCTTACACCATCGAAACGCAATAGACCGGCCGTCGTACCTAGCCAGAGATAACCATCTTGCGTTTGAATAATGACATTTACAGTATTCGCTGGCAAACCATTCTGACGCGACCAAACACTATACCCATACTGAGATATCTGTTTCTGAGGATCAAGTGCAGATGAAGAATGAGTAAAAGAAAGTTGAAGTATTAGTATGTATAATGGTAGAACGAAGAAAATCCACTTCATCAAAGAATCATGAGCAGCTTGAGATTTTACCGTATGAATATTACTATCCATTTTCGTTTTCGTCTCTTTTTCGCTGAAATGAAGCTACAAGATTTCCGAGATGGATGCAAGCATTTGGCAGTTTTAAAAAGATAGGTGTTTTCCCTCATTCAACATTGTGATTCAACGAATTTAATTCATATTCGAGGTATAACAAATTGTGGGTAGAAATCTATAAAATACCAAATGCCTTCAACATAATAATCAATCCGTATTTACAATATTAAAAAGAAAAACGAAGATTGGATTCGGATAGGGTGATAAATAAAAGGGATGAATAGAATTACCTAATTCATCCCAGATTGAATTTTAATATTTCTGTTTGGCTTTGAATTACTTCCCGCCTTCGCCAACTTGATTAGTTAGATAATTTTCTAAACCGACTTGTTTAATTTGGTCGCGTTGTTTATCCAGCCAATCGCCATGTTCTTCTTCCATAAGTAGAATTTTTGTTAACAAATCCGCAGTTCCATTGTCAGCAACTTCCAGTGCGAGCGTGATTGCTTTATTATAGAGTTGTACAGCATTGTGCTCTCCGCTACTGTCATATTCCAGCATGGCAGGTATCGTAGCTCCTATTTTCATCTGGTTTAACTTCGAAACTACTGGCGTCCCCTCTAAAAACAATATTCTTCCTATTAACCACTCAGCATGTTTCATTTCGTCGATTGCTTGGTGCTCAATTGCTTTATGGAGTTTTTCATATCCCCAATTATCGCACATCTCCGAATGAACCATGTATTGGCTTATCGCTGTAAGTTCCTCAGCAAGCAAATCATTCAATGTCGAAAGAATTTTTTCGTTTCCCTTCATAAATCCTCCTACTCTGGATATGGTTATCAACTGATGCTATTTTAAACTGTAAAAAGATAAGAATTATCCCGGAAAAAAGAGAGAAAAATTGTCGCTGAAATTGAAGGAAGTAAAAAATCCTATTCAGTGATTGTAAGAATCACAGAAGAATTTAAAACAACGGATGACTGTTCCGTTTGAATTAGCGATCCTAGATCCAAATGAGAGGTTGAAGTCGACATGATATTACTAGATGAACTGAATTTTTCTGTTTGATTGTCAGTCTCAAAATTCTTATCGCTCTTTGCAACCGAAACAGTCATTTTCAATGATTGCCGATTTAACTGTGTCTGGAGTTCAGTATTCTCACTCGATATAGAAAGACTATTTTTATTTGATGAGATATTGAGGTTGGGAGAAATGGATCGCTCGACTGCGAACATCACTGTCTGCGTCGAAGTCGATGTGGTTTGTGCGAACATGATATTACATACACCGAGTATTAGAACGAACACAAAAAATATTTCTTTCCACCTTATCATCGATCAATCAATTTGTCAATGTTAATGTAATTATTCTGGATTGGTTTGGGATTTCAGACACATTTCCCTGTGCCGTGAAAGTATAGCAAATCTTCTGATCGAGATCATTACCACGTCCGATTCCTGTAACAACCTCTACTGGAGTCATTGCATCTGTTATATCTACTAACCCTGCACTTGTAGCTCGATCATTGTCAACCTTAAGTTTCAAACTTGTTCCTGTAGGCATCCGATCACTGATTGACGCGACGATCTTCATATTATCTAAATTCGTGAAAAGATTATATCTTGTATTTTCATCGCTGACCGAATATTCTTCTGTAAACGAAGCATCTGTCTTGATAATGAGTGGATTAGGATTTCCTGATACAGAAATTTTACTGATGGGTTTTACTTCGAGTGTGATTCGTTGACTTGCAGATGAACTATGAGTTTGAGTGAACGATGTCGATGAGTTTATCAGTAGGAATAATGTGAGTAGAAAAACGCCAATAAAGGATTTTTGGAATTGAATCCTAATCCTTCCCCCTAGCAGAGCTATGCTTATTTTTTCATCACGTTGTTTCATCGTCCCCTTTCGTATGAACAACACCCACATCTATAAAAGAGCAATTCTCAAAGAGTCTCTGGGTTTATTAGTAATGAAAAAAAAAGGAATGTTCAAGTTAATTTTAGGATTTTTCTTAGTGGTGTAGGAATATTCTGACCGCCTTAGAAAATAGCGTAAAATTGGGGATAATTGAGGTTACTACTTAAGGAACAAGCTATTCGAAATTATATTTACGGCAGAAAGCAACAGCCTCGTCGTTTGTATTAAAGACTCCAATGAAAACACGGTATCGCATTCCTCTAGGGGAAATACTTACAGGTTCTATGTATGCCTCACGTCCCGATATACTTTCTGCCCTTTGTGCAAATTTATCTGCAGCTGATTTTGAAGCCAAAGATGCAATTTGAAGTACATACCCTTTTCGGGAATCAGAATACGATACGACACATTGTTTTTCAGTTTGTGCAGGTATACTTTGCGGCTTATTCGCCTCTGGGGTAACTACTTGAAGCACTGCACCTTCTTGTAACATTCGGATAGCTCTTTTGCGCGGTCTGAGTATTATGGTTGTATCTTTCTTATCACCTGCATTCAATTGAAAGTCAATGTACTCAGGATCTATACTATGATTTTCTGGAATGTCACCGCCAACTACTTTGAGTACCCAGTTACCCGGTCGTAAATCTGTGAATTGAAATCTACCTCGACTATCAGTGACTCTTCTAAGAACTTCTCCACTTTGCGACATTTCCAGAAACACACCTGATTTTCCACCAAGTTCAACAAGTGCTGATGAAGTGTCTGTAAATTCTCGTTCCTTCTTGCCTAACAAAGATATATAACCCGTGACTTTCGCACTCCGGATTACCGATAGTTTTAATTTTGTTTCCTCGCCGCCTCTGATGACCAACTCCATAGGCATCGCGTGTGTTGTTATCCGATCAAGTCCAATGCTTGCCTTATCAACTATAAGATAAACTGATCCAGGATTTAGCGATGCAAAGTAAAATGAACCATCCTTATCAGTAAGAGCGACACGATCACCTACATTAATCAATGCATCTTTTATACCTATTCCACGTTCGTTAACTATTGAACCGCGTAATTGACCGACGCCAGTTATTCTTCTGATCGGGACATCAATAGGTATTGCATACTCTAAGGCGTAGGCAATATCATTTTTCGTTGTGGAAGGAGTCATTGCAGTGAGACGTCCATGAAGAGACAGTTTATGTTTAAATGGTAGCACGTGTTCTAAAGTAGCATCAAACATGCTATATGTTACCGTAGTATTGGCATTCAAACGACTTCCATAGACATTCAAATGTGCTTGTGTCGATTCTCCGAATTGAATTCCTGCACTCAGATTTGCAGCCAACCGTTGCTGATCTTCTCCAGTATATATATCCCGATTGGTAGTGTATTCAAGAGATATATTGTAATTTTGTTTAGAACTCAAATTTGTGCTTGCATAAAGTGCATACCGTTTATAGGGCGAATTCTTAAAATGCAGTTCGTCCCGAATTCCTCCAAAATCAAAATTTGCTGAGAGATTTACAAAAGGTAAATTATAGCCCACTCGAGTTTGTATGGTACTATTCCTACTATTGTACTTAGAACTATCGAATTGATCGCGCTGACTGTCGTACAAATAATTCACTGAAATAAAATCCGAATAACCTGCCCCAATCTGGTACGATTCATTATGTGGTGCATAAACTAGGTTTGTATCGCGTGCCAGATTTCGATTCTCCCTTCGGATATAGGATTGAATACGCCAATTTTGCTTTGGCTGAACATTTAAACTGGCCGATAGGAAATTTATGTCACGATAGTATCCACTATATTCCGGACCCGCTTTAACATAACGTAGATCATAAGATATCCAGCGCTGGTTGCCAACAATTTGAGCTGAATAGGCATTATCCCGAGCACCATCTTTCGTACTCGTACCAAATTCAAGATCAAGGTCATTGCCTTTTAATGGTATAAAAAGTCCCCGAAAACTTACAATATCACTATTGAATTGCTCTCTTTTACTCAGATAGTTTAATCCGAGAGTTGCTTCTTTGCGAAGCTGATAATTAAAAAAACCTCCAAACTCTTTCTGACTTGCATAGCCCCATCTTGTAGTATTATAAAATCCGCCGGTGGACATTGAGCGATATTTAGTTCTTGCACCGATCCCAGTCGCATACCTTCCCATTTCTGTTAATGGTGAGAGTGCGTAATTCTGATCTCCGGCAACAAGCTCCAGATTATCCACACGATATCCGATTTTATATTCGTCTCTTTGTCCCAACACAGAAACTGATTGCGTCTCCCGAGTTCGAATAAGGAATTCCAACCTGTCTGTCTTCTTTTCATTCAAGCTACCATATCCGTTAACTTCTAGTTGAGGAGCAAATTGATCTCTTTCGCCAACTCCTCGCATTCTTACGGAAACTGGATATTCTAGGTAATCTATTTCAGGTTTTGTAGTATGTGGAATAATATCTACAACACTAGATGTCTTAGTTTTGACTTTCGGATTTTGCCCTGATCTTGCTTCCAATTCAAGCGAATGATTTAACTTAGTAGAACTTTCTTCCGTTATAACTTTTACTTTTATTTCACGACTTTCTCGTGGTGATAAATGAACAACTGAAGAGTCTATTTGTGTAGAATAGTCGTACGAACTCCGTGACCTTAATCGTACCGAATCCAAGGCATTCCCGAGATTTGTTAAAAGGAACTCTACTGAAAAAGTCTTTCCGGCGACACAAAACCTTGGTGAATTCATAGGTTTCAGTTCTAGTTCCGCAACCTTTACAATTTGAACACTCAATGAGGTTTCCATTTCAAGCTCAGGATCGTCATTATTTCTAACTTTATATCGAATCTCATATCGATTAGCCTGGGCATCAGGTGGTATTGAGAATGAAATAAGTCGTACGTCAGCCTCGCCTGCCTGGATTTCAAATGGGAACTCTCTAGTTACTTGTTTCCAGCCTATAGGTAGTACAATTGAAGCAGCATACGTTTGATTTTGTGGTGTTAGATTAGTGACTCTGAATGTTGCAGCAATAATTTTTCCCGGTGCAGTTTCTACGATAGTTTGAGATACTGGACGAACTGCAAATACTTCTTGTTTCTGTGCTACACTGAGTTGTACAAAAAAGAGAATACTAAAAAAAATCCGGCCTAACTGGACCGGACTCTGTGTCAGCCAGATTTTCAAGACAAGCGCTCAAAATTTTAGTGTGTATTGAGAACCGAATACATCATCTCCACCTGTATCGACTACTACAAGTGCTTTATATGTACCTTTTTCTACACTACTTACATCAATTGATTCTCGGACAGATGTACCAGGATAAATTCTATTTTTCACTCCTGAAAACTTACCAAGCGACACTCCTTGATCGTTAAAGAGTTCTACATAGACATCTGGCCGTATACCAATATCACCTGTATTTTCGATATCGATTTGCAGAAGACGCTTTCCATCTTCCTTTTGGACAATGTTTGCGGCGAGAAATTGAATCTTCTTAGTCCCCGTTTTGGCAATTGTAGAAGCTATCTGAATACCATAGCGAATTGTTTGCCTTATTCCCATCTGACCATTTTGGGGCGCGGAAGATTCCGCTGAACCTTTAGCAATTCCTTCCACCATCAACATACTCCAATAGGTTCCAGCCAAGGTAGCATTCTGCGATTCTTTGGGAACATTCAGAGTATAGTGTAAGGTTATGGTTCCCATTGGTGGTAATGTAATAAAGGCCGGACTAAATGTAATCCACTTTGCATTTGAACGGGGTAATTTCCCCGGTTCACCATAATTGTTCGTTCCATTCCATTGGAATGTGTAATCGGTCTGATAAACTTTCGCTTCTTGTGGTTCGTTGGTATCGTTCCTGATTATTATAGAACCAGAGTATTCACCCCCTGGCTTCACCACTAAATCTTGACTGAGTTCACCAACAACCGATACCTTGGCATTTAAAAGAAGTGGAATAATAAATAAAAAGACTACAGACTTGATAAAGGTTTTCATGATTTATTCCTTATTGTGCCTGAATAGTATATGTTACAGTATGGATGTCATTGCCAAGTTCACTACTATTCCCTTGCTCAAATGTAGCAGTTGCAGTGTACTGTAAGGTACATGTTGCATTTTTTGCCCCTTTGGTTGAAATTGATGTAATAAAATCAGTTGCTGGATTTCCGTTGACAAGAGTGACTGCTGGAGCCGCAGTGCCATTTGTTACGGTTGTTGCAACGACTTGTAATCCAAATCGTTGTCCAACACATGAGGTGATAACTGTAATTTTGGCTATTACAACTTGACGTTTATAAGCGAGTGTTGATGTTGTATTCACCACAGATGTAAGTTGACCACCAACCGTACCAGTAGTTAAAGTCAAAGTCTGATTGCCGCCATTAACAGTAATTGCTTGTCCTAATGACATAGAAATCATTAAACACGTGCACAAAAAAAACACACTTGCAGATATATATGGGAAGATGAATAACTTCTTCATATTCTATTGTGACTGAATTGTGAATGTAAGAACATGTGAATCAGTACCAATACCTTGCGAAGCATAAGCAATACCTGTGTAGCGTAAATTTGAGCTCCCAGAAGTTCGACCGATATTCGTCAGGAGATCTTGACCGGTGGTCGAAAGCGTCAGTTCCGATGCAGCTAAACCAGCAGTCGGTGAAAGTGCTACAACTTTTACAGTGTACAGAGGAGCAACAAGATCTGTTTTAATAGTAATTTTTTTTAGGCTACTGTTTGTCCCCCACAATAAAGTGCATGATTGATCAGTAATCGACATTTGATCTTGACCAGCTATTGCGTTGGCACCTGAAATATTCAAGTTTATTGTTCCAACACTAACTTGAATTATCGTAACCGGTTGAACTACCACAGTTACCAGATGGTTTGACGTGCCATAGGTCTGTGCAAAAGTGCTAGAATGAAAAATGAGAGAAAGGAATAGAGCGAAAAGTTGAAGATTAAATATGCGAATATATGGAGGCTTAAATTTCATACAATTCGATTTAAATATAGCATTCCACACTACCAGATTCAACCTATTCAGATATTATTACTGTCAAAAGTTCGCATCTTCTATTGTATCAATTCTTCTAAAGTTTACTTCAAATAAAAAACGCGGAAGCTCTTACCCTTTGAGCTTCCGCGCCCTAATCCCCCTTCTATTAGGAGAAAAATATTAGTTGGAAATTGTAAATGTAACTACTCTTGTTGCAGTTCCAACTGCAGCACCCGTTGTGGCTGAGAAACTATAACCGATGGTGTTTCCTGACGAGGAACCATTTGCGATATTGGATACCAGTTGTACTCCTACTGTTGAAAGACTCAATGCTCCAGCAGAAGTGGCTCCTGCGGGTGCACCTAAATTGACAGTGAGTGTTGTATTTGCAGGGACATTACTATCAAGAGTTCCAACAATTTTTGCAACGGCACTGCTAAGATGTGTTACTGAATATGTGGTCGTTGCATTTGTGGCTGCATCTGGACCTGATCCGGCTGTTGCATTTTGTACGATTAAAGCTGCAGGATCCCCGGAAACGCCAATTTTATATATTGCTTTGACTTCTAATGAAAGATTCTGACTGGTAGTTCCAGTCTGTGCAAATACTGATTGAGCGGTAAATAGAACCACTACGACCAGGGCGAGGATAATTGTTAATTTTTTCATTGTAACTCCTTTGGGATTAGGTTATTGTTTTGGTTTTTAGTTTGTAATTGTCAATGTTATTGTTCTTGATGTAGAGCCTAATGTTCCTGCCGATGCCAATGCAGAGAATGTATAACTAATTACTTGATTTACATCTGCACCTATTTGTATAGCGGTAACCATATTCGCCGCACTTCCGGACAAAGCATTGGAAATATCAACGTTTGGAATACTCGTTCCTTTGGTGCTTGCCAGTGTAAGAGATAATGTATAACCTGCTGGCATCGCTGCATCTAAATAAGCAGTGATTTTTACGGTATTTCCGAAATTTTGGGTAATACTATAGGTGGTCGAATTATCTGTCGCAGATGTTAATGCATCGGTGCCTGCGGTACCACTTGTAATTGTAAGTGGTCCAGGATTTCCAGAAGTGGCAATTTTATAAACAGCATTTACAGCAAAAGTAAGGTTTTGTGTCGTTGTTGCTTGAGCAGAAGCCTGTTCAATCCATCCGAGGCTCAAAACAACAATCACAATACTCTTCAAAACCTTTTTCATTTCTTCACATCTTATTTTGTTATTTGTTTTCATTTGATATCCTATTGATCAATCACCGTGCCAAAGTCGAATATCGTAAAAATCGAATAAAAACTTGACAAGTTCAAAAAATCAGTGTATCATATTGGGAAAGCTGTTTCATATTAAGATTTTCAATATAATAACGTCACTCAGAAATAAAGTCAAAAAGAATGACATATTGTAATAATTTTGTTTCATTATGAGACAGATTAATAATAGGTGAAGTTACAATGAATACTGAACGCATATATATCGTCGATGATGAACCGACAATAACGAAGTTGCTTGAGTTCTGGATTGGAGAACGGTGGAAGTACAACTATGAAGTTTTTTATGATGGTAAGTCTTTTCTAGACCGGCTATCTGATCCTCCAGATCTCATCTTATTGGATCTCATCCTACCAGATATTAATGGTGTGGATTTATTAAAAGCGGCCAAGCAAGCACAACCGCAAGTTCCGGTAATTATACTTTCTGGACAAGATAGCATTGAAGTGGCTCTAAACACACTTAAGTTAGGTGCCGCCGATTATTTCAGTAAACCAATCGATTTTACAAAGCTTGAAATCGCCGTAAAAAACTCGCTAAAACTAGCTCAACTATCTCGCGAGATACAGAATCTCCAAGAAAGTGTCGGCAAACGATTGCACTTTGACAATATAGTCTCACAAAGCGGTGAGATGCAGGAAGTCTTCAAGCTAGTTAATAAAGTGAAACATCTCGATATCTGTGTGCTTATCCTTGGGGAGAGTGGTACTGGCAAAGAACTCATTGCACGAGCAATACATCATAACAGCAATCGTCAAACTGGACCTTTCGTAGTAGTGAATTGTGCGTCGATTCCACATGATCTTCTGGAAAGCGAACTTTTTGGACATGAACGCGGGGCTTTTACTGGTGCAATCCAACAACGGATTGGAAAATTTGAACAGGCAAACGGTGGAACCATTTTCCTCGATGAAATTGGTGAACTCGATCAGAGTTTGCAAGCAAAAATTCTACGCGTGCTTCAAGAAAAACAATTCAGTCGAGTCGGCGGGAATGATGTAATAACAACTGATGCACGATTGATCCTCGCAACTAATCGTGACCTTTGGGAAGAAGTAAAACAAAAAACCTTCCGAGAAGATCTATACTTTCGTATTTCAACATTTCCTATCCTCTTACCGCCATTACGGCAAAGAAAATCTGATATCCTGTTATTAGCTGACCACTTTTTAAAAAGGACCGGTGAGGAACTTGGAAATCCCAAGATACAATTCTCGAGAAAAACACTCGATCTTTTATATCAATACCACTGGCCTGGAAATGTACGTGAGTTAGAAAATGTTATTCAACGTGGAGTTGTCTTATCGGAAGGTGAGATATTTTCGGAAAAAGAATTACCCGGCTCAATTATTTCTTATGCCACTGAAGGTGCAGATTTCGACGGGCAATTATTGCCATCTGAAAAAGACGGATCAATTGTTCCATTAGAAAAACTAAAAGAACAAGCCTTACGAAATGCTCTCAAGATTACAAAAGGTAATATTGCCGAAGCTGCGCAGAAATTAGGTATCGGACGCGCTACCCTCTACCGACTTGCTTTAAAATATAGAATAGCAATCTAGTAACGGAGATGCTGTTTTTGTATTCGGCTATGCAATAACCTCAACTGTCCTAAAACTACTTTTTTATGGATTCTTGAGCTCCACAAATGGAACGCTCCAGGTTTCCGGACTATTATATAATCCACGCTTGTAGTTGATAACTTCTATTCTTTCAGGAATGACTTTAATCAGTAGTAGATATTTCCAATCCGGAAAAGACTGACTCCAGTATTCTCGTTTCCGTTTAAGCTTTTCTTCCATATCGTCAATTAAAACTGCTGTACCTTTTATAACCACAGAACCAATCGCCTGCGCATGATTAGCATAATAAAGACACACATGCGGATTCTTTCGAATCTCCGAA
>Ga0233422_10000821_pt1 | contig 14776 bp, 17 predicted proteins | sample Watercolumn_Mata_2_FD_182724 | JGI IMG/M metagenome (GOLD analysis project Ga0233422, IMG submission 182724) | Freshwater microbial communities from Lake Matano, South Sulawesi, Indonesia - Watercolumn_Matano_2014_110_MG | ecosystem: Environmental > Aquatic > Freshwater > Lake | place...
AACTTCTTGATAAAACAGATATTTGAAAGCAAGACAATTCCAGAAAAGAAGATGTTTCTTCCAAAATACATACTTATTAAGGCAATCAAATGAAACATTTTTAAATTCCTTTCTCTTAAAGAATTTGAAAAAAGGAGGTAGAATGTTAAGCAAGGTCAAGACAGGTTTGTCTTTAGGAATCTTTTTTGCAGCATTACATCTAATCTGGGCTATTTGCATAGCCCTAGGATTTATGCAGCCCCTAATGGATTGGGTAATGGCGATGCACATGTTGCAGAATTATTTTGTTATCCTAAACTTCAATATAGTGTATACCATACTATTGATAGTAATAACTTTCATTAGTGGATTCGTATTCGGATGGTTGTTTGCACTATTTTGGAATATGTTCCATAAAGATAAGTGAAGAACAAAGCACAGGACAAACAAAAATAATAAGTAAGTCTTAAATTATTGAGACATTTGTTTTCCAATGAAGACAATTGCAGATAATTTACACTTAACTATAAAAAATAAGAAAAATCCTGCGAAACCCCAATAAACTTACCAATAAAAAATGGATTATGAAGATTATGTTCATCTAAATTATAAACCAAAAAAATCTGATTTAATTTGTGAATTCTACGCAGACCCTTCAAAGAAACAAAAACTAAAAAGGGCTGCAGGTGCTGTCGCCTCTGAAAGCAGTGTTGGGACATGGACAAACGTAACAACTTCGACAAAAAACTGCAATAGCATAGCTGCCAAGGTATACGAAATCGACTTCAATAACAGAATATTCAAAATAGCTTATCCTATAGAACTATTTGAACCAGGAAACATGCCTCAAATTCTTTCAAGTATTGCTGGAAATATTTTCGGCATGAAAATCGTAGATAATCTAAAATTGCTTGACATACACTTTCCAGATAAGATTTTACAGAGTTTCAATGGTCCAGAGCACGGTATTATGGGAGTAAGAAAAAAACTGCACATTCTAGACAGGCCTTTAGTTGGAACAATTGTCAAACCAAAACTGGGTTTAAATTCACTAGAACATGCCAGAGTTGCATATCATGCTTGGCTCGGTGGCTGTGATATTGTCAAAGATGATGAAAATCTTTCTTCAATGAAATTCAATAAATTCAAAACAAGAGTTGTTGAAACCTTGAAAGCACTAGAAAAAGCTGAAAAAATCACTGGTGAAAGAAAAATGTATATGCCAAACATAACATCCGAAACAGTTGAAATGATAAGAAGAATGAAATTTGTAAAAGACCACGGCGGGATTTGCGCCATGGTTGATGTTCTAACAATGGGCTGGTCAGCACTGCAAACAGTTAGGGACTATAACAAACATTTCAAATTAATAATCCATGCTCACAGAGCAGGGCATGCTGCTCTAACAAGGGACAAAAAACACGGAATCTCAATGTTAACTATTGCCAAAGTCGCTAGGTTAATTGGGGTAGATCAACTACATATTGGAACAATGATAGGAAAAATGCATGGCAAAGAAGAAGTTCCAGTAATAGACCAGGAAATTGAACAAGAAATGATTAAACCAAAAAAAGGACTCTTCTTCATTAAAGGAGGACATATGCTAGAACAAGATTGGCACGACATTAAACCAGTGTTCGCAGTCTGTTCAGGCGGATTGAATCCGGTTCACGTTCCTTATTTAATACATCATCTTGGAAGAAACATTATCATGCAATTTGGTGGCGGGATTCATGGACATAAAAGAGGCACAATTGCCGGAGCAAGAGCAGCAAGACAAGCAGTAAACGCAACACTTAAAGGTATCTCATTAAAAGAATATTCTCTAAACCATCATGAATTAGCTCAAGCACTAGATCAATGGTCTTAATTCTAAAACTTCTGAATTTGTACAACAAAACGCTGTCTGCTGAAAGCAGAATGATGCAAGACTTCTGATTATCAGTTTATCTTAAAAATTAAAAAAATAAAAAAATAAAAAAAATTATCTACTTACTTAGAACAGCCGCAACTTCCGCCGGTTTTAGCTGAACAACCTTCTCCTTTCAAACAACCACAATCGCTTCCTTCTGTACATTTTCCTTGACATCCACATGCACAGTTTTCTCCACAGCCGCATCCTGTTCCACTAATTACATTTGCTGTTCCAGTTTCAGCCTTAGCAAGATTTTTTGTTAAAAATAATCCGCCAACTGCCAATACTGCAACCAACGCAATAATTCCGATTATAAGCCAGATTTTCATTTTTTTACCTCCTAAACTTTAATTTAGATTAAAAACATTAAAAAGAAACACCTTTTAAGCCGTTGTTTGAAACTAGTTTCAATCTATTTTTAACAAAACAACATTGGTCATGCCTCTTCGCATTCTCTGTATGACTTGTTTTCCCTCTAGTCTATCTAATATCCTCGTGACTTTTACTTTATCGAATCCAGATTTCTCAACTAATTCAGATTGAAAGATCGTTCCCTTGTTCTCTTGAATCTTATTTATTATCATTTTCTCATCTTTATCCAGCAAAGACAGATCAACATTCTTCTTTTCAGGTTGTTTATCCTGTTTCTCTCTTATTTTCTTTATGATAATATGCTTCTCTTCTTTTACAAATAACAAAACAAGGCCAATTACAACAATTATTGCAATCAAAGCAATAGCAATATAGGTCTGAGTATGAATTGTTCCATACATAGGACAAGAAGGCCCATGAGAACAACTTGTATCCACAATTGTAGTCAAGGCATTATTAAAAAGAAATACAATTATTCCTAAGATAACTGCCATTCCGACGATAATCAATCCAACAAATTTATTTTTCATTTTTCACATTTATGGAATTTATTATGAAACTCCTTTTCACTATTTAAAGTTCTCTTATGTTTACCTTCTAATTCTTTGGGGATTTTCTTCTTACTTTTTTTAAGATAATTATAGATAGCCTCTCCTAGGGCTTGCTCAGCCAACAATGAACAATGAACCTTTATTTCAGGCAACCCGCCTAATGCCTTCACAACATCCTTATTTGTTATTTTCAATGCATCTTGAATTGATTTTCCCTTAGCTAAATCAATTACAACATCTGAAGTAGCGATAGCAGCAGCACATCCTAGTGTTTTGAACTTTATCTCAGATATTACTTCCTTACCTTTTATTTCCTTGACCTTAATGTAGACATACATTATATCCCCGCAAGAGATATTCCCTACTTTTCCGATGCCATCTGCATTTTTTATTTCTCCAACATTTTTTGGTTTCAAAAAATGTTCCATTACTCTTTCATTATACTCCATTTTAATCTATTTTTTTCTTTGTATTAATTTTTTTGTTTTTTTTCATTTTTCCTGTTTACTGTTTCATTTAACTCTTTTAATATTTTATGAATCTCAATACCATGTGCTTGACAACCTTGTTCTAAAGTTTCTTGCAAGGCAAACGGACATCCAAAACAGGTCATGCCGTGCTTGATAAATACCTCTTGACTTTTAGGGTATTTTTGAACAATTTCATAAATAGTCATTTCTTTTGTTATTTTTTCTGATGTATGCTTTTTTGTTTTCATTTTTTATTTGTATGTGAATATTTAGTATTATCTTGCAGGATTTTGCTGAAGCAAAACAACGTCGTCCTGCGCAATTAGTCTTAAAACTTACCTCTACATCTTACCATGATTTGAAAGGACTGATTTTCCTTAATGAGCCCACAATCTCATTTAATGTCTTGATTACATAATCTATCTCTTCTTCTGTATTGTCCTTGCCCATTGTTATCCTTAATGAACCATGAGCTTTTTCAGGAGGCAATCCTAAAGCTGTTAAAACATGGCTAGGCTCTAAGCTTTTAGAAGAACAAGCACTTCCTGTTGAAACACAAATTCCCTTCCCATCAAGCCTTAACAACAAAGCCTCGCCTTCAACACCTTCAAAAGAAATGTTCACATTAGTATAGATTCTTTTTTCTCTAGAGCCATTTAGTCTAGTATTCGGGATTTTCAATAATTCATTTATGAGTTTTGATTGCAATTTCTTTAATTTTTCCGGTTCAAACTTCATTCTGGACTTAGCTAGCTCAGTGGCTTTTGCTAATCCAATAACCCCCGCAACATTTTCTGTTCCAGACCTTAAACCAGTTTCATGTCCACCCCCATGGACTATCTCCTTGATATTGACATCCTTGTTTACATATAAAAATCCGATTCCTTTTGGCCCATATAACTTATGCCCAGAAACTGATAACAAATCAACATTCAACTTCTTGACATCAATAGGAATTTTTCCATAGCTCTGTACAGCATCTGTATGAAAATAAACTTTTTTCTTCTTGCATATTTTTCCGATTTCTTCAATTGGCTGTATTGTCCCAATTTCATTATTTACATGCATTATTGTGACTAGAACAGTCTCATTAGTAATTGCGTTTTCAACATCTTTTGGGTTGACTAAACCTTCCTTATCAACATTAAGCCAGGTTACTTTCCATCCACTTTTTTCAAGATACTTACAAGTTTCTAAAACAGCAGGATGCTCAATCTTGCTTGTTATAATATGCTTCTTATTCTGGTTTGCAAAAGCAACACCCATAATAGCCAGATTATCAGATTCTGTTCCGCCAGAAGTGAATATTATCTCGCTAGACTTGCCATTGATGAAATCAGCGATTATCCTCCTAGCTTTCTCCAAACCCTCTTTAGCTTCTCTTCCAGCACTGTGCAATGAACCGGGATTTCCATATTTCTCTAAAAAATAGGGTTTCATCTCTTCTAAAATAATTTCATCTGTTTTAGTCGTTGCAGAATGATCTAGATATATTCTATTCATGTTTATTTTATTTTTCCCCCAAGTAATTTAGTTATTCTAGAACTTGAATTTACTTTGTCTATTCCGACATTTGAAACCACACGGATACCATTCTTCTTGCATACTTGTCTTTCTGACTCCGGGATATTGTCTATATTTCTGTCTCCTCCCTTCGCAAATATGATTTCGCAATTTTTATTCAATTTAAATATGTACTCCAGAGTTTTGGCCTGGCTCTCATCAGTATCTATTGAAAGGAGGACCCTATCCACACACCTCAATTCCTTCACAATTTCCATTCTCTCTTTTTCGTCAAGTATGATCATTCCTTTCTTCAACATCTGTTGCTTATCATTATTTACAATAACCCAAAGTTCATCTCCTAATTTTTTGGCATCTTTCATATTGCTCAGATGTCCGCCATGTATCGGATTGAAATATCCCGATATAATAATTACTTTTTTGACTCCTTTATTTTTTGAAAAAACCTTCTCTTCAGAACTCTTCAGATATTCTGGAATTGGATATTTTTCAAATTCTTTCAACAGATTCTTTCCTTTTAATACTCTAGAGAAACATTCAGCAGTCAATTTAGCATCTTCAAGTGCATTATGGAATTTTCTATCATCTATCATCCCACAAAAAGGAATTATCTGCTTTAAGCCAGAAGTATGATCTTTCTCAATTGAGAACTTTCCATTGACTTCAAGCACTTTTGCTTGTGCAATCGAATGCAAGTCAAATGACCTATAATGAAATGGAAATCTTAATCCATACCTCAATGCCCTGATCTCTAAAAAGGCGACATCAAACTGCGGCCCCTCACACATAAAATTCTTCATTTTTGATTTTTCGCACCATTTGAAAAATCTTTCGATTAATTGCTTCTGGCTCTGTTTAGTTTTATCTCTTAATTGCTCCTCTGTCTTGCCGATGATATCAAAAAGTTTTACTTTTCCCTTTTCAAATATGATGTCATCGTCATCTATTCTTGCTTCTTCAAAAAAGACTCTTTCGGGATTATCAAAATCAATTGCACCAATCTGCCAGATTCCACATTTAACATGATCCACTCCAGATGTCTCTATATCAAAAACAATCATCTTAACTCCTTTTCTGGCTTGCACGAACACATAGCCAGTATCCCCTTATTATGTTTTTTGCACATGCAGCAGGAAACTCCATTTTTTTTAGATAAGTTGACCAATTTCATAATCTCTCCAACGACTTTTTTATTATCTTTTATTATTTCTTCACAAGCTTTTTCAAAATCTCCATTCATCTCTTTCGGGAACTTTATTTCATTGGCTCTTTTTTTTGACAAGTACTGCGAGACAGCTGCCTCAGAAGTCCCTAGAAGTTCAGCTATTTTCTTTTGTTTTAATTTATGCTTTTCGCCCAAGATTACGGCTAATTCTCTTCTGACAGCAGGGATAATATACCAGACTTCAATTTCTTGCGGCAATGAATACATAGAAATCTTAACTATAGTGAATTTATAAATCTTTCTATAAATAAGAAACAAAGGAATAGATATACAAATGAATATAAAAAATTCTTCCTTCCTCTTTTTGTTTCAAACAGCTAATCAAGCTTTTACTTTACTCAAAGGAGTCATTTTTTCCCAACTTGATTCAAATAGTTGGTGCATTGTATTCCCGAAAAATGGACTGTTTACCCAGACACCAACATCATAGTTTGGATGTACTTCCTCGTCGTCTAGTAACATCAAAAGCATCTCTTTTCCATCTGCTAGAGTAAATCTTGACTTCATCTTTCCACTTCTTATTTCTGCATGTTTGCTCAGTTCTTTGGCTACTTTCATATTTCTAGAATCGATTGGTGCCGCTATTTTTATTGTAACTCCTTTCTTTTTAGCTTTCTCTATAGCAGATTTCAAACTCTCAAATTTTCTGTTCAAACCTTCTGCAGTTGTTGCAATAATGACATTCTTGTCAGCATTTCTAATCATCATATCTAGATGATCATAAACGTTGTTTCTTCCTCTTATTGCTCCAGATAAATCAGTTGGCTCAATGTATTTTATTCCGGTCGTAAATAAATTAGTCAATTCATCTAAGACTTCTGTTCCTTTCAATTCATCAAGTCTCTTTGCCATATCACTTGCATCTCTTACTACATTTCTCTTGACTCTTTCAACAACTTCGTTTGGTTTTAGTGCGACAAACTTGATTGGCTTTCCAAGTTTCATTACAATGAATCCCTTTTTCTCCAAAGACTCAAGAATATCATATGTTCTTGATCTTGGAACATTAGAAATGTCACTCAATTCTCCTGCTGTCGAAACTCCTCTAGAAAGCAATGCTGCCCACACTCTGACTTCATATAGGTTCAAACCAAAAATCTTTCTTAGCCTGCTCAAAAACTCTTCTTTAACAATCATTTTAAAACTTTTATTTTTTAGCAAATACATAATTTATGATTTGCTACAACTTGCAGATTACAAGTTAATGTTCCTAGTTTCCAGTAGTATTTAAAGCTTTCTGTAATAAAACACATAGAATATCGTCTATAAAACGTAATTCAAATCAAAAAAAGAATCTAGTTTTAAAAACAAATTTCAACTTTTTTATCCTTTATCTTAAAATCAAATTTGTTTTTATAATTCCCAGATTTATTGAATTCTATTTTCTTGCAATTTGCTTTTTTAAGCATCTCTTTCATGTTCTTTTCTACAATTTTTGATAAAAAGCTTTCCGTATTTATCACTAAAGAAATTTCTTGGTCTTTGGTCAGGCCTGCTTTTTTCCTAGAATCCTGAATTACTCTGGCTATCTCTCTGAAATAACCCTCCTCTTCAAGTTCCTTTGTCATTTTCGTATCTAAAGAAATCTCAAAAGTTTTGCTAGAAACAAACTCGATTTTTTTGACATTTATCCTTTTTAGCATGATTTCTTGAACACCTTTACTTAGTTTCTTGTCGCTTTTCACAGTTACTTTAGATAAAGGCCATCTCACTCCAATTCCTTTTTCAGATCTTTCTGCCAAAACCTTTTCTATTATCTGCATTGCAAACAAAAATTCTTCTTCTATTTTTTTATCGATCTTTTTTGCATCATAGCTTGGCCATTCGCAAAGATGAATCGATTCTTCTTTTAAGTTGAGTTTATCTCGTAATTCTTGATAAATCTGTTCAGTTATGAATGGTGCAGTCGGTGCAAAAAGTTTTAAGGAATTCATCAAAACCTCATAGATTGCACAAAGAACATTCTCTTTCTCCTTATCTGAGCCATTTGCCTTGTCCCTTACAAGCTGCATATAAACACGACTCAATTCTAAAAATAGATTTTCAACTTGAATCACAGTTGAATCAAGTTGATACTTTTCAAACAAATCTGTGACTTCCTTGATTGTTGAATTACATCTAGAAATAATATATTTTTCTTCTAAATCTGGTATTGTTTTAAGTTTAGATGGATTTTTTCCTAACAAAGAAGAAAGCTCAATTAAATAATTTTTGATATTCCATAATACATTTATGTTCCTCTGTTTTATCTTTAGTTCTTCCCAGTTAAAATTCATATTTTCACCAGCTGTGTTCTGGAAAAGATAGTATCTGAATACGTCTACACCAGATTTTTCAATAACTTCATCTGGCGAGATTACATTTCCCAGAGATTTGGACATTTTTCCACCCTCCCAGTCCAAAATCATCCCATGCATGTAAACAGAATTATAACTTTTCTTTCCTAAAGCAATTATTGAACATATGTTCAACATTGAAAACCATAATCTTACTTGTTCTGTTGCCTCTAGAATAAAATCTGCAGGGAAAAATTCTTTGAAATAATCCTCTCTTCCAGGATAGTACAAACAATTCCAACCAGCCGTTCCAGAATCAATCCAAATATCCACAATATCTGGTTCTCTTATCATCGTTCCATTGCATTTATCACATTTCCATTTTACTTCATCAATAAAAGGTATATGAAGGTCATCAGGTATTTTTCCAGCTTTTTTCTTCAACTCTTTTGTATTTCCAATAACTTCGATATTATCACATTTGTTGCATTTCCATATCGGATTTGGACATCCCCAGAATCTCTGCCTAACAATGCTATTATCTTTAAGATTCTCAGTCCATCTGTTATAAGAAGCTTTTCCAAAATCAGGAATCCACAAGACCTTTTCATTTTCCTTGACAAGCTTATCAGTAATATCTTTTATCTTCAAGAACCATTGCTCAACAGCCCTAAAAACAACAGGATTATGACATCTCCAACAATGTGGATACTCATGTTCGACTTGAACCACCTTCAATAAAACCCCTTTCTTTTTCAATAAATCAATAAATTTCTGATCGTCTTTCTTAGCAACCATTCCATTAAATTCCTTCATGTTCTCAAAACTGCCTTTTTCATCTAGATTATTAAATGAAGGAAGATTGTACTCGTCTCCGACTTCTTTATCTTCAGGACCACATCCTGGAGCACAATGCACTAGCCCAGAACCCGCAGAAGTATCAACATACTTCTCGGATAAAATTACAGTATGCAAATTCTTGTATTTTTTTTTCATGTCTTGGAATATATTTTTTAGCTCATCATTAAATGGATTTTCATATTCTAGTCCTAGAAGTTTATCTCCCTTGAATTCTTCCAGTAGATTATATTTTTTCTCAAAAACAGAAGTCAAGACAACATGAGCTAAGGCCTTGGAGATATAATAAATATCCTTATCCTCTGTCTCTAATTTGACATAATCTAGTTCTGGATTGACCATAACAGCAAGATTATAGGGTATTGTCCAGGGGGTTGTTGTCCAAACAATCAAGTATTCATTTTTTTTGCCCTTAATCTTGAATCTTAAGAAGATAGAATCATCATTTACATTTTTGTATTCTAATTCGTGCTTAGCTAAACCGGTTTCACAATCACTGCACCAATGAAGGATCTTCTTATCCTTGTAGATCCTTTTTTGTTCCCATGCTTTCTTTATGAAAAACCACTCGCCTTCAATATAATCTTTACTTAAGGTCATGTAAGGATCCTTGAAATCCATCCAAACACCAAGATTCCATAGATTATTAGACATGTTCTTAGCACCATCTTCTGCGACTTTCCTGCACTCTTTGACGAACTTGTCTACACCGTACTTATGAATATCTTCCTTATACTTCAGATTTAATTTCTTTCTTACTCTATTCTCAGTAGGCAATCCATGAGTATCATAACCTGCCCTATCCCAGACATTAAAACCTCTCATCCTCTTGTATCTCATAATCATATCTTTGAGACAATTATTCCAAGCAGTCCCTATATGCAGATTTCCAGAAGTATAGGGTGGCCCCTGTAAGAAATAAAATTTTTTTCCTTTCTTATTCTTAACTTTTACCTTTTCGTAAATCTTACTTTCATTCCAAAACTTTAAAATCCTTTGTTCGTTTTCCTTAAAGTCATACATTTTAATATAAGCTATAATTAACTTAAAAGAAAATATCTTTTAAACTTTTCCCAAGAATCATTATAAATAAAAAAACAAAAATAAAACTAAAAAACTACTCATCCTCTGGTTCCGAATCGTCTCCAGTATCGTCAGCGTTATCCTTCACGTCATCGCCTTCATCATCAAAGTCGTCTCCATCATCTCCCCATTCATCATCATATTCGGGTTCGTTTGGCATTTTTTACCTCCTTTATTTTTTTGGTAGTCAAAATCTTAAGATTTTGAGTATGCAAAAAACAATCTCTGTTTTTTAGCATAATATTTCTAAAAAAATAATTCCTTTATAAATATTACTATCACCAAGAATATATATCAAAAATCATAAATTAAATCGCGGCCAATCTCTTCTGTTTTCTCTTCCTTTTTTCTCGCCTAATTCTCTTTCTCTGCCACTTCCATCTCATCTGTCTTTTCTTTTTCCATCTACGACTTGATCTTTTCATTTTTTAACCATTAATTTTATTTAAATTCAATAATTTCGGGTTTATTAAGCTTAGTATCATACAAAACATAACTTGGCTTATGTTCACTTCCAAGGATTTCTCCAGGATTGACCAACCAACAATCTTTTACTTTTTCAATCTTCGCTTCATGAGTATGCCCATAAAAAACTGCCTTGTAATCACCTGTGCTAGCTAATGCTTTCGCTAAAACCGGCGTGTGAATATATGCTACTTTCTCGTCTTTAATCTCTCCGAATCTAGTTCCTTGGCCTGTTGAAAACACAATATTTGGACCTTTTTTTTCAAATAAAGCAAACGAACATTCACCACCATCCTGATAACCAAAACAGATATAGACTTTGCATTTCAATTTATTCAGTGCTTCCAAAATAAAAGGTGAAATAAGATCACCGCAATGTATAACCGCATCTGGCTTTATCTTCTCATTAAATTCCTGTACAATAGCATTTGTTCTTTCCTCATTGTCATGAGTGTCAGAGATTACGGCAATACGCATTTTTCTAGAAAACTTTTTTAAATTCTTTAATAATCTCTTTATTTTTATCTTGAATTCTTCCGATAGCATCAAATAATACTTTTTTAGCATCCTTTCCTTTTGTCTTTATCACAAGTATCGGATCTTTTGAAGGATTATCTCTTCTCCAAGCACTTATCTCAACACTATCGTCTTCCCACAATTCATTTCTTAAGAGTTCAGCAACTGTCAAATTATCTATTTCTATCTCAAGTTCTGTTTTTTCTTTCTTTAATATGTTAATTTTCATTTTTTCTTTCCTCTAAACTTTCTATCATATCTGGAACCATTTCAGGAATATCCCTACTATCAGAGGATTCAGACTCTGTAGATTGCTTTTCCTTTCCTTTTAGGAATTTAAATGTTTGCTTAAAGAAACCCTTAATATCTATTTTTTTGGAAGCTTCAGCATCAAAAGATTTTTCTTCTTCTATCCTTTCTTCAGAACCGAATTCACTGTCAACTGCTTGAACAATCTCCTTATTTTCGAGTTTCTTCTGTCTTTCTAAATCTTCCAAAAATTTCTTTTCTTCTAATATAGCCATTTTTCTCTGTTTTTCAAGAGTATTCCTTTCACCCATCTTCATCTTATACCTATCCCATAATCCCTGCAAGCTAACACGTGGCTCTTCTTTATATGTTTGCTCTGGTTTTTTGTTTCTTCTTTCATTCCATTTCTCAGCATTTCTTGCCTTTTCCTCTCTAAGTATTAACGCATTATTTGTTCTAGCACATTTTTCACATAATCTCATTGGTTTGTTATCTAGAATTGTGTCCAAAAGATCTTCATTTTCTGTTCCACACTCTTCGCATCCTAATTCAAAATCCATAAAAATCCATGTTTTTGACAATATTTAAAAGTTATGGTTCTGTTTTAGATATGATCTTAACAGTTATTATAATCAAAAATGAAAAAGGGATTTTTTAAGAATAAAAAAGAGATAATTTTCCTTGTCTCTTCTTTCTGTATTTCCTTAATCTTCTTTATATGGCAAAAGAAGCTTCTGATGAATTCTTCGTGGGATTTCTTAGTTTATGTTATGAATGCGGAATATCTATTCAAGGGCTTTTATTTTGAGTGGTTAAGGCCACCATTAGTTTCTTGGATAATGGCCCTATTCATTCCGTTAGGAAGGCAGATAGCAATCTATTCTTTCATAATAATCTCGACTTTTCTTTATTTCTTATCATTAAAGCTGTTTCATGATAAGTTCTTGAAACAATATGTTAATTCAGAGATATTCTATCTTTTAGCCATAAACCCCTTCATCCTGGGATTTGGGCTATCGGTCGGAACTGAGCTGCTTTCCCTTACTTGGATAATGTTCTTCTTGACATTTAGTTTCTCATATCCTTCATTCATATTTCTTGGTTTAGCTATACTTACTAGACACTCAAATGCCCTGCTTACATTCATGGTCTTTTTCTCAAATAATCTAAAGAAGATACTGCTTGGATTCCTGATCATTCTTCTGGTAATATCTCCCTGGATTCTCCTTAATTATCTTTCAACAGGCCATGCATTGACTAGCTTAGGAGATAATTATGCACTTAATGTTCTAGAACAGCCAAAAACAAGCATAGAAATTGGAAAAATATTCTTGCATTTGTTGATAACACTAAATTTACTTATTCCATTTTTATTATCGGGAATCTTCAAGGTAATAAAAAGATGGAAGGAATTAGAAGATAAAGAAAAAATCATGATTCATCTATTGATGGTTCTGTCAATTATTGCTCTAACAACATATATAATCTCCCCTATCAAGGAAATAAGATATCTTTTGGTTCTTTCTCTTCCAGCAATTTATTTTTCCTTTTTTGGAATAAATTCCTTAATAGAACCATCTAAAAAAAAGAAGAAAAATAATGGTTTGAAGATATTCTTAACTATTTTACTAATAATCATATCACTCTCTACATTCGCAATAATGTGGAAGGTCTCAAGAGACATAAGTTCAGATCCAATAAAAGAGATAATCCCGAAGATAAACAACAATTGTACAATCTCCTCTGATTTATGGGTCTATTTTAATTGGCAAGGCATGCGAGCAATACCAGAACCATCAGCAGCTTATATTGAGAAAGAATCACAGATATCTCTAATGACTAAGGAGGGCTATAATATTATTTTATTAAAAAAAAGTGAATCTTATCAAAAGAATCTGCCTTTTATCAATAACCTTAATGCATCTATTCTTGAGGATAACGATAAATACATTTGGATATATAATAATCAATCCTGCAAACAGATTAAAAAAGTTGATTCCACTTACATAGAATCCAAAAAACAAATTGGTGAATTTCCTCAAGAATTTTCTCCATGCGATGCTCTACTTACAAAGTTAAAATTAACAAAAATCTGCAAAATCTTTCCTTTTCTTTAGACCAATTTTTCTATATCTTCCTTGACAAGATAGCCATATTTTTCTCCGTTGATTACTAGAGTTGGAACACTAGTTATGTCATATTCTGAAACCAATGCTTGAGTTGCAGGATTCTCTGAATTGACATCAAATGCAAAAACATGGACTTTTTTTCCATTACCTGCTTCATTGTGATCAAAAACAACTTGATCTAAAACTAGTCCCTGGTCCTCTGAACCGCCGGCACTTCCCATAGGATCATTGTTTCTATTTGTATAGAAAAATAGAACAATATTGAAGTCTTCGTGACAATTTGTCTTGATATCTTGAATCAAAAATAAAGTCTTTAATTCAATTAATTCATAAACCTCCTTTCTTAATAAGACCCCTGGATCATTTTTTCCTAACCTGATTTCTAAAGAAGAAAGCATCTTACCAAGTTCAACTTTTTCTTGCCATATATCGCTCCAATCAAGATTGCATAGACCCTCTTTATCTAAAATCTGGTCTCTGACTTCTAAACCTATGAGATGTATCAAGAACTTCTGCTCACTCTGTTGAAATGCCTGTAATCTTGATGAAACCATATAATTTCCCAACAAAAGTCCAAAAATAAAAAGAGATATAGCAACAATGACTGCAGCAATCATCAACTTGCTAGTATGTCTTGTTTCTTCTCTGACTTCCCTTATTTTCTTACTTTGATTCATTTTAAGCCATTGTTTAAAACAAATATAAACTTAATTGTGATATAAAATAACATTATTTCCCATGTTTTTTGTGCATATATCCCCAAGTCATTTTCATTTTGAATACATACTTTATAAAACCCTCTAATTGGGTATAAGCCAAGAACCAAACATAAGGCACAAAGAAAATAAGATAATCTATCAGCCGAATCCTTTCCTTGCTATAGTTTCTTGCAAAAACAAAGAAAATAACTGAAATCAAAATTCCAAAAATTCCAAGTAAAACCCTTGAATCTGACAAGAAAACACTTACCTGAAATAGCACTGTATTCAAGTCAAGGTGCCCGATATTGAAAGAGGGCTTCCAACCAACAATCAAATTATGGATAAACAATTCTGCCCAGTGAAAAAAGCCGTAAATGAGCAATAATAAGGAGATCATAAAAAGTCCGATTCCAACAAAAACAGTCACTGGTAAAAAAAATGTTCCTGTTGCACCATACTTGGG
>Ga0233422_10000823_pt1 | contig 14772 bp, 8 predicted proteins | sample Watercolumn_Mata_2_FD_182724 | JGI IMG/M metagenome (GOLD analysis project Ga0233422, IMG submission 182724) | Freshwater microbial communities from Lake Matano, South Sulawesi, Indonesia - Watercolumn_Matano_2014_110_MG | ecosystem: Environmental > Aquatic > Freshwater > Lake | place...
TAGATATTATACTATCACCTGTCAAGAGGTCGATGTTTTGAGAGAGGATAATACCGGCTTCTGTTCCTTGTTCTGCTTTGGTGCGATCTTCTTTTTGGTATTTTAATGACTTAATTTTTGCTCGCCCTATCTCTTTTTCTCCACGGACAACTTTTATATCATCGCCTCGAGCTATCCTTCCAGAAGTCACTTTTATTCCTGCGATGGTTTGGTCTTTTATCTTGAATATTGCCTGTATTTTGGCTGTGCCTAAAACATTTACCAGATTACCTTCTTTTATTGCCCGGATAACCTCTTCAATTTCATCAAGCAATTCATATATTATATTATAGGTTTTTAGGAGGGTTTTTTCTGATTCTGCCAGCTTAACAACAGAATCAGACGGTTTTAGGTTAAAACCGATAATCAGTGCTTTTGTGGTTTTTCCAAGAAGAATATCTGACTCGTTTATTTCACCAACTTCACTTTTAATGACTATGATATTTTTTTTTGGTAAGGAGTTTAAGACAGCCTCAAGCGTCCCAACTGTATCCGCTTTAAGGATGATTTTAATCTTTTCTTCCTCAATTGTCTGAGTGGGAGGCAAAGTTATAAATGATTTTAATGCCGGGGACATTTCTACAAGCTCGGAAACGGTTTTAGGTGAGATCTCGATTTGTTTTTTGTTATAAAGAAGACTTCCAACCGTAGGTAATTTTTTCCAACCCAAAATTTCGGCTCCATCACCGGATTTGATTGTGAATTGTTGTTTTCCGGTCCAGTCGAGTATCGCCCGTACCCGGAAATCTTGGTTGCTACAAACGATCTCATCTTTTAAAGAGAGTTTTCCGCTTCTGATTATTATTGTGGCTATTATACCCTTATTTTTTGAGATAGACGATTCAATCACTACTGCTCTTAATTCCTGGTTTGAAGTATCTTTTATTTCGTGAAGTTCTGAAACAAGTAAAATCATTTCTAATAATTTATCTATTCCCTTGCCCGTTTTAGCAGAAAGGGGTACTACCGGTATCTCACCACCGTATTCTTCCAACATGAGGCCATATTTACTTAATTGTTTTTTAATTTTTTCGATATTAACATCTGGAAGATCTATTTTGTTTATAGCTACAATACAAGGTATCCTTGCTTTCTTTATCTGCTCTATTGATTCTATAGTTTGGGGCATGACGCCATCATTGGCGGCTACTACCAAAACGGCAATATCTGATACCTCAGCTCCTTGACTTCTCATTTTGGTAAAGGCTACATGGCCCGGGGTATCGATGAAAGTGATTTTGTGCCCTTGGGGCACAAAATCATCCTGAGCGTGTCGAAGGATCTCTTTTTTATTATCGGAGGGGATCCCTCGACTCCCCATGATCAAATTGGGGGTCGCTCGGGATGACGATTCGCCCTTCGGGTTCACCGTCACTTGGTAAACACCTATATGTTGGGTAATTCCTCCTGACTCTTTTTGTGCAAGGTTGGTCTTTCTGATGGTATCAAGAAGGGTCGTTTTACCATGATCAACATGGCCAAGGATAGTCACAATTGATGGACGGGAAGCGGCAGGTATGGCAAGTGGTTTTATCATAAACGAATTCTTTATTAGATATACCCATTTTAGTCTTTATCAGTGTTATTATCTTGAGTTTTTTGGATAGTTTGTTTTTTCTTAGCTTTCTGTTTTTTATCTTTTTTTGATTTAGGATTTGTTTTAGGTTTGATATCTATTTTCCAACCGGTTAATTTTCCAGCCAGTCTTACGTTTTGTCCCTCTTTACCTATCGCCAGCGACAATTGTTCTTCTGGAATTTCAGCAACGGCTGTTTTTTTCTTTTCGTTAAGAGTAACTTCTATATCTTTCGCAGGAGAAAGGGCTGAAATGATGAAGAGTGTTGGATTAGTATTCCATTGGATAATATCTATCTTTTCATTTCCACCAAGCTCATTGATAACTGCCTGAACTCGTACTCCTTTTTGGCCTACACAACTACCAACTGGATCAACTCCAGTTTGAGTAGAAAAAACAGCAATTTTCGTTCGATGACCTCCTTCTCTGGCCATCCCTTTTATTTCTACACTACCGTTGGCTACTTCGGGAACTTCTCTTTTGAATAGTCCAGCCACTAAACCTTTATGATTTCTGCTTACTATGATTTGATTACCGTGCATAGTTTCTCTAATACTTTCAATATAAAAAGCGAGACGTTGATTTAGGTGGTATCGTTCTTCAGGAATTTGTTCTGAAAGAGGCATTAAAGCCTCCGTTTTTCCAATATCCACAATGACATTGGTTCCATCAAATCGCAAGACCATACCACTAACTATTGAGCCAACTCGAGTTAAGTATTCGCTTATGATAGCTTTTTTTTCCGCTTCTCTTATTCGCTGCAAGATAACCTGTTTAGCAGTTTGAGTAGCGATTCTGCCAAATCCAGGAGGGGTGATGTCTTTCCCTTTTTTGTAGACTTTTGCTTCACCAGAATCGGGGTTTATTTTCACTTCAAGATCATCTAATTCTTTTCCACAAAAATCCTTTCGATAGGCAGCTAGAATCGCTGCTTTTATTGTTTCAAGTACTGCAGTTGGATCGATTCCGCGTTCTGTAGCTACTTGATTTAAAGCCAGTTGAAATTCAGATCTCACTACCGCTGACATAAGACATAATTAAAATGGTGGGATATTCCCACCTAATAAGTAATTCCCTAATACTTTATCTAAGGAAATTGTAGCATAGAAAAATACCATTGACAAGAGGAAGGGTGTTTAAGTATAATAACGCCATTATCATTGAGAAAATACACTAGACGTACGAGAGAGTACGTTCCTTTAGTGTTTTTTTTTGCTTCCATTTTTCCAAATGTCAAAGAGTCATATTTCTTCCCAAAAAGATGCTGTCTCCCGTCAATATTGGGGTAAGAATTTTTCCAATTTACCGATTCTTGATCTCACGGCTGTGCAAAAAGAGTCATATCAATGGTTTCTTATAGAGGGTGTTGCCTCTCTTCTGGCAGAAATTTCTCCGATCGAAGATTTCACTGGAAAAAATTGGACACTGACTTTTAGTAAACATCATTTCGATAAACCTCGATATAATCCTTATGAGTGTTTAGAAAAAGGATTAACTTATGATGTTCCACTCAAAGCAGAAGCAATCCTTACCAATAAACAAACAGGAAGAAGTGTGCGGCAAGAGGTTTTTTTAGGTGATATACCGGCTATGACTGATAATGGAACTTTCATAATAAATGGAGTAGAGAGATGTATTGTAAATCAAATAGTTAGATCTCCCGGTATTTATTTTACCAGTGATATAGATGCAGCAACCGGAAAGACTATATATACAGCAGAAGTACGACCCCTTTTTGGATCATGGCTTGATTTTACTATCGGGAGAAATAACGTCATGACAGCAAGAATAGATAGAAGACGCAAGTACCCCGCTACACTTTTCTTACGAGCGATGGGAATTGCAGAGGACGAGAGAATACTCCATTCTTTTACTGGAGAGAAGGAAAAAGATGTTATTTCGCTCACTTTGGAGAAAGATCTTACAAAAACCCGCGATGAAGCTTTAATCGAGATTTATAGAAAGATAAGACCTGGAGAGCCGTTAGTTATAGAAAATGCTACTGAACTTTTTAATAACTTATTTTTCAATCAAAGGCGTTATAGCTTAGGAGCGGTAGGTAGGTATAAAGTAAATAAAAAACTGGGGCTCACTCTTCCCAACGAAAGTCAATATTATATTTTGACCAAAGATGACGTGATTGCTGCCATGAAATATCTAGTTGGTCTCTCGCAAGGAGAAGGAGATGAAGATGATATTGATCATTTAGGGAATAGACGGATTCGAAGAGTGGGGGAACTTGTGGCTACCAACGCTTTTAAAGTGGGATTAGCAAGGTTGGAGAGATCTATTCGGGAAAGGATGAGTTTAGCATCAAAAGAGATAGATTTAACACCATCACAAATTATTAATGCCCGACCCATAATTGCCGCTATCAATGATTTCTTTAGAACGAGTCAATTATCAACAATTCTTGATCAAACGAATCCACTCTCAGAAGTGGATAATTTACGTCGACTCACGGTTATGGGTATTGGTGGGATTTCTAGGGAAAGAGCCTCTTTCTCGATAAGAGATATCAATTCTTCCCAATACAGTCGTGTTTGTCCGGTAAGAAGCCCAGAAGGTCCTAATATAGGATTAGTGACTTACATGGCTTTGTATGCTCGAGTTAATGAGTATGGATTTTTAGAAGCTCCTTATAGAAAAGTCAGTCAAGAAAAAGGAAAAGCAAAAGTAACAGGTGAAATTGTTTATCTTGATGCCTCCGATGAACAAAATTATTATATCACTCACGCAGAAGTCCCGATTAATGAAGAAGGATATATCAAAAATGAGAGGGTTCCGGCAAGATACAAAGGAGAATTTTTAGAAACGGAAAGAAAGAATATAAGCTTTATAGATGTTGTTCCGCGGCAAGTTGTAGGAGTTTCTGCCTCTCTTATTCCTTTTCTGGCTCATGACGAGGCAAACAGGGCTCTCATGGGAACACATATGCAATGTCAAGCAGTTCCTTTAGTTGCGCCCAAAAGTCCGCAAGTTGGGACTGGGATGGAAAAAGTAATTCCTCTAGCTTTAAAAAGAGGAGTAACCGCGCCTGAGGATGGAAAAGTCCTCTCTATAGATGCCAATAAACTTGTCTTAAAAGGGAAAAGTGGTAAGGAACATACCTATAACATAGAGAAATTCAAGCGTACTTCACAAAACACGTGTTTTTCCCAAAGACCTCTAGTCTCTTTAGGAGATAAAATTAAAAAAAATCAAATTATGATAGATGCTCCAGCTTCTGACTACGGAGAACTCGCTTTAGGGCAAAACTTAATCATTGCTTATGCATCTTTCGATGGATTAGGTTATGAAGACGCTATTGTGATTTCTGAAAGATTGGTTAAAGAAGATATTTTAACCTCGATTAATATAGAAGAATACGAAACAGAAGTAGTAGATACGAAGTTAGGACCAGAAGAAACAACCAGGGATATTCCCAATGTCGGAGAAGAGGCTCTTTCTAATTTGGATGAGAATGGAATCGTAGTGGTTGGAGCAGAAGTGGATCCCAACGATATCTTAGTTGGTAAAATTGCTCCTAAAGGAGAGACAGAATTAACCGCTGAAGAGAGATTACTACGAGCAATTTTTGGAGAGAAGGCAAGAGAAATAAGAGACACTTCTCTTCGTATGCCTCATGGTGAGAAAGGGGTGGTCATTGAGGTAAAGATTTTAGATAGAGAAAAGGGAGACGAGTTACAACCCGGCACCATCAGAAAGATTATTGTAAAAGTAGCCCAGATGAGAAAGGTGGTGGTTGGAGATAAACTGGCAGGCCGCCATGGTAACAAAGGAGTAATTAGCAAGGTTGTTCCAACTGCCGATATGCCTTATCTTCCTGATGGTACTCCTGTTGATATAGTCATTTCACCTCTTTCTGTCTTGTCAAGAATGAATCTTGGTCAACTTCTAGAAGCACATCTAGGTTGGGCAGCGATTACTGGTAACTATAAAGTGGCAGTACCAGTTTTTGAAAAAATTGCAGAAGACAAGATTATAAATGAATTAAAAAAATACAATTTACCAATTGACGGGAAGAGTATTCTCTTTGACGGCAGAACTGGTAAACCATTCTCTGAACCAATTGTGGTAGGTATGGGCTATATTATGAAATTAATTCACATGGTTGAAGATAAAACACATGCACGTTCAACAGGTCCCTATTCACTTGTTACCCAACAACCTTTAGGTGGAAAAGCTCAGATGGGAGGACAAAGACTTGGAGAGATGGAAGTTTGGGCGCTTGAAGCTCATAAGGCAGCCTTTACTTTACAAGAAATGTTGACCATAAAGTCTGATGACGTCGTTGGTAGAGCCAAAGCCTTTGAGGCCATTGTCAAAGGAACAGATATTCCCGCATCAACGATTCCTGAGTCATTTAAAGTTTTGGTGAAAGAACTGCAAGCTTTGGGATTGAGCGTTATTCCCACCGGAGTAGTACTATCTTCGAGAAAGACTTCGCTTTCCCTTCCTGAGAACGAAGAAGAAATAGAACATGAGGCAAAAGAACTAGCTTCAGCCTCTGGAGAAGAAATTATCAGTGAGGTTTCGGTAAATAATGCTCCTGTTTCTATTCCCGAAGATGAAAATGTAAAAGGAGAAGAATAATGGATAAAAAAGGAAATTTCAGTAATATTATTGATTTTTCTGGATTGAAGATTACCCTTGCTTCACCTGCTGATATTCTTTCTTGGTCATATGGAGAGGTAACCAAACCAGAAACAATAAATTACCGAACTTTGAAACCCGAAAAGGACGGACTTTTTGATGAACGAATATTTGGTCCGACGAAAGATTGGGAATGTTATTGCGGTAAATATAAAAGGATAAGATATAGAGGAATTGTTTGTGATAAGTGTGGAGTTGAAGTCACCCAAAGCAAGGTCAGACGTGAAAGGATGGGTCATATAAAATTGGCTGCACCGGTTGCTCATGTCTGGTTTTTTAAAGGTAGCCCATCGAAATTATCTCTTGTTTTGGACGTAGCTCCAAAAGCCTTGGAAAACGTGGTGTATTTCGCCTCATATTTCGTCATTGAAGTTGACAAAGAAGCACAAAGAAGGGCGGAAGATGTCTTAGCAGATATTTTCAAAAAACGAGAAGAAGAGAGAGAAAAAGTTATCAATAGTAAAATAAGTGAAATAGAAAAAGAATATGAAAAAGGAAAAAAAGAGGTAGAACAAAAGATTAAGAATAAAGAAGCAAAAGATTTAGCTATAGAAGAATTAAATTATAAGAAAAAACAACAGCTTACCAATATTCAAGAAGAGCGTCTTACTCTTCAAACCACTTCAAAAGAAATATATAGAACAATCACCGAACTTATCCGAAAATTAAGACCAGCCACGATTATATCCGAAGATGAATATTTGAAATTAAGAGAATATGAAATAGATAACTTCTTTAAGGTAGGTATGGGAGCAGAATGTTTGTTGGAAGCAGCGAAGAGACTTGATCTTAGTAAATTAGCCGCAGAGATAAGAAAAGCTACCCTAGAAGCAACCGGGGTGAAGAAAATAAAATTAACCAAAAGATTAAGAGTTGTTGAAGGATTGAGAAAAGCCGATGTTGGACCGTCATGGATGATCGTAACAGTTTTGCCTGTAATTCCTCCTGATTTACGACCGATGGTTCAACTAACCGGAGGTAAGTTTGCTACTTCCGATTTAAATGATTTATATAGAAGGGTAATTAACAGAAACAACAGATTAAAACATTTGCTAGAACTCGGTGCTCCAGAAATAATCTTGCGAAATGAAAAAAGAATGCTGCAGGAAGCTGTAGATTCACTAATTGATGTCAGTCAAAGATTAACTGGTAGAATAACTCAATCTTCCCAGCTTCGTTCGCTTTCTGATATGCTGCGTGGAAAACAAGGAAGATTTAGGCAAAATTTATTAGGGAAAAGAGTAGATTATTCTGGAAGAAGTGTCATTGTTGTAGGTCCTGAACTCTCTTTATATCAATGCGGACTTCCCAAAGAGATGGCCCTTGAGCTCTTTAAACCTTTCGTATTGCGAGAACTGATTATTCGTAGTATTGCTCCAAATGTCAAAAGTGCGAAAAATATATTAGAGAAACGGGGAGCGGCTGTTTTTGATATTTTAGAAGAGATTACAAAACGTCATCCAGTCCTTTTGAACCGTGCGCCAACTTTGCATAAGTTGGGTATCCAAGCCTTCCATCCCATTCTTATCGAGGGATCAGCTATTAGAATTCATCCCTGCGTTTGTGCGGGTTATAATGCTGATTTTGATGGAGATCAGATGGCAGTACACGTGCCATTATCTAAATCCGCTCAAGAGGAAGCAAGAAATCTGATGTTTCCAACTTCTAATGTATTAAAACCTGCTGACGGCTCTCCTATCACTATACCTAATAAGGAAATGGCCCTTGGTTGTTATTATTTAACTACTTTCAAGCTAGGAAGTGATAATGTTGCAGAAGATAATTTACCTTTGTTTTTCTCAACTCAGGAAGCCATCTATTCATATCAAATAGATAAATTGTATTTACGCAGTCCCATCAGAGTGAATTTAAGAGGTAAAATCCTCAAGACGAGTGTTGGTAGAATTTTATTTAATGAGCTTCTTCCTGAAGAGCTTCGTTTTTATAACGAACCCGTAAAAGCCGCTACGATTAAGTATCTTATCACTAAGGTTTTTGATTTATATCCCAAAGAAGAAGTGACTGCATTAATTGATAAATTCAAAGATTTCGGATTTTTAGGGGCCGCTCTTGGAGGAGGAATGTCTATCTCAGTTTTCGATAACATCCTCATTAAAGAAAAAGAAGAAATGATAGAGAAGGCAGAAAAGAAGGTAGCTGAAGTATCCCAAAATTACAGTATGGGACTGATTACCGATGAAGAGAGAAAAAGACTCCAGAATGAGATTTGGATTGATGTGACAGAACAAGTTGCAGATGCAACATGGGGTAGGATGAATGAAGATAATCCCGTAAAGATTATCATTAATTCAGGAGGTGCAAGAGCCTCTAAGGATCAATTAAAACAATTGTGTGCGATAAAAGGTTTGGTAGTTGATCCTTTAGGTAAAATTGTAGAGTTACCTACTAAATCAAATTATAGGGAAGGTTTATCAATATTTGAATACGTTACTTCGACTCGTGGCTCCCGTAAGGGGCTGACTGATTCAGCTTTAAAAACTGCCGACGCCGGATATTTGACTCGAAGATTAGTAGATGTAGCGCATGATGTTATTGTCAGAAGTGAAGATTGTGGGACAAATAAGGGAATAGAAATTAGTCGAAGTAAAGAACGACAAACCAGTCTCGAAGCAAGAGTTTACGGAAGAGTTCTGGCAGGTGATGTTCTATTCCCAAAGTCAAAAAAGATTCTTATAAAGAAAGGAGAGCTTCTGACCGACGAAAAGATATTCCTTCTTAAAAATGTTGATAGTGTTATTGTTCGGTCGCCCCTGACTTGCGAACTCAAGTATGGTATTTGTAGAAAATGTTACGGAATAGATCTAAGTAGTAAAAAATTCGTAGAGATCGGAACGCCAGTTGGGATAATTGCTGCTCAATCAATAGGTGAACCAGGTACTCAATTGACAATGAGAGTAAGACACGCAGGTGGAATTGTCGGTCTTGACGTTACCCAAGGATTGCCAAGGGTAGAAGAATTGTTTGAATCAAGAACACCGAAAAGCTACTCACCTCTTTCTGAAATTACAGGAAAAATAAGTATGGAAGAGAACGAAACAGGATATAAAGTCATTGTTAGAAGTATAGGTATAAAACCGAAAGAGGAAAGAATATATTATTTACCTTTGACTTCTGAAGTCCGGGTAAAAAATGGAGAACAAATTTTAGCAGGAGAGCCATTAACTGTTGGTCCGTTGTCGATCAAAGAAGTTTTGCAACTACGAGGTCTTATTGGAGCACAACAATATTTATTGTCTGAGATTCAAAATGTCTATGAATCACAAGGGATTCCTATCCATGATAAACACTTTGAAGTCATTATTCGAAAGATGAGTGATAAAGTTCGTATTGACTCTGCAGGAGATACAATGTTTCTTCCCGCTGAGTTGGTAGACAGACGGCGTTTTGAGGAAGAAAATGCAAGAGTCTTAGCTGAGGGTGGAGAGCCAGCCAGCGCACAGGTGATAATTTTAGGTATTACTAGAGCCGCTCTTTATACAGAATCGTGGTTGTCCGCTGCCTCTTTCCAGGAAACGACAAATGTTTTGACGGAGAGTGCTCTTTTGGGAAGAGAAGATTGCTTGTTGGGATTAAAGGAAAATGTTATAATCGGCCGACTTATTCCTGTCACGCCAGAAAGAGCTAAGATTGAAAATTAAAGTATGCCTACTATTAATCAATTAGTTAAAAAAGGAAGAAAAAAAATCACCAAGAAAGTAAAAGCAACAGCGCTTAGAAGATATTTCAATGCTAAAGAGCGTTTAGTCAAACAGTATATTTCACCATTCAAACGAGGGGTAGTCACTTTGGTTAAAACGATGACACCCAAAAAACCTAATTCGGCTTTGCGTAAAGTAGCCAGGGTCAGGCTTTCAAATAAACAAGAAGTGACAGCGTATATTCCGGGTATCGGACACGAGTTGACAGAACACGCAATCGTTCTTGTTAGAGGAGGAAGAGTGAAGGATTTGCCGGGAGTTAAATATCATATCGTCCGGGGAAAGTTCGATACAACAGGTGTTGCGGGAAGAAAACAGGGAAGATCAAGGTATGGTTCTAAAAAATCAATGGGGGGGGCAAAAGCAGCAGTTGTTCCTGCTGTTGCTTCATAATATGTCAAGAATTGGTAAATTCAAAAGAAAGGGATCAATACTTCCAGATCCGCTTTTTAGCAATAAACTTCTTGCTCGATTTGTTAATCGAGTAATGCGTGATGGAAAAAAAAGTACGGCTCAAAATGGAGTATACCAAGCTCTAGATATCATAAAAAAGAAAAACCTCGATCCTATCCAAACATTTCAACAGGCGGTTCAAAATGTCAGTCCGAGATTCGAAGTGCGTCCACGAAGAGTAGGGGGTGCTTCCTATCAAGTGCCAACAGAGGTAAGGGGGGAAAGAAAAATCTCTCTGGCTATCCGATGGCTTATTTCTTCGGCTAATAAGAGATCAAATAGGGAATATCATACCTTTGCAGAAAAATTAGCCGCTGAGTTTCTTGATGCCTATAATAATACCGGTGAAGCGATTAAGAAAAGAGATGTTGTTCATAGAATGGCAGAAGCAAATCGTGCTTTTGCGCATTTTAGATGGTAGAAGGGATGCTACAATTATCCAATGTTCCAATGAACAATGTTGAAGTAAGATAATTATTAATATTTTGTAGCATTGTTTCATTGTAGTATTGGATTATTTTCTTTTATGGCTGGAATTATTACTGTCACAAAAAATAGAAATGTTCCTTTAGATAAAATCCGCAATATTGGCATTATTGCCCATATTGACGCAGGAAAGACTACTACTACCGAGCGGATTCTTTACTATACTGGGAGAACTTATAAGATAGGAGACATAGACGAAGGAACAACCCAAATGGACTGGATGCCTCAAGAGAGAGAAAGAGGTATCACTATTACTGCGGCTGCTACCACCACTTTTTGGAAAGATAATAGGATAAACATCATTGACACTCCAGGACACGTTGATTTTACCGCAGAGGTAGAAAGATCATTGAGGGTACTTGATGGAGGGGTAACAATATTGGATGCAGAGGAAGGGGTCCAATCTCAATCAGAGACAGTATGGCACCAGGCTGATAAATATAAAGTACCAAGAGTATGTTTTATAAACAAGATGGACAAGCTTGGAGCCAATTTCCTAAGGACAGTAGAAATGATCAAGAACAGACTAGGAGCAAATCCCGCCATTATCACTTTACCGATTGGAAAAGAACATAGTTTTATTGGTGCCGTTGATTTATTAACCAAAAAAAGTTTAATTTGGGGAGGTGATGAATTGGGAGCAAAATACGATGTCAGAGACGATGTTCCCAAAGAAATGGAGAAAGAGGTAGAGAAATACCGTCATTTGCTGATTGAGCAGATTTGTGAACAAGATGATCAACTTTTAGAAAAATATTTAAACGGACAAGAACCACTTTTGGAAGAGCTCAAAAAAGCTTTACGAAAGGCAACAATTGCTTATAAATTGGTTCCTATTTTCTGCGGAAGTTCTCTTCGAAACAAAGGTGTACAACCACTTTTAGATGCTATAGTGGATTATCTGCCTTCTCCGCTTGAAATAGCTTCGATAAAAGGAATACATCCCAAAAATGATCAAGAAGAAATAAGGCCTACTGATACTAATTCACCGTTTTCAGCTTTAGCTTTTAAGATTCAACTAGATCCCCATGTTGGTAAACTTACTTATGTCAGAATTTATTCAGGTAAAATATCCTCAGGTTCTTATACATATAATTCTACTAAAGATAAACAAGAGAGAATCGGACGACTTCTATTGATGCATGCCAATCAACGAGAAGAAGTTTCAGAAAGTTTCGCTGGAGAAATCGTGGCAATAGTTGGTCTGAAGGATACCGGTACAGGAGATACACTTTGTAGTAAAGACTCCCCAATTATCCTTGAGAAAATCACTTTTCCCAACCCAGTTATTTCACTAGCTATTGAGCCGAAAACAAAAGCGGATCAGGAGAAGATGGGTCAAGCTCTCCAACGTTTGTCCGAAGAAGATCCGACGTTTAAAGTAAAATCAAATCCCGAAACCGGGCAAACAATTATTTGGGGGATGGGAGAATTACATCTTGATGTTTTGGTTGATAGAATGAAGCGTGAATTTAATGTGGCCGCCAATGTAGGAGCACCTCAAGTCGCCTATAAAGAGACGATTGTCAGGGTAGGTAGTGGTGAAGGAAAATATATCAGACAAACTGGCGGAAGGGGACAGTATGGGCATTGCTTTTTGAAAGTGGAGCCAAAAGGACGGGGAGAAGGCTACGAATTTGTAGATGCGATAAAAGGAGGAGCTATACCTAACGAATTTATACCATCAGTAGAAAAAGGAGTAAAAGAAGCAACAGAGAAGGGAGTCTTGGCAGGCTTTCCTCTAGTTGATCTTAAAGTGACTCTTTACGATGGTACTTACCATGAGGTTGATTCCTCGGATATTGCTTTTAAAATTGCCGGGTCGATGGCTTTACAGAATGCGGTAAAACAGGCAGGTCTTACCCTACTTGAACCTATTATGAAAGTAGAGGTAACTACCCCCGAGGAATTTATGGGAACGATAATTGGAGATCTATCAAGTAAAAGAGCACAGATACTGGGGACGGAAAAAAGAGGTCATGTAGTTGTAGTTCTGGCTATGGTGCCTTTAGCCGAACTTTCTGGTTATGCTACTACCATACGCAGCCTTTCTCAAGGTAGAGCAGCCTATTATATGGAACCGTCGCACTATGAAGAAGTACCCAAAAATATCCAAGAAAAAATCATAAATAAAAGCTAGAACAGCCTCTTGCGTCAAAATGGGTGGTATTGTATAATTTTGACAAACTCCCAAAATAGAGGAGAATATTTTTATTTTTTATTTAAAGGAGGAAATTTATGGCAACTGGTGTTTTTAAGAGAACCAAACCTCATCTTAATATTGGAACCATTGGTCACGTAGATCACGGTAAAACTACCTTGACTTCTGCTATTACCCACGTTTTAGCCCAAAAGGGACTTGCCAAAGCCCTAAAATATGAAGAAATCGATAATGCTCCAGAAGAAAAAGCCAGAGGAGTAACTATCAATATTCATCATTCCGAATATGAAACGGAAAAAAGACATTACGCACATATCGATGCTCCAGGACACGCCGATTACATTAAGAACATGATTACAGGAGCAGCCCAGATGGATGGAGCGATTTTGGTTGTTTCGGCACCAGATGGTCCTATGCCTCAAACTCGTGAGCATATTCTTTTGGCAAAAAATGTCAACGTTCCCGCCATTATCGTTTTTATGAATAAAGTTGATATGGTGCAGGATAAGGAATTATTAGATTTGGTGGAAATGGAAGTAAGAGAGCTTCTAACCAAATATGGTTTCCCAGGAGATAAAGTACCGGTTGTTAAAGGAAGCGCCCTGAAAGCTTTGCAAGGAGATCCGGAGGGAGTTAAATCAATTGAAGAGTTGATGAAAACAGTAGATGAGTATGTTCCTAGTCCCACCCGGGATACAGAGAAACCATTCTTGATGCCTATTGAAGATGTTTTTTCAATCAAGGGAAGGGGAACGGTTGTAACAGGGAGAGTAGAACGAGGAAAAATCAAAGTCAATGAAGAGATAGAAATAGTCGGTATCAAAGCGACACAAAAAACAGTTATTACTGGAGTTGAGATGTTTCGCAAAACCTTGGATGAAGCAATCGCAGGAGACAATGTAGGACTGCTTCTTCGAGGAGTTGAAAAACATCAAGTTGAAAGAGGACAAGTCATCGCCAAGCCTGGTTCAATTACTCCTCATACCGAATTTGAAGCCGAAATTTATGTCCTAACGAAAGAAGATGGCGGTCGACATACACCATTTTTTACCGGTTACAGGCCTCAGTTTTATATAAGAACAACTGATGTGACCGGAGAAATTACTCTACCCAAAGGTGTAGAAATGGTGATGCCAGGAGATAGTATAAAAATGACAGCCAAACTCATTGTTGCAGTGGCTTTAGAAGAAGGTCAAAGGTTTGCAGTTCGTGAAGGTGGACATACTGTTGGTGCTGGAGTCATTACGAAAATACTTAAGTGAAAGTGAGAGTTTTTCTCACTTTCATTCTGAGGCCGTCAGGCCGAAGAATCCCGGAACGGGATCCTTCGCTTCGCTCAGGATGACAAGAAAAAAAAGAAATGCCAAAGGGAAGAATTCGCGTACGTTTAAAAGCTTATGACGGCAGAATCATTGATGATTCTTGCCAGAAGATATTAGATACGGCAGTAAGGACCGGAGCTCAAGTTGTGGGTCCGATACCCTTGCCAACTGAAAAAGAGCATTTTTCGGTTGCCAGATCTCCATTTACGGATAAAGACAGCAGGGAAGAGTTCATGATCAAGATTCATAAGAGGCTTATTGACATTATTGAACCGACAGATAAGACCATTGATTCCTTAATGCATTTGGAGTTACCGGCAGGAGTGGATATTGAGGTTAAAATATAGTATACTAAGAAAA
>Ga0233422_10000825_pt1 | contig 14761 bp, 22 predicted proteins | sample Watercolumn_Mata_2_FD_182724 | JGI IMG/M metagenome (GOLD analysis project Ga0233422, IMG submission 182724) | Freshwater microbial communities from Lake Matano, South Sulawesi, Indonesia - Watercolumn_Matano_2014_110_MG | ecosystem: Environmental > Aquatic > Freshwater > Lake | place...
GAAAGCATCAGCATCCATCCCGGTTTTACGGGCCATAATCCCCAGGGCCGAAAGCTCTTCAGTAGTAGTGTTCAGGCGGTTCGCCATCTTGAGTAGGTTGCTCTCGGCGGTCGTAACTTCCTTGAAGGTTCCCCAGAGCTCCTTAATGCTCAGGCCCACACCCGCTGCGGCCATCAGGCCCTTGATACTGCCAGTGATATTATCAATGGCTTTCTGAGTCCGCCGGGCATTTTGCTCGGCGATGTAGGCAGACTTCTCCATCTCGCCGGTGAATTTGGCGAGATTGGCTTCTAATGATACGACTAAGGAACCGAGGGTGGCCATTACCGCTTCCTATATCTCTGTTTGGCCCCTATTTGTGATTCGCGGGCCAGATTAGCTAATTTTTGATCTTCTTCCTTGATGATAAAATAAGCCTCAAGCTCAGTAAGTTCTTCTGAGCTAATGGCCGAGAGCATTTGATTCACCGGCATATGAAAAATCTCAGTGGCCAGGTCTAAGATGAACCGGCGCCTTGGCCGGCCCCGGAGTTTTTTACCATCTCCTTGACATCATTCCGGCCAATACCAGAAAGCCGGCAGGCCACCTCGAAAATCCGATCAATGGGGGCGGCGTTCTTTTTGCCGATTTCAGCCACATCACCTTTAGAAAAGAGGGGGTGGCCATCCCCATTGACCACAGTCAAAGCTACCAGACGGGCGCGCATATTTTCAAAAATGGTGTCCATGCGGCCTTCCGAATCGGGTTTGGTCCGGTTGCTTTCTTCCCAATTATCCCGTTCCTGGGCCGATAGGGATTGCACGCGCACCATGGCTCCCGGTCCCCATTCGGGCACCGGGACATCTTCATACTTGCGGTCTAGGGCTGATAGGATTGTCTCCCGCGTCAGGAACCGCGGTTCAATTTTCTTCATAAATCCTCCCTATGTTTGGTCTTAAGCCACGGCCCGTTCCAAGACCCCATTACCGACGAATTTCAGTTTGGTAATGGCCACATCGCCTACCTTCCCGGCGATGGGGTCATAGTCGGTAAAAATGCCATCGCCGGTGAATTCGGGATTAGCGGCTCCGACAGGATCAGAAGTAGGCCGCATTATCAAGGCGACGGAAGTCCCCACTAAGTCGAACAGCACCGAATCAATGGACGCGTCCGCATAATCCTGATTGAGTTCCACATCCAGAGACCAGTCCAGCAAACCGCCCAATCTGGTTTTGGCCGTGTCCCCCATGGCGGTTTTTTCCGGCGCTTCCGCTTTGTAACTAATTGTTAGAGACCGAACGTGATCAGATACGTCCAGAGACCCAATTTCCACGTGGGCATCAGTTAAGACAATTTCGGCCATGATCCACCTCCTTATTTTTCAGCCGCGATTCCGGCTGTTACGGCAAAAGTGATATTCGGCGAACCGCCGCCGATGGTATATTTGGCCTTCCACCAGACATCGGTGTAAGGGCCAGTCTCAGTTTTCCATTCATAGCCAGCATCCGTTTTTTGGGCGAAAGTGATTACCGCGGTGTCAGTGATGGTGAGGATAGTGATTTTGCAGCCGGAGCCGCCCGTCGGTGCTACTGTGGTGGATAGACCGCTAGCCACCGCGTATCCAGAACCCGGAGTCAACAAAGAAACCCCGGTAACTTCACCACTGCCACCCACCGAATCGACCGTAAGGGTTCCCCCGGAAGCCCCTGATTGCACCACGGTTAAAATATCGTCTTCGCTATACCCAGAACCGGCAGTATGAATTTCTACCGTGGCGATGCGATTGGCAATGGCAATGACCACATCCAGGGTAGGGGTTCCGGTTTTGGAAAAGACATGCAGGATGCCGTAAAGGTTTTGGGTCGAGCTTACCTCCCCTAGATTATAGGCTGACCCGGCTCCGGTCAATGTTCGGGCCGCCTTGGGCAGCATCATTAATCCCCTGACCAAGATTCCGGCCCCCTCCGCATGGAGCTTGAAGGGCAACACATCCCCCATCTTCGCCCCGGGAGAATATTCGGTGAGTTCTGGGCGCAGAAGAAAGACTGGTGCTCCAGCTAGGCCGGTAGGGGATAGGCTCATGGCTGGGAAGGCCAGCCCCATCTGATCGAATAAATAGTGGTCCGGGTTGCCAGTAATTGCCTCCGCACTCCACCAGCCGTTGATTTCCGCGGCATGGTCATTTAATCCTGGCAGGCGCGTCTTGGCCGTGGCCCCCATGGCGGTTTTTTCCGGCGCTTCCGCCTTCATGTTCAGGGCCAGGGCATTAACGGACCCGGAGAGGTCATACTGCGCCACGTAAATAATAGCGTCCCTGACAATTTGCTCAGTCATATCAGACGGCCTCCCTATGGATGACTACCACATCCAAAACGCTTGAATATTCCAGGGTTTCCGGGTCATAACCATCTATTTCCATGACGATATAGGTATCGTCAACCTGATTGTCAGAGTCAGACCACCTTTCCAGGGCCAACCGGACTTGCTCCGCCACGGCCCGGGCTTCATCAAAATTTCCGGCCCAGGCTGTAACCTGAAACCGCGGGGAAGCAATCCCCGGGTCCCCCCCCATGGCCACCTCCCGGGGGGCCGTAGCTACCCGCTGATAAGTTACTGCGGGCAGGGCACACCCCTGGGGCAGAATCAACGGATAAATCCGGCTGACTATCAAATCGGCTAGCCCCGTAAAACCCGACAATCTTGAAAAAATGGCCGATTCGATACTCATCGCCGCCCCAATTTGGCCGCGGCTTTTTCAATGGCCGCTGATAGGCTATCCTTGATTTGTTCAAGGGCCTTCATTTTCAATTCTTCAAAAGCCGGGCGCAGGAAAGGCCGGGCTGGCATTTTCTTGGTTCCGAATTCGAGAAATCGCCAATAAAAGGCCGTCATAGCTTTTTTGCCGGTTTCCGCCCGGATTTGCCTTAGTTTTTTGCGGCTTCCGGTGATAATTTCCCCGGCCCGCCTGATTTTCATGGTAACCCCGACTTCATAAATAATCCGGCTGGGGTCTGATTTTCTGGCTCGATAGGCCACTATGGCCTTTTTAACCAAGCCGGTAAGCTGAGGGGCCCGGTCCCGGGCCCGGTCCCGAATCATCATTGCCGCGGGCTTGACCGCATCGGCCAGGACTTTGCCCTGGATTTCTTTGGGGAGTTGCATTAGGGCCGCCTTGAGTTCAGGTAATCCTTGAATATTAAAGAGTTCAGCCATCAGATTACCTCCCGGCACATAAGCTGCATCTCCCGATGCCTCTCTTCCAGGTCAATTATCGCGTCTATCAAATAAATTCTTTCTCCCCATAAAACCCGCATTTTGGGAGTAATTCCTTCCAAATATCTAATCCGAATCCGGGTCGTTACCTCTGCCTGAATCTGTTTCGAGGCAAAGAATTCTCGCCCCCGTAACGGCTCGATTGCGGCCCAAACCTCGGCGAAAGTTGACCAGGTTTCCGCTGGAGCACCGGTTTCGCTTTGAGTCTCCGTCACCTCCTGAATAATAATCGGGTGCTTGAGTTTGCCAGCCCTCATCCAAACACCCAGACCCGATATTCATCGAGGAGGCCATCCAAAAATTTCAGTTCAGTCAGGGCTTGAGTGATGGCCAGCTCCCGATTTTCATAGAGAACGCCCACCATGACCCTAATCCAATTCAAAATATCTTCCGGGATGCTGCCGCCGTTATCACCATATCCGGCGATAAACGGAATGGTCACCGCATTGATCACCGGATATGTAGTGGGCCAGGTATAGCCATAGGCCGGGGTAACCCGGCCCGGCTCGCTAATCGCATCAACACGGTAAAGGGTGGCCGATAGCGTTTGCTGATCCCCGGCGGAGTCCAGGTAGAGAATGCCCCCCTCCGCCGGCGCCTCATAGGGAATGGATTGCAGAGGGGGACGGGGGATTTTGATTATCTCCGCCGGGAAATTATCCAGGTACAGCTCCCAGGAAGCCGTGATCAACTGTCGGCCAGTTATTTTCTCCGCCTGCAACCGAGCTGCCGAGATCAGGGATGCCAGGAGAAAATCATCCTCATCATCTGTGATCTTGAGGAAGTTTTTAACCTCCTCAATATCCAGGGGCTCGATGGCTGGGGCGGTGATTAATTTCAGGGGCATTTATTTCCTCTTCCCGGCCTTGGCAGGCGGTTTAACTGCCCGCTCCGGGACCTCCAGGGTAGAGATTTCCTTTTCTGGAAGGGATTCCGGTTTAGCCTTCACAGTTTCTACGGCCTTGGCAAACCCCCCGTCAATAAGACTTAGGGCCAAGGAACGCGGAAGGTCATATTCTTGCCCCGACTCCATCGACCCCCCCGGGCCCGCTGCGGTAGTGAGCATTTTAATTTTCATCAGTCCGTCCTTTCTTCTACCAGGAGACGCACCGTCAAATCATCATGGGTAGGGTCAATGGCGGCACTATCGTAAATCCGGATTTTATAACCGGCAGGCAAAACCAGCCGGTCCGGAATGGCCCGATACATCAAACCATTGGTAAATCCGGTTTCCTGGGGATTTCCTGGGGCAAAGACATACTCCCGGGTTAAGGATGCCGCCTGGACGGCCCCGGCTACCGCCTTGCAAACCGGATTATCCGAGGCATCAGTAATAAGCACATCCAGTTGGCGATTCCCCTCAACAGCTGTGCTAACCAAGCTAGCATAAATACTCTTAATCCACCATTGCTCGCCAGTGGTGACCGTGAAGGTCTTATCCGAATCATTCAGGGCGGCATCGGCTTGCAAGACTAGATTTTCATATGGGCCGGTTCTCATAGATCACCGCCTCTAGGAAGTTTTGAGAATGCCCGCGCCTTCCAACGCGGATAGGATAGACACGATGGCGGCCCGAGCTTCGTCATCCACAGTTGCCCCCCCAGAGGGATCGGCGATATGATCGGCCTGCGTGCCATTAGCCTGGATAATACCGCCGGTTTCAATATTGATGATGCCTTCACTGGCGACCACAAATTGATCCCCGCCCTGTTTTCGATATACTTTGGGTTTGTAGGTTATATCAGCCATGATTTTTTCTCCGTTAGTTGCGGCCCCGGGTTGCCCCGGGGCTTACCCACTTAAGGGACGGTTATTTAGGCAGTGCCTTCCTCCGGACTGACATGGGTTTCGCCGGCGCAGCCGGTGCCATGAGTCGGCGGCTTTTTCCGGGAGCCATATTGGATATAATTGGCTCCGGCCACTACCGCGTTTTGAGTGCCCCGATCCACATAGAGGCGCACATAACGCTTGGTAGGTTTAACCAGGTCAATGTAGAAGGTCTCATCATCATCCGAGTCAGCGATGTCCTGGCCGGTTCCTTCCAGGTCAGCGGCATCTCCCAAATTGGATAAATTACCCTGCTGAGCTTTTATGGAAGTCACCGCCCCGGCGGTGATGGTTCCGAACCGAACCACCATCAGAACCCCTTCATATCCCTGCATATCCAGGATGCTGCCGGTAATATCCAATGTGCCGGCAACTCCGACGGTGGGAGTAATAGCCGAAGAAATCTTGGCATATTTGCTCAGATTCATGGTCAATTCCTCCATTTCTGGCCATTAAGCCAAAGTAACCCGCACAAAGGCCTCAGATAGAACCGGCATCCCGTCTAATTCCCGCCGACCGATGAACCCTACTTGGTTGGTGGCGGCAAAGAGCTCCACCAGCCGCTGGAAGGTCATGGTCAGGGCGTCCACGATCCAGAAATTGCTGAAATCGCCCAGGATGCCCACATAAAGGCCTGTGGTGAAGGTGTTGGGCGCATATTCGCTCATAAAGAAAGGCAGGCCCAACAGGATCGGCGGCTCGCCAGCCATCACATTTTCCCGCCAGATGTATTGACCTTCGCCGTCTTTCAATTTGGCAATCTGGGCCAATGCATCCCGATGGAAGAGCCAACGGGCATTCCGCCAATACTGGGGTTTCAGGGTGAACTTGGCCCCGATTAACCCGTCAAAGGCAATGGCCGTCTCTGAATTGCCAGTACTATAATCCCGATCTGTGTCAATGCCATTGGCCGAGGCGGTGAAAAGACCCAGGGGTTGGCTCGCGCCAGTGCCCGTGAAGAAAGCCTTTTCTTCAGAGACGGCGAATTTGTAAGCCAGGCGATCCCGCACCAATACCTCGGGGTCAATGGGAGAAGCCCGCAGGAGTTTGTTGCTCACCTTGATATACTTGGCCAGTGGATGCGGCGTGAGTTCCCGTTTTCCGAAAGCCATGGTGGAATCTTCCGAGCCGATGAGCAGCTCTGAAGTCCAGTCGGCATCCGCCGGGTTGGCGTCCAGGGAGGGCACGCCCATACTGGCCGCCTGCACCACGCTGAATTTGGTGGCCCATTGGCGAACATAAACCAGGTCATCCACCGCCTGAATGAGTTGGGCCACAAATTGCTCCGGCGGCACAATATAACCGCCAGCCGCATCGGTTCCCATGGATAGGGCCCGGGTCTCCTCCGGCGCCATGCCCTGAACCCCACCCAGGATGAAACTGCGTAAGGCCTGAATTTGTGCCTTGGCTCGGTCATCAGTTTTGCCAGATTCGCCGCCCGGCACCTCCCGGCCCGCGGCTACTGTCCCTTGAGAGGCAGCCAGGTGGGTTTCCAGGGTTCTGAGTTCCTGTTCCCGTTTGATTTGGTCATTGAGGGAATTGATTTCTTTGAACATGGCCTCATATTGCACCTGTTCTTCCCCCGTGAAATCCCGGCTTTCGCTCACAACCTTATCGTTCAAGGCCCTGGCGTCGGCCACCAGTTTATTCCGCTTTTCCAGCATTTCTTGAAGGCTCATAAAATGGCTCCTCCTATTTGAATTTCCCTTTGGCGACAGGCCGTACGCCAGGCCTCAGGTTGTTTTGGTGCCTCTTCCGGTTTTTCCTCCCGGCTTCTGACCGCTACCGTGGTATCGGGGTAAGCCGGGAAAGTAACCGCCGATACTTCAAAAACTTCCACCTCCAGGAGTTCCCGGAGTTGGAATCCATTTTCATCCTTGGTCCAGTTATCTTTTAATGCCTGAAAGCCGAAACTCATTTGGTCCACATCGCCACGGCGAATGCTTTCCAGGGCATCTTTAGCCCATTGAGTTTTGGGCGGGGTGATGTCAATTTTCAACCCGTGGCTATCTTCTGCAAGAATGAGGGTGCTGTTTTTGGTCCGCCCCAGCACCCGCGCGGCGTCATGTTGCCACAGAGCCCGCACATCACCTTCCTTGAGGCTATTGGCAAAAGCCCCGGGGCGGATGATTTCCCGGAAAAACCCGAAAAGCACTTCCGAAGGGGTATCAAAGACCGCGGCATAACCTAAGATACGGGGAGATTGCCCTTCCTCCCGTAACACCCGCAACTCCGAAAGATTAAGATTGCGAGTTTCCCGGCCATCCTGCAGGCTCTTCAGTTCCGGAATATTTTCATAATTGGCGTCTTGGAGGTGGCTTTTGAAATGGTTATAAACCCCTCGCCGGTCCGAATCGGGGATATTCGTTCCCCCCCGGGCCCCATTGAGAACCGCAATTCCGGCAATGCAGCCGCGGATATTGGCTGCTCCGGGTTCGCCGGAATCGGATACCTCGTGATGCACGAATTTATAAGTCCCTTTGATGCCTGGGTCCCCCTGCGGGTCATACCAGGCAAAAATCTTTCCATAATAGCTATGGGGTTGGCCCGATTTGGCCCGGCCTTTCATTAATGGGCCATCCCAGGGCCGGTCGATAGTATCAGTTTTATGAGGGGCAAAGTGGGGCATGACTTTTCTCCTTATTGATTTGCTCCTGGTTCGGTAATTGTCCCGGCTCCGGGAGGTTGCAGCGGGGTCTGGCCTGCATCCATGATGTTTACTGGCTGCCAGAGGTCCTCCGCTTCGGGCCTCCAAGGCAGGTTCTCTTTCTCCCGAGCCTCATTGCGGCTTACGAATCCCCCCATAATGCCTTTATAATGGGCCTCATAGCGCGACCTCAAATCGGCCCGCAATAGGCCGTCCACCAGGTGCTCCACAAAATAAACCCGGCGCTCCGCTGGCGAGAGCAACTTCAGGTTGATTTCCTGCTCAATCCGCACCAGCCAGGGCCTCAAGGTATGCTGCACAAAACGAAGCATTTCTTGTTCCATGCTGGCATAGCTGGCCTTTTCTTGCTCCGCCAGCATGTGTAGGGGGATATTAAAGATTCTGGCGATTTCTTTGACCTGAAATTGCCGGGTGGCCAGCATCTGGGCCGATTCCGGGTCAACCCCGATTTTAATCAGGTCCATACCCTCATCCAAAACTGAGGCCCGGTGCATCTGGTCCAGTCCGGCATTGGCCTCTTGCCAGCCGAGGCCAATGTTTTGTTTGGCCGACGGCGATAGCTTTCCGGGGTGCTTAATAACCACCTTGGTAGTCGTGCCCCCGCTGAAAAACTTAGCCCCGAATTTCTCCGCGGCCATGGCCAAGCCAATGGTTTCTTTTGCCAAGCGGATTGGCGAATAACCGATAAGGCCATCCCCGGATAAACCCCGGAAATGGAGAACTTGGTCTTGCCTAAGAGTAACGGGGCCTCCGGTGGTGGGGGTGTAATCATATAAAAGCTGGTCAATCTGAGGCCGGCGTACCTGCATATTCGCCGGAATTAAGGGCCATAAATTAATAATTTGGCCAGCATTATTGCGTTCGATTTCGGAATAATGATTCCCCCTTAGACAAAGATGACTCATCACCAATTCCTCATAGGTCAGGGAGGACATGAGATGGTTGGGGGCATCGTGCAGAAGCATATAAAGCGGATGGTCAACGGCCCTTTCTTTGTTCCTATCGTTACGCCGGTAAAGGATCAGGGGCAGAGAGGCAACTGATTCAGACAGGATACGCACCGCGGCAAAGATCGTGCTCAAATTCAAGGCGTTCATCTCATTGATAATCATTCCCGTTGAGGAGGAGCCACCGCCGCCAAACCAATCCACCAGCCATTGATTAGGATCGGCCAAGGTAGTCCGCAGCATCCATTTCAGAAATCTCTGCCAGAGATTAGGGCCTTTCATACGGCAAACAGCCTCTCGTTTTCATAGGCACTACTTTTTTGCACTGATTTCATAGCCCGATCCAAAGCCATTATCAGGGCTACCATCCCATCAATCTTGTTTTCCGGGCGTTCCTTCCGGGGGAAAATGTTATCCTTATTATCCAATTTGGCCACCACGTTGCTCATCATCCAGGTCAGAACCGGATCGCCATCATGATGTAGGCGCCCCGATAGCACTAGGGCTTCAAGTTCTTTCATGGCCTCGGAAAAATTCAGGACTATGGGCCGGACTTCCACCACTGGAAAGCCGTCATTGCCAAGTCGCCCGGCAATCTGCGTAGCCTGGAAGGGGTCATAGCCGATGGCCTCAATCTGATAGAGGCTGGCAGCCTCCCGAATATCCTGCTCAATCCGGTCGATGTCGGTGATATTGCCCTCGGTGAGAATCAGCCGGCCTTCCCGGGCCCAACCTGAATATTGAGAGTTTTTGCTTTCTTCAGCGGCCTCTTCCGGTAGGTAGGATTTTAGGAAAGGATAAAAATGACTGGCCCCATCAATTTCCCGCCGGAATAAATAGAGCAGGGCGGCAATATCTATCTTTGAAGCTAGGTCGAGGCCCATCCAGCAGGGTTCTCCTTCAAATTGCTCTATCTCTAGGGTTTTGTCCCGGCATCTACCCCAGGCAAACATATCCATCCAGGCGGTTTCGGAAGAAACCCAGATATTCAGGTGCTTGGTCAGAAAGGTGTTGACGTAAGAAGGGGTCCGCATGGCCTTGGCCGCCTTGCGGGCTAGGTCATCAGGATTAACACTTACCCCGTAATTCGGATTGGCCTTGCGCCAGGAAGCCTCTAGGGTCCAGTCATCCCCTTCATCTAGGGTATAAATCAGGCCAAACATGGCCTCGTCCTGGGCCACCCCTTCTAAAATTTTGATAAGGTTGGCCCGGACCTCATAGCAAATTCCAGAAATATCAGAGCCAGCGGTGGTGATATTCCAGATTAAAGGCTGTGCCCGGGCTCCCACAGAGGTTTCAATAACGTCATAAACTTCTCGGGTCTTGTGGGCATGAAGTTCATCAATAAGGCCCCCTGAAGTCCCTTTCCCTTCCAAAGTTTTTGAGTCTCTGGACAACGGCTGAAATTTCGAGCCGGTATGCTCTTGGAAAATGCTATTGGCTAAGGCTTGAATTCTCAGGGTATTAGCAAAGAGTTGATCTTTACGCACCATCCGCTTGGCGATATTCCAGACTATCTTGGCTTGATCCCGAGTGGTGGCCGCACTGTAAACCTGAGCCCCCGCCTCACCATCCGCGGATAACAGAAACAGGCCCAGGCCGGCTGTCATGGTGCTTTTGGAATTCTTGCGGGGAATTTCTAGATAAACTTCGCGAAACCGCCGAAGGCCGTCCTTGCGATACCAGCCGAAAACCGTGGTATAGATAAAACACTGCCAAGGTTCTAAACGGATTTTCTCATTGCGCTTGGCCCATTCCCCCTCGACATGGGGTAGGCCCTCAACGAATTCGCAGAAATCCGCCGCCTTCTGGGGCCGCCATTCATAAGGCCAGGATTTTTCTTTCCGCCGCCAGCATTCCAGCTCCCTTTCCTGACGCTCACAAGCCAAGCGCACCCATTTGCAGGCCGGTATCTTTCCGGCTAATACACCCCGACGGTAATCGTTTGCCTTGCGAATGTAGGGAGATAGGCTCACTTAGTAAATTTCTCCCAGGGGTTTTTGGGGGGCTTGCTGTTATCCCCAGAGACTCGGCCCCGACTGGCCGGAGTAAGCCCAAATTCAATGGCCAAAAGCCTCTCCTGTTGTGCAAGTTGCAAAAATTGGCGGACTTTATCAGTTTTTGTCGCCTTAGCCATCAATCGGGTCTTGGCCGCAATGATGCAATATTTGGCAAAAAGCTCTACATCAGCCTCGGTCAAAACCTTCCTTTCAAGGAGAACCACGGCTCTTTCCTGCCAAACTTCCTTAGCCTTTTTCGGAAGCCATGATGGGGGGGAACCGCTTGCAAGATCAAATTCCGGCTCATTCGGGTTGAGCCGGTCCGGCCTTGCAGTCCCTTCAAGAAGTTTTAAAGCTGTTGGCTTTCTAAGACTCCCGCCCCTGGGCATTTCCTAAAATCCTTTATTGCCGGTATGCAAATTTAGTCCGCCACCGGTCTTTTGAAAATATCTTTCAAACTTTTTAACTACCCCTTCCGGTCTTACTATTGTGATGAAAGAAACATAGACTTTGCCAGTTGCTTTCATCCCAAAATCTATCATCATTCCCTTTATGAGGGATGATGTGATCTACTACTTGGGCTGGGGTTAGTTTTCCCTCTCTTTGGCATTCGACACAGAGCGGATAGATTCGCAGATAGTTTGCCCGGGCATTTTGCCACCGTTTGCCATAACCCCGCTTGGCAGATGATTGACGGGGGTCATCTATCCTGCGCCCTTGTTTCTTATGAGCCTCGCAATATTTCCCGGACTTGAGGATGGCCGGGCAACCCGGAAATTTACAAGGCGATTTTAGGGATGGACTCATGCTTTAAATAGAGTGCAAAAAATCAGAGGAAGCTGTCAAGCGACCGGGGGGGTAAAAAAGGGGTAAAAAAGGGGTAAAAAAGGGGTAAAAAAGGGGTAAAAAATTGCAGAACGGTTTTACTGCGTTTCCGGGCCGTTTTTTTGACGCTTTTCCTGCCAGTCTTTTAAATGGTCTAAATGGAGGGTAGGGGGGATTCCTTTCTCACGAATAACCGGAAGCCCCCGCTGTTTAATCCATTTGCGGACGGTGGGCCAGCAGAGGTTGAGGTGATTGCAGATGGCTTTTCGGCCTATTAGTATGGTCAAGCCTAATTCCCCTTTTGTTTTACTGATTGATACGTTCTAAAAAAAGTCTTGTAATGATTCGGCTAGGGGTTCAGAAGGGCAACCTTTTTCTTTTCTTAGTTCCTCCAGGTGTCTAAGGATGCGCGCCCGCACAAACGTAAGACTATCGGGGTCAGGGCAAATAAGAGACCAAGATGGCGGTTCAACTTGATACCTGTCCGGCTCTCTTTGGTATAGGCGATCTTTAAGGAGTTGGTGCCTTTCATAAAAACCCTTATCTTTTACACAAATGCAAGGAAATTTAAAAATAGCCCATTCCTTCAATTCGGGGAGATAACGGGCTACTTCCCAAAAACCCTTTTGACATTCGCCTGGACATTTCCGGTTTTGTTGCGGATTCTTTTCCCGCCAAGTTATATATTTTGCTTTGATGAAATTGGGGAAATTCCGGGGCCAAGTCTCCAGGGCTCTCATTTCTGTTTTTATAAAAGGCAAACAGGCAGAGGGAATAAATAAAAGCTCACTGATCCATGCTTGTATGGTGAGTCCGGCTGGAGGCTTGGGTCTTTCTAAAAATGCCGCCAACTCCTTGACTAAATCTTCTAGTTCTTCTCGAACCATGCTTTTTCCTCCTTCTTAAAGGTTCCTACATATTTTCCGTCTAATATCTTTTCTGCATCTCTTACCATGACATCGAGGGTCATCTTCCATCCTCGATCATTGAATCCCCTCACAAAAGGTAAATCATGCAGCAACAGAATTACCCGCAGCCACCACTCCTTATCGGGATTGCGTTTCAGGGCATCCTTAATTTTTTCCAGGTCGTTGCGCTTTCGATTGAACGGCAAATCAACCCTGCATAGCTCTGGGGGTGCTTTTTCATTCCATAATTTTGCTAAATCTTGAGGAGATAAAGAAAGCCCCCCCTTGGGGGGGGATATAGGGGGGGGTTCAGTTACTAGATTCAGGTTACTAGTTATAGGGATGGGGGATTCAGACGGGCCGCTTCCGTGCTCGCCTGGTGTTGGTTCTGTGCTTGTATCAGATTTGTCTGGTGCTGGTATGGTGCTTTCCGGTTCTTTCATGTGAGGATATTGGTGTTTTTTGAAATTAATTATTTCTATATAATTACAACCATTTACAGAATATCTTTTAATAAATTTTTTCTGATGCAGAAGATTTAAAAGCTTATCAATATTGCATGAGTCATAAGGTATAATTTCTGCTTTAATCCGCTTAGGTCGATCTTCTAGGCGACCCTCTCGATCAGCCATGCACCAAAGACCTTGAAATAATATTCTGCCTATCGGTTCGACTTCGGATAAAACTTCATTTTTAAAAAAACCCGGCTTTATATTTCTGGCTCTCATAAAATCCCCAAAGTCCTGATTCCTAGCCCGGCGGCCAGGTCCTCAATGCACCGGCAAAGGATGTAAAGCCCCCCCTCGACCTCAAACCGCTCTTTGAAGGCCCCCTGAAGAGGGGTCAGGTTGTTGCGCCCCGCCTTAAATTCGATGGCCAGGGGTCGGCCCTGATAAATGCCCAGGCGATCCGGTATCCCTGGCTGCGCCCCCATGCCCTGAACTACCGGGAAGGTCCATATCCGATGTAGGGCAAGGAAGTCCTTGGCCGCCCGCTTAAGGGCCGATTCGGGGGTAATCTTGCGCCCCTGATGCCTCACTCGCCTAACTCCCTAAACTCTCCCGTCTCCATATCGACCCGTTTGCGGGATTCGTGATACTCACAGCAGCCCTCAGCCTCAACATACTCGCACCTAACATAGCAATAGCCTACGCCCTCCGGCTGCTGAAAGCCGTCAGCATAATAAAAACACCCGGAGCAGTGGCCTTCTTCACTCACTCAATGCCACGCCTCGCCCTGCCATGCCGTGCCTTGCCAGGCCAGGCCTTGCCCAGCCATGCCAAGCCCGGCCACGCCAAGCCTTGCCAGGCCCCGCCTCGCCACGCCTGGCCTTGCCAAGCCTTGCCTCGCCCGGCCTCGCCAAGCCAAGCCCAGCCTTGCCTTGCCATGCCGGGCCCTAAAGCAATTTCCAGGAAACCACCACGCAGCGGCCAAACGGCCCTTTGCGCTCGGGCCGGAAATCCAGCAGCCCAACCCGCTGGCCCATGTCATCCACAATTCGGCGCACCTCTGTCTCTTTGAGAAGGGTTTCGTCCCACTCCAGGTCAAAGCCGATTTCCCACTTATCGAGCCGCGGCCGATGGCGCAAAATGCGCCCCTTAGTGGCAGGCACCACCACCGGGCGGGAATCTATGATATAGTCTTTAACCCCCAACGAAATCCGCTCCGGCGATACCTGCAAACAGGCCGCGGATTGCTTCTGCAAGGAGGCCCGCCCCTTGCCCTTAGAATAGGCCGCCGCCCCCACTAAGGCTCTCTGGATATTTATCGCTGGCACATAAAGAAAATCCGTATCTGGGTCTCGATAGGCGGCATATTCTGCCTGCTCCTGCGGGGACCGTTTTTCAAGGGCTTCAATGGGGACCATTGGGAAATGATGCATTAATAATGGGGAGATTCCCTTCATAACAACTTGCGCCGATTTCATAACCAAAACCTCCTTGACTTTATTCCGGCTTTTGCCGCCGCCGATTTCTCGCCATCTCCCGGCTCTGGTTATAGGGCCGGGGCGCGCCCCCCAGGCCCACGCGGTACTCCCGCCCGCAGGCCCGGCAGGTAATCACGCCGACAAAGTCGGCCTTGATGGTAAATATCCGCCCGCAGGGGCAACGGTAGTTCCGGGACCGGCTCATGGTCACCACTCATCCGCCCAATGATAGAGGCGATCCAGGGTATCCAGCAGCAGCCGCAATAACGCCAAGATCACCTCCATGACTCCCATGACTAGCACCAGGGGGATGCCCACCGCCCAAATGGGAACGCGCAGCAGCCATTTCATGTTATTCCCCCCGCGAAAAGCCCGCGGCTGGGCTTGCTGTTAACATACACCGCCTC
>Ga0233422_10000826_pt1 | contig 14761 bp, 14 predicted proteins | sample Watercolumn_Mata_2_FD_182724 | JGI IMG/M metagenome (GOLD analysis project Ga0233422, IMG submission 182724) | Freshwater microbial communities from Lake Matano, South Sulawesi, Indonesia - Watercolumn_Matano_2014_110_MG | ecosystem: Environmental > Aquatic > Freshwater > Lake | place...
GCGTCGATCTACAATGCCGTGAGCCCTGAAGAGGTTGGGAGTCTGGTAGATTTCATGAAGGACTTCGCAAAGAAGAACGGCTGATCCGATCCATTCACGAGAAACCCTCTCGCCTGAGGAGAGAGAGCTGAGCTTGCCCCGAGCTCGATCCGGGGTTGTGGGGACAACCTGTCTGAATCATCCGTCCCCTCCCGTAGTTGATCGGAACCGCGTTCACCATAATGACCAAGCGCCGGATCTCGGCGCGGCAGAGGCGTACAAGATGACCCACCGGATACTTGTTCTGGAAGAGGTAGATCCCAAAGGGGTTGATCTCCTTCGGAGCAGGGAGGAATTCCAGGTCAACGTGCAGACCGAGCTTAGCAGGGAGGAGTTGGTCGCGGCCGTGGGAGATTACGATGCCCTAGTGGTGGGGAGCGACACGGTAGTGGACAAGGTCCTGCTCCGAGCAGCGCCACAGCTCAAGGCTATCGGGATTGCCGGCGCTGAAGTGAGTAATGTGGATGTCCCAGAGGCTACCCGAGCAGGGATCGCGGTACTGAGCGCGCCGGACGGCACGGCAGTAGCGACGGCCGAGCACACGATAGCAGTCTTAATGGCCCTGCACAGCCATATTCCCCAGGCGACGGCTTCCATGAAGGAAGGGAAGTGGGAGAAGAAGAAATTCCAGGGCAGAGAAATGGCGGGAAGGACCCTGGGCGTGATCGGATTGGGCAGAGTGGGCAAAGTGGTATCCCAGTTGGCATCGAGAGGCCTCAGGATGAACGTCCTCGTGTACAGCCCCCATGCCACTGTTGAGACGGCCGCTCACGCGGGCGCGAAGCTCGTGATCCTCGACCGGCTTTTCGCCCAGTCTGACGCAATCACGATTCATGCTCCGCTGAACAGGGAGACCAAAGGACTTCTGGACGCCCGAGCGTTCGACCAGATGCGACCCGGTGTCCTGATCGTGAACTGCGCAGCCGCGGAAATCGTCAATGAGAGAGCACTGCTCGAAGCTCTGGACACGGGCAAGGTATCCGGGGCCGCTATTGACGTTTTTCCTATGGAGCCGGCGAGTGACGATCCTCTGGCTATGCACCCGAGAGTGATCGCCACCCCGCACCTGGGGGGCTCGACTGCCGAGGCTGACCGGAATCTGGCCCTGGCTGTGGCCGAACAGCTCATCGACTACCTGGAAGAAGGAATTGCGAGAGGCGCCGTCAACCTGCCAGCAGTAGAAGCCCCTGAGCGCTCGCGCATGAGGCCGTACCTCGACCTGGCCAGGAGACTTGCGGCTGTATTGGCATGGCTTGCCCCGGCAGCGGTGACCGCGATGGAAGTGGAATACCGAGGCGAGGTCGCCACATGGAATCTGCAACCCATGACCAACGCCGCGCTGGTGGGGCTCCTGACTCGATTCGAGGGACCTGACGTCAACGAAGTAAACGCTCCCGTCATCGCAAAGGAGCGAGGGATCCGTGTGTCTCAAACCACGTTCAAGGCCGGGCTTGATTATGCCTCGTCCATTGCTATCGGGATGAGGTTCTCCGACGGTTCGTCCCGCACTCTGGAGGGAGCACTTGTGCAGCGAGTGGGATTCGAGCCGCGAATTATCGGGATAGACCGGTTCATCACGGAAGCGGTGCCGGCAGGTCCGATGCTCGTCGTCACCAACCGTGACATTCCGGGAATGATCGCCGGGATGACGACTGTCCTCGCGAATCGAGGCATCAATATTGCCCAGATGAACCTTTCTCGGCAGTCCGTTCATGGCATGGCGCTGTCAATCATCAATCTTGATGAACCGGCTGATGAAGCGGCCCTTGCGGAGATCAGAAGCATAGAAGGCATCCTGAGCGTGCAACAAGTCATTCTGGACCAATAGGATTCGCCGGCGAGGTTGCATGGAGCCTTTGTGGGGGCAGGTTTCAAACCTGCCCCTACTGACGAGGGCGAACTCTAAGGCAGGCGAGTACGGATCGAGCCGTACGTAGACGCGTGTAGAGCATGCGGTGGGAATCCACTTAAGAAAAGGAAAGGGATAAGCGCTTGGCAACTCTGGTAATTGTGGGAACTCAATGGGGTGATGAAGGAAAAGGCAAGGTCGTCGATCTGCTAACCGGCCGCGCAGACGTCGTGGTTCGTTTTCAGGGCGGCAACAATGCCGGGCATACCCTCAAGGTGGGGGACGAGCAGGTCATCGTGCATCTGATACCATCAGGAATCCTGTACCCAAACACGTTGAACATAATCGGAAACGGCCTCGTCGTGGACCCCGGAGTGCTCCTTGAGGAAAAGAAGGAACTCCGGAGTCGGGGGCATTTCCAGGACGACGGGCAGTTGCTCATATCCGACCGTGCTCACGTCATCATGCCCTATCACAAGATCATTGACATGGGACGAGAAGAAGCCTTGGGCAACGCGAAGCTCGGGACAACGGGTCGAGGAATCGGTCCTGCGTACGAAGACAAGGTCGCCCGCCTTGGAATCCGCATGGGCGACCTCATCAAGCCCGATTCCTTGAAGAAGAGGGTCGCTGGGGCCCTGGAAGAGAAAAACTGCCTCATCGAGCACAGGTTCAAGCGTCCCAAAGTGGATCTTGAGCAGGTGCTGAGGGAATATCTTGCGTACGGCGAACAATTGGCTCCTCACATAACCGATGCCTCCAGCATTCTTCAGAAGAAGATAGCGGAGGCGCGACACATTCTGTTCGAAGGTGCGCAAGGCACTCTCCTCGACATAGATCACGGCACGTATCCGTACGTGACTTCCTCAAACGTGGTGGCGGGAAACGTATGCGCAGGCACGGGTATCGGCCCCAACCGCTTGGACAAGATATGGGGCGTCGTCAAGGCATACTCGACGCGTGTCGGGGCCGGTGGATTCCCGACCGAGCTGAAAAACGACCTAGGCGAGCAGCTCCGGGAGAAAGGTGGAGAATACGGGGCCACTACGGGCAGGCCAAGGCGATGCGGATGGCTGGATCTTGTTGTGCTTAACCACAGCATCAGGCTGAATGGCTTGAACGGCCTCGTCATCACGAAACTCGACGTACTGACGGGCATCTCGCCGCTGAGGGTCGCTACCGCGTATAAACTGAACGGAAGCACGATCGACCGATTCCCGTCCAGCATTGAGGAGGTGGAAAAAGCCGTGCCCGTGTACAAAGAGCTGCCCGGCTGGGACGAGCCCCTCGACGGGTGCCGTTTTTTTGACAATTTGCCGAAGAACGCAAGGCACTATGTGTCAACCATCGAGAACCTTACCGGTGTCCCGGTAACGATCATCTCCGTAGGACCTGCAAGAGAGAAGAGCATCATACTCCAGCCTCCTTTCCAGCAGGAGACGGCACATGAACGACGCAAGCACACGAGAAGTCGCCCGACTCATAGCTGATTCGTCAAGAATAGTCGTGTTTACGGGAGCCGGGATATCCACGGAATCAGGAATTCCGGACTTTCGTTCGCCTGGAGGGATCTGGTCCCGATACAATCAGGACGATCTGACATACCAGAGATTCCGTTCCCATGAGAATTACCGCAAACTCTATTGGGAATACGACCGGGCCCGGTTTCCCGCGATGCGGGATGCTCTTCCGAACGCTGCTCACCTCGCGATTGTAGAGATCGAAAAGACAGGTCGCATGACCGCGCTGATCACCCAGAATATCGACGGGCTGCACCAGAAGGCCGGGAGTTCACCGGAGATGATCTACGAACTTCACGGAACCGTTTGGGAGGTCACTTGCCTGGATTGTGGAAGGCGCTGGCCGAGAGAAGAGGTTACCGAAAGGATGGACCGGGAAGAGATCGACGTCCCCTATTGCGATGAGTGCCGCGGACCGCTGAAGTGCGCGACCATCGCCTTTGGCCAGTCGATGCCTGCGGAGACGCTCGAACAGTCCTTTTATCACGCGCGTAATTGCGATCTGTTCATAACCGTGGGGTCTTCGCTGGTGGTTCACCCCGCGGCAATGCTGCCCCTGGAAGCGAAACAAGCCGGCGCACGGCTGGTGCTGATCAACATGTCAGACACGCCGTACGACCGGCTCATGGACGTGATCATCAACGGTACGGCAGGCCCCGCAATGGAGGCCGTGGTCACCGAATTTCGGAAGCAGCCGAAAACGGGCTCGAATTAACGCTTGGAGAACTGGAAGCTCGCCCGTGCTCCGCGCTTGCCGTACTTCTTCCGCTCTTTCACCCGCGCATCTCGCGTGAGGAACCCAGCGGTCTTAAGTACGGCTCTGTGGGTCGGATCGGCGCTCAGCAGGGCTTTGCTGATCCCATGTTTCAGGGCCCCGGCCTGCCCCGACAGACCGCCTCCGTGGACCCGGGCGATGGTGTCGAATTGCCCGATCGTTTGGGTTAGCTCAAACGGCTGCATGACGATCATGCGTGAGGTCCGGCGCCCGAAGTATTCTTCGACTGGCCGTTCGTTGACGACGATTCTGCCCGTGCCGGCTTTGAGCCTGACTCTGGCGATTGCGTTCTTTCTCTTTCCGGTTGCGTAGAAATCACTTTCTGCCATTGAATGTCTCCAGGGCTAGAATCGGTACGTCTCCGGCTGTTGAGCAGCATGGGGATGAGTCTCCCCCGAATAGATCTTCAGCTTGGTCAGTTGGCTGCGACCGATGGAATTCTTCGGGAGCATTCCCTTGACCGCGAGGCGGAACATCCGCTCCGGTTTCTCCTTCAACATCTTGCTCGCCTGGGTGGTCTTGAGTCCGCCTTGATAGCCGCTATGCCGGTAGTACATCTTCTGTTGGAGCTTCTTACCGGTGAGGCGGATCTTGGACGCATTGATGATGATGACGAAGTCGCCGGTATCCATATGGGGCGCGAAATGGGGCCTGTGCTTTCCTCTGAGAATGCGAGCGGTCTCAACCGCGAGTCGTCCGAGAACTTGGTCTTTCGCGTCGATCACCAGCCATTTTCTTTGTACTTCCCCTTGCTTCGGGGTCCAGGTCTTCATGAGACACCTCTCCGCTCACGTGAACCTCATTTTTTACCATCCACGGACAGGAGTGTCAAGCTCTCACTCCTCGACGCAGCGGATTGTCTTCGACCCCATATTCTTTCGCAAATATACGGAAAACTGCTGCGCAAGGGAAAATTCTTTTCATTTCAGGCGGATTTCTTGATATGAATGTCACAGATCGAAATACCATGTGGGCCAGGCGAGCACGTCTCTTAACAGGAGCGAGGTGTGGCAGTCAACCGCGACAAACCTGATCGGTGGAAGAAGGATATCGCCCTCTCGGTCGATCTCTACAACGATTGGTTCCTGAAGTTTGCTCCAGGTGCCTTCCGAGATACGCGACTACGAACGACAAGAGAAGTCGAAGCCAGTCTCAAAGCCACCGACAACTTGACAAATATCCGTCCTGAAGTCTTGCGTGAGAATCCTGGCATCCTCGCCTCTCTTCGCATGTCAACATGCCCTCCTATCGCAAAAGACAGACTTATCGGCCTAGCGCGGGTGCCGAAGAGCATGGTGGCTAGGATGGAAGAAGGCAAGCTGCCCCTAAAGCTGAAGAGCGAACAACTTGATGCCGAGATTGTCAAAATTACTAAGATTATCCAGGAGATGGCCGATCCGGACATTTTCACTTGGTTGGAGCGAAAACAGCCACCGACCCTTGAAGAGATTCACCGCGCCGCTACTATCGTCGCGGACCGACTATGCGGGGCCACGGCGAATCCCATCATCCGCAACGCCCAAGAGGAACGGCAGTTAAGGATTATCGGCGAATGGCTTAAGGCCCGCGGTTACAAACCGATCCCGTCAGGGAGCGGAATCAAGTTCGATACAATGCCTCGTGGGACGTACGGTTTTCATATCAACGTACCTGCGCGGTTCAAGCAAAAAAGCGGAGGAACAGATAACATCCCCATAGACGTGGCAATTATGCGCAAAGGAGCGACACTGCGCACTTTACCCCTTTTAATCGAGGCGAAATCTGCCGGGGATTTCACGAACGTGAACAAACGCCGCAAAGAAGAAGCGATGAAGATCGCTTTACTGAGAAGGACGTATGGTGCGAAGAAGGTTGAGTACTTGCTTTTTCTGTGCGGTTATTTCGACAGTGGCTATCTGGGGTACGAAGCCGCCGAAGGAATCGATTGGGTGTGGGAGCATCGGATCGATGATCTGGCCGAGTTTGGAGTATGAGGACCCGGACCCACATGGACACATCACGCGAGAATAAACGCCAAGAGCTGCAGGCCAAATTGGATGCCGTCAAGACAGCGGGAGAAAGAAACCGACTCGGCCAGTTCGCCACTCCCTTTGATCTCGCGCTGGACATGTTGGCTTACGCTAAGGAGATCCTGCCGCGTGAGGTGAAGATCTCCTTCTTTGACCCGGGTTTTGGAACGGGGGCTTTCTTCTCGGCTCTTATCGGCGCTTTTTCCCCAAAACGGATTATTGAGGCGGAGGGGTTCGAGATCGACCCTCACTATCGGGAACCCGCGATTGCACTATGGAAGGACACTTCCTTACTCCTTCATGGGACAGACTTTACTCAGGCTTCGCCACCCGAAAAGGACTTCGAGAAACACAACCTGGTCATCTGCAATCCCCCCTATGTTAGGCACCATCATATTCCTAACGGTGACAAGACTCGCCTCCAGGACCTCACAGAGCGCATATTTGGGGAGAGAATCTCAGGTTTGGCGGGACTATACTGCTATTTCCTGGCCCTGTCACACCTTTGGATGAAAGAAAACGGGATCGCAGGCTGGCTTATACCGAGTGAATTCATGGACGTCAATTACGGGAAGCCCGTAAAACGGTATCTCCTGGAGAGGGTCACGTTGTTGAGGATACACCGTTTCGATCCCCAGGACGTGCAATTCAGGGACGCTCTGGTTTCCTCTGCTGTGGTTTGGTTCCGAAAGGCCCCTCCTCCGTCTGACCATTCCGTGGCGTTCACGTTCGGCGGGACCTTGAAGCAGCCAAAGACCTCGAAAGTGGTCTCGACAGAGGTCTTGAGGAATGAGCCTAAATGGACCCGTTACCCGTTGGCGGCATCAAGACAAAGGAGTGCGGGCGCTACCCTGGGTGACTTCTTCGATATTCGGCGAGGCCTAGCAACAGGCGACAACAACTTCTTTGTGATGCCTTTGAAAAGGATTCAGGCGCTTGGCCTACCACTGAACGTCTTCCGTCCGGTCCTACCAAGTCCACGGTTCTTGAACGTAGACGAGGTGTTGGCTGACAAAGACGGTAATCCGGATTTGGAGCCCCGGACCTTTCTCCTGGACTGTCGCCTTTCGCCTGACGTTGTCGAGAAGCGCTATCCACGCGTCTGGGAGTACCTCGAGAAGGGGCGTCGTGAGGGGGTCGCGGACCGGTTCCTGTGCAAACATCGTTCACCCTGGTACATACAGGAGTATCGACCTCCCTCCCTTTTCATTTGCAGTTACATGGGAAGAGGCGCGGCGGAGCGACCCTCGCCGTTCAGGTTTATCCTGAACCATTCCAAGGCCACAGTTACCAACTCGTATCATCTCCTCTATCCAAGACCAGACCTAGAAGCTGCCTTAGCGGCTGACGCGAGCCTCGCAAGAAGAATCTGGATGATCCTTCGGGAGATCCGTCCTGGGGCCATGACGACCGAGGGCCGAGTTTACGGGGGTGGACTCCACAAGATCGAACCCAAAGAGCTTTCCAGAGTGCCGGCGTTGGCGATAGCCCGTTTGCTCTCTCTGTCCCGTGCTCACAGGAGGCCGCAGTTGGAGCTATTCCCAGAAAGTTCCGCGAGTGCTCCAGTGTGAGAGGCTAAGGCCTTAGAATCCCAAGGCAGGCAATTCATACCAGAAATGAAATTGGATCAAGGCGGCCCCTTATCGGCCGACACGACCTCGACTACCACCGAAGAAGAGCGAGAAGATTTTCTCGACGACTGGGCAGTTGCTGAGGCGATGGATGAAGCTCTGGATAAAGGGAGGATCAAGAAAACCAGGGACTTCGCCAAAGAACTCGGCTTTGATTTCTAGCCGTGGCCCGTAAGTCTCGGCCGAGGCCCGGGAGCCACTTGGCGGAAGAAAGGGTAATACCCCTTAAAGAGGGTAATAAAGGGGGTAATATCGTTCGCGCGATGGGCCGAGGGACTCTGGCTGCGGCCACTTTCCTTTGCCGCCACTGATCATCTCGGATCCCTGCCGACCCCCTCGACGTGCAGGATCGAGCCCTCGAAGTGGCTTCTAGCACCCAAAATCTTCTCTACAAGCCACAGGTTCGACTCGACATGATCGGTTATCATAGGAACCCGATACTGGGACGTACCTTGTGCCAGCGCGGCAAAAAGGATCAACTGGTCGGCCACATGGCGATCCACCGTGGCGCCGGTGTCCAAATCCTCAAACAGTTGATTCACGACGAAATGAGCAATTGATTCCGCTTTTCTCCCGATCTTGCCGGCCTGGTCCGCTCCGAGAACGCATCCCTGGTCTGTTTCAGCAAGGATCATGAGACCCGCGCCTCTCTGCACCGCTGAGGAATCTTCCTGGATCTCTATCTCCTGCGTAAAACCGCGGCGCCGAATGAGTTCTCCGGCGGTCTGGGCCATCCGCGGGGCTACTTGCTGCTCCTTCAACTGCGAAGCCAGTGCCACTCCGCGAACCGCTTTGACCGTCCCCTGCCGGATCAGGTCAATCGGTTTGAGTGGCTTTGAAAGCGGTTTGACCGTCACGCCCAACTCGCCCTGCCCCTTTGGGTAGTAGCCGGGCCTGACCATCCTGATCTCGATGTCTGCGCCCATGGATCGCAAGATCGGGAGCAATACACGCTCCACGTGGAAGAAGCTCGGAGCGAAATCCTGGAACAGCCCACCGGTGAGGGAATATCGACACTCGCCCCGCGCGAACAATGACGCAGGCATCAGCGCAAGGGCCGTCAGCATGGTAGATCCTGCGGTCCCGATATCGAATCGGTAGTCGCCGGAACGAATGACAGGCCCCGGCAGATACGTGATTTCCCGCGATCCCACTTCCCCGCCCTGAACTCTGCCGTCGCACAAGCCAGCGCACGCTTTGATCACGTGAAGATGCTGGGCTCTCAGACCTGGTTTCGGTCGTTTGGCCCGTATACGAACCATGTGGAGCGGCTGACGAGTCAGAGTGGCCAGTGCCACTGCGTACCTGAGAAGCGTCCCGCTCCCCGAATACAGCGATCCATCAATCTCGATCATGCGCACCCCATGCGCGACCGATACCAGAGAGCCTTTTGAAAGGCGATTCCGGGGGAACCTTTTCTCGGTAGAAAAGGTTCCCCCGGACCCCTTCCAAAAGACTTCATCGTGCCGTCCATCCAGCCAAACGAGGGACACGTCAGTCCCGCGTTTGGCTGGATGGCCGGACGCGACTCATCAGCTGGGCTCACCTCAACGAATTGCAGCTCTCGGCATTGAAATCCGATCCAAACATCAGCTGCCCCGATTCGAGGGAGCGTGTCTTGAAACCCTCTCCCCTGGCGGGAGAGGGCAGGGTGAGGGGGAACCCGATGGAACGTAAAAGCGTACGTTTCAATACAATGCGACAACTGAGCAACAGCGAGATGCCCCTTGTTTCGATCCTTCCATTTTACGAACAGGACGCCTTTCCCGACTGTAGGCCCCTTAGGCTCAAGAACGTGGAGTACGCCTCGTTTTTCTTCACGCCAAACCTTCGGTGGGCTTCATCCGCGAGTCTCTTGCCCGACAAACCTTCGGCCATAAGAGTCCGGACCATCTCGGTAAGGTCGATGTCCGGCTTCGAGGGAGCAGCCCCCTCGAAGACAAGTATTATCTCGCCTTTGACCGATGGCCTCTTGTCGAGTTCCTCGAGGATCGTCTGAGCGGGACCGGTCAAGATCTCTTCGTGAATCTTGGTCAGTTCCCGCATCAGAACGAGCCGTCTCGCACCAAGGATCTGCGCTGCAAGCTTCAGAGTCGTTTTGACGCGTAACGGCGTCTCCAAGAAAACTGCTGTTCGCGATTCAGCGAGCAGATTCTCAAGGAATGCCTTTCTGGGCCCAGGTTTCTTGGGGACAAATCCGAGGTACACAAATGACGACCCTTCCATGCCGGAAGCAGAGAGCGCCGCTGTGATTGCAGATGGGCCGGGTATGGGGCTGACGGAGAATCCGGCATCAAGAGCGGCCCGGACCACGCGGGCCCCAGGATCGGATATGGCCGGTGTCCCCGCATCCGAAATTAAGGCCACATTCTGACCCTCATGGAGTCGTTCCAGGATCGTTCGGATGCGGCGGCTTTCACTGAAGCGATGGAGGCTCAGCACGGGCGTACCGATACCGTGTCGCCGTAAGAGGACACGGCTCGTTCTGGTGTCCTCGCACGCTATCAGGTCAACGCTCCGCAGAATCTCAACAGCGCGAAGCGTCACGTCCTCGAGGTTTCCGATGGGAGTGGCCACCAGGTAGAGCGTGCCTTTGCTCATTGATTGGTGTCCTGGAGGTCCCGATTTTGGTACAAATCGGATTTTCGGTAGGCCTCCACAGCTGCCTTGAGCAGTACTTTGATCACCGCAGCCGCAGGTATGGCCACGAGCATGCCGACAAACCCAAAGAGCTTGGCGCCAGCAAGCAACGCGACAATGTACACCACCGGATGCAAACCTGTCGCTCGTCCCACAATTCGCGGGGTTAGGATGTACCCTTCGAGCAATTGGACCGCGGCTATCCAGAGAACCACGTATAATACGTGGATGATGTCGCCGAACTTGGCCAGCGCCATCAAACAACCGCTCACGATGCCAAACATCGTTCCGACGTAGGGAATGATGAAAAGCAGGCCGGAAGTGAGTCCCAGCACGATGGGCATGTCGATCCCTATCAGGAGGAACCCGATGCTGTACAGCACGGCCAGAATAAAGCAAATAGTCAGTTGACCTCTTACAAATCCGGAGACCGCCTGATCCATCTCCCTCAGCTTCGCGAGGACATTCTCCCGGGCATAGGGTGGTATGAGTTCGGTTGTCTGTGCTTTCAAGCCCTTGAATGACACGAGAAAATAGTACGCTAGAACCGGTACCAGAATAATGTGAATAAGAGCGGAAATTACGGCCAAGGTGGAGCGGAAGACGGTCCCCATGATCTTGGCTAGGGGGTCCGCAAGCGAGCGCAGGTTAGGCAGCCACTCCTCCACCTTTTGAAGGATCAATGCGGACACCTCGTCCCAACTTCCCGGCAACGGCACCTCATATTGCTGGAGAACCCGCACGAAGTACTCTTTGAGAGCGGCAAAATACGTAGGTGCTCGAGAGGCAAACGCCGTTATCTCGTGAATAACGGTGGGCACAATGTAAAGGAGGATCATAAATCCCAGAAAAAAGCCGCCCAGCAACACCACCAGCGCTGCCAGCCATCGCGGGAGTCGCCAAGCCTCGAGCCGGTCAACGGGTGGGTCAAGCAGGTAGGCAAGGAACAGGGCCGTCATTACGACGGTGGTTACCGATTCCAAGGAGCTCATGAGCCACACGAGCACCACGATAAGGCCGACAACGGCCAGCAACCTGATCAGTCGCCGCCTAGCATCGGGAGTCACTTCTTCTCCCTCCTTCTTGTGGCCGGATCAAGCGCTGCCACAAAAACAAAAGCCAGCGTTAGCGCGATACACCCCCACGCAAAGAGATCTCCGTAACCACTGTAAAAGGAACCCGCTGCGCCTGACTTCGGGACCCTTACAACGAAAAAACCGCGTTGGTCGAGCGGGATACTCTTGACCGTTCTTCCCGCGGGATCGAACGCAGCGCTTATACCGGTGTTTGCACATCGTACAAGCCACACCCGATTCTCTATGCTGCGGACGCGTGCCATTGCCAGATGTTGGTACGGCGCTGCCGTCGCGCCGAACCACCCATCGTTGGTTATGTTTATCAACAACTTGGCGCCGTTTTTCAAGGCAAGCCTCGACAGCTCGGGAAAAATCGCTTCATAACAGATCAGGACGCTGAAAGGCGGACACTCGTCAACGGACATGACCGTCATCGTTTCGCCAGGGGTGAAGTCCGCCTCCCTTGCCGCGATACCCGGCCCAAGCGGCAGGAGCCATGTCCAGGGCATGTACTCACCGAACGGCACCAGATGGATTTTGTCGTATCGGAATCTTAGCGACGGCCCATCCACGAGAAATGCGCTGTTATAGTACGACGTTGCCCCCTGTACCAACCGCAGGGAGGGCGCGCCAATCAACATCGGAACCGTTAGCCGCAAAGAGATTTCACCCGCGCGCTTCCAGTCGGCATCGCTGGACCCGAACACTACGGGCACGCTCGTTTCCGGCCAGATGAGAAGGCGAGCCCCGGACCGCACAGCTTGCTTACCGACCTCTTCGTAGGTCGCAAAGGTGTGGTCTCGTGCAGTATCGTTCCATTTGATTTCTTGCGGGATGTTAGCTTGCTCTACCCCTATTGGGAAGCCGCCTTCCTTTTGAGGTGTTTCAGGAAAGTCCTTAAGCCGTACGTGACCGTATAGCAGTGCCGCAACGAGCAGCGCTGCAACGAGTTCCGGCGCAACTCTGGCGAGCAGCTTCCTCGACGGTGCTTGTCCTGTCACAAGTTCCCACAAGAGACCGTTGACTGCCACTATCAGAAATGAAACGCCGTAGATGCCCGTTATGTCCACGATTTGGATGAGCCGCACACGCTCGATCTGCGAGTATCCTACCAGGTCCCACGGAAAATCGGGTATCCCGACAGTCCTCAGATACTCGAAAGCGACCCAAATAAACGGAAGAGTGAGAGCGGCTCGTAATCCCTTCCGCGACAACAAGTATGCCAAAAGTGTAGACACCGCCGGAAACAGCGCGAGGATTAAGACCATACTTACCAGGAGGGCCATCGCAGGCATGGGAGTGAAATGCCCGTGGATCCGGAGGGTAGCGTAGATCCACGACACGTCTACGAAGAAGAACGCTGCGCCAAATAAGGCGCCGAAAAAGGCTGCCGCGCTCAGACGCCCGGTTCCGTCGATTGCCCAGAACAACGTGATGAAGGCCACCCACGAGGCGAGACCAAGGCCCACAGGCGGAAAAGAGATAGCCAGGAGCAGCCCCCCCGCAGCCGATGCCAGAGCATAATACCAATGCGCTTTTAAGAAAGCGATCCGGGAGGAATTTTTTTGAAAATGGATCATGCCCTTAGCTCCGCTCGGTTAGCTTCACCAGGTACATCCCGTCATTGAAAAGCCTGAGTCCCGGGGGGACCCCCGAGAGTAACGGGGTGATTTATCGCCGGGCAAGAGGAGCCCTGTGCCCATCCCCAGGCCGCTGTAGGGGCGCACGGCCGTGCGCCCGAGTGGGCCCTAGGCTGTTGCCGGGATGACAGGGAATGGGCATCAGCAGAGGCGATTTGTCTTCATCTTGCTTCGGGCGCACGGCCGTGCGCCCCTACAGCAAGACAGGGTTGGGATTTGCTCCCTGGTTTCCCGACGCTGAAGCGCGTGGGAACGCGATCGAAAACGCATTGGTAGCAAGAAAACATCAACTCGCTTCGGAATTCACCACCGAGGGTTCCACTCTCGGCTGGGCCGCGCCGCTGACCCTGAGCCGCGTGATTCTCTTTTCGTCTCCAGCGTGAACGGTCATGGTAAGACCCTGATAAGCCAACTCCTCTCCCTTTGCAGGGACCTTGCCCATCTCCTGAATCATGAACCCTCCCAGGGTGTCGTACCCACCTTTAGGAAGCGCCACCCCGAAATGGTCTTCAAAGTCGTCCAGGCTAACTCGCGCGCTGACCAACACGGAGCCGTCATCCTGCGCAACGAATGGCTCTTCCTCCGCGTCATGCTCGTCCCGTATCTCGCCAATGATCTCTTCGACAATATCTTCAATGGTGCAGATACCCGAAGTCCCCCCGTACTCGTCGACGATCACGGCGAGATGCGATTTTCTTGTACGGAGATCGTCGAGCAAGTCCTTGATCCGTTTGGTCTCCGGCACGAAAAACGGCTCTCTGACGATCTTCTCCAGATGAAATTCCTTTTCATCCTGTAGCCAAAGCGGGAGCAGGTCCTTTGCGTAAAGGATCCCCACGATGTGATCGACATTGTCCTTGTACACAGGGATACGAGAATAGCCCGACTGAATAATGGTGTCGAGAACGCGCTCGCGGTCCGCGTCTACCGGAAGGGATACGAGGTGAGTCCGGGGAATCATGATCTCACGGGCCATGGTCTGCTTGAGATCGAAGATTCCTTCGATCATGTCGCCTTCGTCCTCGTCGATAATCCCCTTTTCTTCGCTTTCGTCGAGGACTCGTTTGATTTCCGCCGGCCCTGATTCAAACCCCAGCTTCTTTTTCAACCACCGGAACAACGCTCCGTCGCTGTCTGACTGAGAATCGTCCACCGAGGGGTGCACCCCCTTTCGCAGATGTTGATCTGCCGTTCCGTATCGGACGCCGCCGCGCTCGAATGAAAGGTATAAAAAGCAGATAGCAGTAGGACTCGAGACTGTCAAGGATTTAGAGTTATTCGTCTCATTTGCGGCGGTCATTGGTACGATATGCCAAAGATCTTCAGGAGCCTTTTGTCATAATACATTGCAGTTGTTATGTCTTTTCTTTCTTGACAGCGCGCGCGGTCCATGCTAGCCAGCCAACCACCCCGTGTCTGGGGTTGGTTCGTTTGTTCACGGTTCAGGAGGGACAGGTGATCGCCGTTCGTCGCACAGGCTGGACGTGTGCTCTAGCCGCCGGTATTGTCGCAGCCCTTAGCCCTTCGCTGGCAAGATGGTCCGACTCTCATATCCCACCGACTTCCCCGGCTTATCATTATG
>Ga0233422_10000829_pt1 | contig 14741 bp, 16 predicted proteins | sample Watercolumn_Mata_2_FD_182724 | JGI IMG/M metagenome (GOLD analysis project Ga0233422, IMG submission 182724) | Freshwater microbial communities from Lake Matano, South Sulawesi, Indonesia - Watercolumn_Matano_2014_110_MG | ecosystem: Environmental > Aquatic > Freshwater > Lake | place...
AGGAGATGAAAGCCACCATCACGAAAACCTTGATTGATTTGTCCAATAGGTTAAGTTTCGCAAATCATTGGATCGAAGAATTTCTAAGTGGGGAATCTTATTATAGCGAATTATGCATTTAACTATAATTGCGCCGACATAAAATCTAAAGGCACAACAAATTAGAAAACGGGTGTGTGTTTTTCCAGCGATAGGTATGAAAATCGCGATTATCGGTGCTCAAAATTCTGCCATGGCCCAAATGCTCAGCCAATAACACCAGCGACGCATCGGCAAAATCCATCGGTAAGTCAGCATATTGCTGCATCAGTAGCCATATTTTGTTTTTGTCGCTATTGGGTATTTCAAATACGTCAAATGCGCCGAGTTGATACATTTTGATGAAACTCATCTGTGCTCTGACGCCCTGCCGCTTTAATAGAATATGACAAACTTCGGTGATGACCGGATAGGTGGTAATCAGTCTTTCATCAGTCGATTTAACAAAGCTATCGGCTTGCAGGTGATGCTTGTCCTTTTTATCCCCCAAGGCCAACCAAAAGCCGGTATCGGCAATAATCATGCTTTATGATTCCAATCCAGATAGTCTTTATAGTTTTCCGATAGATTGCCATCGTCCTCCAGCGAACCGATAAAGCCGGATTGCTGCATGAGTTGATAGGCATTTTGCCCTTCGCTGTTGACTGCGGTTTTGATGAACACTTCATCAATGGCAAAAGCGATTAACTCGGAGGTCGTTTTTTTGAGAGATTTTTCCAGCGCCTGTAATTTATCTAAATGTTGGCTATCCAGTTCGGCGGTGATTTGCATGGCTTGGTCCTATGGTTTTAACGGCAAATGGATTTTCTAAAAATGACCAATCACTGGGGAAGGTTTTTATGGTTAGATGCTATGCGTGAGAGCCGTAGGGCGCAATAGCGATAGCGTATTGCGCCGTATGGGAGGCATCCATGCGGCGGAACACGCCGGAGTACCGGCTATTCCGACCCGTCGGCTACGTAGACGCGACTAAATCTTGCAACACCGCGACAGGCAAACCCTGTATCCGGCGAAAGCCGCTGTCGTTCGTTACGAAAAGCTCGCAGGCTGTGGCAAGCGCGGTCGCGGCGTGCAGGGCGTCGGGCGTTTTCATCCGGGTCGATGCGCGAATCCGTGCGGCGTCTTCCCAAAGGGTAAGATTCACCGGAACCAACACGACCTCTCGTGCGCCCAGCAAGGCCCGGAACAGCGCCTCCATCGTGGCGTCCCCCATTTGGAACGGTTTTGTCAGGGTTTCCAAGACGGTCAACTCGCTGCCGACAATCCGCACTTGGCCGGTTTGCGCCCTTCGCCACAGAGGCTCCAGCAAGGAACGATACCGTTCGATCCGCTCGGCGCTGTAGATGAAACTCGATCTTCAAGTTTTTTTATTTGCAGGATGAGCGCAAAATGAGCATTTGCGAGTGGAGGCGCCCCTACCATTTTCACCACTCCACTGCCGTTCATCGAAGAATACGTAGAAGCCCTGGATCAGGCCATCAGAACTCACTCCCCCGGTCGGAAGCTGAGCCGGACGCAACGGGTTTGGCTGAAATTCTGCCTGATGGGAGTGTTGCTTACCAATAGAAAAGGGCTCAAACACGATTGCTGTATTTCCTTGATCGCCCCACTCCCTTCGATGTAACGCATCCATCAGACTGGTAACCCGGGCCTCGGGTGGGACGCCCGCGCTACCAGGGCCGTTGAGCAAGCGTTCCAGTTGGCCCGCCTCCGCTCAATCGATCAAATGGGCCCACATGTCGTGCTCGTCGACTTCCTCGATCTCGACCTCGACCAGATCGCCGACCTTGAGGTGGGTGGCGCCGTCGATGAACACCTGCCCGTCGATCTCCGGCGCGTCGGCCCGGCTGCGTGCCACCGCGCCTTCCTCGACCACTTCGTCGATCAGCACCCTCTCGCGCCGGCCCACGCGGGCTTCCAGCCGATCGGCGCTGATCCGCGACTGAAACTCCATGAATCTTGCCAGCCGTTCTTCCTTGATGTCCTCCGGCACGGGGTCCGGCAGGTCATTGGCGGCGGCGCCCTTGACCGGGGAGTAGGCGAAGCCGCCGACCCGGTCGAGTTGCGCCACGTCCAGGAAGTCCAGCAACTCTTCGAAATCCTCCTCGGTCTCGCCGGGAAAACCGACGATGAAGGTGCTGCGCAAGGTCAGGTCGGGGCAGATCTCCCGCCAGCGTCGGATGCGGGTGAGGACGTTTTCCGTGGCCGCCGGGCGCTTCATGAGCTTGAGGATGCGCTCGCTGGCATGCTGAAACGGAATGTCCAGATACGGCAGGATCTTGCCCTCCGCCATCAGCGGGATCACCTCGTCCACATGCGGATAGGGATAAACGTAGTGCAGGCGCACCCACACGCCCAGTTCGCCCAGCGCGCTCGCCAGTTCGTAAAACCGGGTCTTGAGCGGCCGGCCATTCCAGAAGTCCGTCCGGTAGGCCCGGTCCACGCCATAGGCGCTGGTATCCTGCGACACCACCAGCAGTTCCTTGACGCCCGCCGCCACCAGCCGTTCGGCCTCGGTCATGACCTCGCCGATGGGACGGCTGACCAGGTCGCCGCGCAGCGAGGGGATGATGCAGAACGTGCAGCGATGGTTGCAGCCCTCGGCGATCTTCAGGTAGGCGTAATGCCGGGGCGTCAGCTTGATGCCTTCGGGCGGCACCAGGTCCACATAGGGATCGTGCGCCGGCGGCAGTTGTTCATGCACGGCGGCCACCACTTCCTCGTAGGCATGCGCGCCGGTGATTTTCAGCACGGCCGGATGACGGGCGCGGATCTCGTCCTCGCGCGCGCCCAGACAGCCGGTCACCACCACCTTGCCGTTCTCGCGTAGGGCCTCGCCGATCGCGTCCAGCGATTCCTCGACGGCGGCGTCGATGAAGCCGCAGGTGTTGACCACGACCAGGTCCGCATCCCGATAGGTGGGCGCCAGTTCATAACCCTCGGCGCGCAGTTTGGTCAGGATGCGCTCGCTGTCCACCAGCGCCTTGGGACAACCGAGACTGACAAAACCGATGCGGGATGCACTCATGTGTAGGGATACCTTGGGCAGTGAGATAGGGGTCGATTGGCCAGATGGCCCATTAGGGGCTGTCGGCCAGAAAAATAGCCCGGAGGGGCGCCGGCAGTCCTTCCACGGTCAAGGATGGATCGCGCGGGTCGAGAAAATCCGCCAGGGACTGAAACCGCATCCAGTCCGTCGAACGCTGTTCCTCGGTCGTGGTCTGGCTGACATCCACCAGCCGGATGTTTCGATAACCGCAACGTTTCAGCCAGGATTCCAGTGTCAGGCAGGAGGGGATGTACCAGACGTTGCGCATCCGGGCGTAGCGATCCTCCGGCACCAAGGCCGCGCCAAGTCCGCCCTCGATCACCAGCGTTTCCAACACCAGCTCACCCCCCTGCCGCAGGCAGGCCTTCAGTTCCAGCAAATGGTCCAGCGGGGAGCGGCGATGATAAAGCACCCCCATCGAAAAGACGGTATCGAACACACGCGGGTTGGGAGGAACATCGTCGATACCGACCGGCAACACGACCACGGGATGCTCGCCCGCGAAATGCCGTATGGCCAGGAACTGGGCCACGCTGAGCAAGGTCGGATCGACGCCGATCACGCGGCTGGCGCCCGCGCCCAGCATCCGCCAAGCGTGATAACCGCTGCCGCAGCCGACATCCAGCACCAGCCGTCCCGCCAAGGGCGTGATGGCGTCCGCCAGCCGGTCCCACTTCAGGTCCGAGCGCCACTCGGTGTCGATGCGGATGCCGAAAATACTGTAGGGTCCCTTGCGCCAAGGATGCAGCCCGCGCAGCAAGGTCTCGACCCGCTCCCGTTCGGCGGGATCACAAGACCCCTCGACGGTGATGGCGGCGGCATCCAGCGCCACCCGCGCCGCCGGTAAGACGGGCAATTGCTGGAGTATGTCCCGCCAGCGGACCCAGTCGCCATGGCGGTAGGCGGAAAAGGCCCGGGCCAATTGCCTCGGCAGCCGGTGGGACCAAGTCGCGAGTCCCAGGCTCTCGAGGCATGCCGGCGTTCCCTGGTAGGCGGCCGGAACCTCGCCCAGGGCCATCAGTCACGCCTTCCCGACCGCTGCGTCGCGCGGAATTCGGCAACGGGGAGGGGTTCCCGAGCTCATGCTACAATCGGGCCATTTTCGGGCGGGCGCGCCGGAGCGCGGCTCGTCATGCCGCCCAAACCCGCCCCGTTCCCCCAGGAGTGTTCATGAGCGTGCCCGACATCGATGCCGTCAAGACCTACCTTCTGGAGCTTCAGGACCGGATTTGCCAGGGGCTGGAAGGCGAGGAAACCGCCGCACGCTTCTTGGAAGACAACTGGAGCTACGAGAGCGGTATCGGCGGCGGCAGAACCCGGGTGCTGGCGGGGGGCGCGGTCATCGAGCAGGGCGGGGTCAATTTTTCTCATGTCACCGGCAAGACCCTCCCCCCCTCGGCCACCGCCAGCCGCCCGGAACTGGCCGGCCGGGGCTTCCAGGCGGTGGGCGTCTCCCTGGTCATTCATCCCTGCAATCCCTATGTGCCGACGTCCCACGCCAACGTGCGTTTCTTCGTCGCCGAAAAGGAGGGGGAGGCCCCGGTCTGGTGGTTCGGCGGCGGATTCGATCTGACGCCCTATTATCCCTTCGAGGAAGACGCGATCGCCTGGCACCGCACCGCGCGGGAGGCCTGCCAACCCTTTGGCGAGGAGGTGTACCCCCGCTACAAGAAGTGGTGCGACGACTATTTCTTCCTGAAGCATCGCAACGAAACGCGGGGGATAGGCGGGCTGTTCTTCGACGATTTGAACGAGTGGGGGTTCGAACGCTGTTTCGATTTTCTGCGCGGCGTCGGCGACCACTATCCGAGGGCCTACCTGCCCATAGTCCAAAAACGCAAGGACATGGAGTACGGCGAGCGTGAACGGAATTTTCAGCTCTATCGGCGTGGCCGCTACGTGGAATTCAACCTGGTGTACGACCGCGGGACCCTGTTCGGGCTCCAGTCGGGCGGCCGCACCGAATCCATCCTGATGTCCCTGCCCCCGGTGGCGCACTGGCGCTACAACTGGAAGCCCGAACCCGGCAGCCCGGAAGCGCGCCTTTACACCGATTTCCTCAAGCCGCGCGACTGGCTGGACTAGGAACCCTGTCCCGCACCGGGCGATCCGATCGGCTCGCGCATCGCGCTGGCGTTGCGTTCCGCCAAATGGGCTATCAGCTTATCCAGGGACCCCGTTTGTTCCACCTCGTCGTTGAAGCTGGTCCTGTAGTTCTGCAACAGGCTGATGCCTTCGATCAAGACATCATAAACCTTCCAGTCCGCGCCTTCCTGCACCATGCGATAGTTGATGGCGACCGGTTGCCCGCCGGATTGCAGGATTTCGGTCTTCACCAGGACTTTCTTGTCGGTACCATCATCGAGCGGCAGGTAGCGGATCTTCCAATCCGAATATTCCGTGAAGGCCGTAGTGTAGGTTCTCACCAGCAGCATCCGGAACTCCTGCTTGAAACGTTCCTTCTGCCCCGTGGTCGCGGTGCGCCAGTGCTTGCCCAGCACCAGGATGGAGACGCGATCGAAATCCACGACCGGATAGATGATCTTGTCCACCAGCGCCGTCGCTTTCTTGAAATCCGTCTTGTATTCGGGCCTCTGAAGGGAGGTCTGCAACTGATCCGCGGTACGCTGAATGACAAGCTGGGGTGGGGTCAGGGATTCGCCGGCGCGGACCGTCTGCGAGCCCGCCAGCATCAGCCAGACCGCGGCCATCCAGATACCAAAACCCGATACAAATCTATTCAAATTCATCAAGGTCACTCCGTGATAGGGACATCGTGGCTATCATAACCCGCAAGGCTTTAATACACTATGAGGTTATTCGCGGATTTCCGAGTTCAACCGATGTCCCGCTCCACTCTTTCCTCATTTCCCCGCGCCCGACCGCGCCGGATGCGCCGCGACGATTTCAGCCGACGCCTGCTGCGGGAAAGCCGGCTCACCCCCGATGACCTCATTTACCCGCTGTTCGTGACCGAGGGTCTTCGGTCACGGGAGCCAGTCCCTTCGATGCCAGGCGTTGCAAGGCTCAGCCTCGACGAACTGACCCGGGAGTGCGGGGAGGCCGCCGAGCTGGGCATCCCGGCGGTGGCCATTTTTCCCGTCACGCCGGCCGAATGCAAGAGCCTGGACGCGGCCGAGGCCTACAACCCCGAAGGTTTGGCGCAGCGGGCGGTGCGGGCCATCAAGTCGGCCTTGCCCACGCTGGGCGTCATCACGGACGTCGCGCTGGACCCCTTTACCATCCATGGCCAGGACGGGCTGATCGACGAACGGGGTTACGTACTGAACGACGCCACGGTCGAGGTGCTGACGCGGCAGGCGCTGTCGCATGCGGCGGCCGGGGCGGATATCGTCGCGCCCTCCGACATGATGGATGGCCGGATCGGCGCGATTCGCGACGCGCTCGAACACGCCGGACACGTCAACACCCGCATACTGGCCTATTCCGCCAAGTATGCCTCGGCCTTCTACGGACCCTTCCGCGATGCGGTGGGTTCCGCGGCCAATCTGGGCGCGGGAGACAAATTCAGCTATCAGATGGACCCGGCGAACAGCGACGAGGCGTTGCGGGAAGTGGAGATGGACCTGGCCGAGGGCGCCGACATGGTGATGGTCAAACCCGGCCTGCCCTATCTGGACATCATCCGCCGCATCAAGGACGAATTCGGCGCCCCGACCCTTGCCTATCAGGTCAGTGGCGAATACGCCATGCTCAAGGCCGCCGCCCTGAACGGCTGGCTGGACGAGCGGAAAACGGTACTGGAAGCCTTGCTCTCACTGAAGCGAGCCGGCGCCGATGCGATCCTGACCTACCATGCCAAGGCCGTGGCCGAGTGGCTGCGGCAAGACTGATAATCCTAGGAGGCTGTCCGAGAACTCATAATCCAAAATTCTCACCACTACATATATTGTCAATTTTAATGGATCAGTACTATATGTTGTGGTGGTTTTTTCAGAGATTGCATTCTCGGACAGGCTCCTAGAAAAAGCAGATGGACAGGAATCTACAGGATAAACAGGATGATGCGATTTATCGTAGGTGCGAATTCATTCGCACACAAAGCCCTGAACCTGCCTGCCGGCAGGCCGCTTCATCCGATACTGTAAGTGCCCGCGATGACTAGTAGTGCCTTGTGATTGGATCTCACCGGCTGGGTGAGGCCGCCGCATGCCCGAGAGCGCGTTTTCCGCTCCGGAACATGGCCGCGGCAACCCCAGGATTGGCCCCGAATGGCGCCGTCCCGCGCTGCCGGATTTCCCGACAACCCGGATGGCGACTCTTGCCGCCCGCGACCCTCGCTATCTGGAGGAGGTCTGCGGATAAGGCATCCCGCGGCACTCCCGCTCGGCCTCGATCCAGTCCCGCAATTCGTCGCCCGGCGCGAATCCGCGCTTCTCCGCTCGATAGTAGGCCGCTTCGGCAATCATCTGGCGCAAGCGCTCGGGGCTATGCGCCGGCCTGGGCAAGGCTGGCGTGTTGGGCATGAAACCGAACTTCAACAACTCAAGCAGGTTCTGGCCCGGTACATTGTACAGCCCGATAACGGCCGGCTCCGCCTGGGACAAGGTCCCGAACAGTCGATCCCAGAGCGTGAAGACCGCGCCATAGTTACTGTCGTGCTCGGCGCGCGCGGCCGAATGATGGGTTCGGTGCAGATAGGGCACGATGGCCACCCTGGCCAGCAGGCGTTCCCCCGGAAAATGAATGCGCGCATGATGGAACAACACGCAGAGCGTGATCAGGGCTTCGTTGGCGATCACGAGCGAGGCATCCACGCCGACCGCGACGATGAATATCGCCTTGACGACCGCCGTCAGGAACACTTCGACAAAGTGCAAGCGAAAGGCGGTGGAGACATTCATGACGACGTCGCTATGATGGACCTTGTGAAACCGCCAGAGCCAGTCGAACCGATGGTTTGCCCGATGCCACAGGTACAGGGTCAAGTCCAGCAGGATAAAGGACAGCAGCGCCTTGACGCCGACCTCGGGGATGGCGCTCAAGAGGCCCCAGCCGGCATAGTGACTGGCGATCAGCCACAGGGAGCTGACCGACAGCAGCGACAGGAGGGTGTCGTTGAAGAACAGCACCCCGAAGTTCGCCAGATAGGACTGCCGGTAATCCCGCGTGCGCCGATCGTGACGCGCGAAGCTGGATTCAAACGCCATCAGCACGGCCATGACCGTCAGGATCATCAGGCTGCGCCAGGTATCCTCGCCGATATCGGGCGTCACCAATTCCGTCAATCGATGAAACCCGTCGGAAATCATGCGACTCCGCATGGTCATTTCCTCCGTTTCAAATTAGGTAAAGTCGCTCTCAACCCATCGCAACTCCAGAGAAAGCCGGTTATGAATCGAGCGAAAAGAGGCTAACGGGAGTGCGGATTGTGAGACTATGACAATGAATCCATTGGATGGGCATTGCAACCCCCGAGTTCAAGAGTCGCATTCATGCTTTGTTGCCGAACAGGAAACAATAACCGGCAAGCCCTTGGATGAACCCGTTAAAATTCCGGCCCGTCCGGGCTTTCCCCTTCCATGGCGAATTCTCTCTAGCCCTGTTCGGGGAACCCATGATGCTTGCGAGCGGCATGTAAAGGTAACCCCCGGCCGTCATCCGGTTGCTTCGGGGGTGAGTGGGCGATGAAAATTCTTGGAGGGGCTGTCCAGGTCGACCCCACGATGGATTCGATAGCCGACATGCCTATCTGGTTATGGGAATACCTGGCCTGGTTCGGCGCGCTCGAAGACAAGGCGGCGATGAGCAGCAAGGCCACTGCCTGTAAGAAATTCGGCTCATTCATGACTCAGCTCCATTGGATTCTTTCAACTATACATAGCAATTAGAGTACCAATAAAAACCAATTGTAATTCATGCGGTTACCCAGTTTCATGCCGAGACATGGACTCACCATCGTGGTATTTACCCCGAATCGGGGGAAATGAACTACCTGAATCCCCGCCCGCGTCGGTCTTTCCATCGGCGATCAGCCAAGCCTAGACGGCCTCCTGAACCAGAATCGACCCAAGCCCGGCGGGCTTCTGTTACCCTGATGCGGCGACCCGGGCGGAACGGCAGGATTTCTCCAGCCGCCCGATGTCCATCCGGCGAAACAGCAATACCGAACTCATGCGCGGAACAACGGTGACCACCCTGGACGACGGCACCCAACGCACACCCTAAACCCCCTGAACCATGCCCCCAACCGACCGTTACGCCGTCTTCGGCCATCCCATCCACCATAGCCAATCTCCCCGCATTCACACCCTGTTCGCGGAACAGACCGGCGTTGACCTGACTTACACCGCCGAGGATGTCACGCCTGAACGTTTCGAACACGCGGTACGGGCCTTTTTCAGGGATGGAGGCCGAGGGCTGAACTGCACCGTGCCGCTGAAGGAACCGGCCTACCGGCTGGCGGACACGCTCGGCGAGCGCGCTCGGCGCGCCGGCGCCGTCAATACGCTGGCCCAACAACCGAACGGAACGCTCCTCGGGGACAATACCGATGGCCTCGGCCTGGTCCGCGACCTGACGCACAACCTGGGACTCGATTTGACCGGCAAGCGTCTCTTGATCCTGGGCGCCGGCGGCGCCGCGCGGGGCATCCTCGAACCGCTGTTGCGGCTCCAGCCCGCGCGACTCGCCATCGCCAACCGGACGGCGGGCAAGGCTCGCCGGCTGGCCGATGAATTCGGCGATCTGGGGCCGGTCGCCGGCTGCGGGCTGGACGAACTCGAAGGGATACAATGCGACCTCCTGCTCAACGCCACCGCCGCCAGCCTGAGCGGCCAACTGCCATCGCTACCCGACGGCATCCTGGCGCCGGAGGGGTGTTGCTACGATCTGGCTTACGGCAAGGAACCCACGCCCTTCGTGCGCTGGGGCCAGGCGATGGGCGCGCGGCTGAGCGTGGACGGCATCGGCATGCTGGTCGAACAGGCGGCCGAGGCTTTCCTGTTATGGCGGGGCATCCGCCCGGACACCGAGCCGGTCATCGCGGCGCTCGCGGCGGATAGGGGCGATGCCGCCTCACGCTGACCTTGGGCAGTCGATGGGTTTCCGGGAGTGCGCAACGTCGTCCTCATACTTTACGCATAACCGCCACAACACGTGCGCAGTGCCGCCTGAAGGCGGAACTTCGAACAAATCCGGCGGGCTGGGACCCCCACCAGCATAGGACAATCGGGAAGCAACACCTGACCAGGCAAGTCCATCACGAGTGACGCTGGTGCTGGTTCTTGAGCAATACGTAACCGTCCTTGGAATAGCTGAGATATTCCAGTTCCTCGTCCTTGAGTGTCCGCACCGGACGCGCCGGGCTGCCGATGTAGAGGTATCCGCTTTCCAGCCGCTTGCCGGGCGGCACCAGGGCGCCGGCGCCGACCATGACCCGGTCCTCGATCACGGCGCCGTCCATGACCACGGCGCCGATGCCGATCAGGCAGAGATCGCCCACCGTGCAACCATGCAGCACTACCTTGTGGCCCACGGTCACGCCATGGCCGACGCGCAAGGGAAACCCCTCCGGGTTGGCCTGGCTGCGATGGGTGACATGCAGCACACAGCCATCCTGAATATTGGTCTGGTCGCCGATCGCGATGAAATTGACATCGCCCCGCAACACGCTCATGGGCCAGATGGAGACATCCCGTCCCAAGGTCACGTCACCGATGACGACGGCGGTCTCGTCGATGAACACGCCCTTTCCCAGGCGGGGCGCCATGTCGTCAAATACCCTGATTGCCATTGCTACCTCTTGGTGTTTTGATTGGTTCCCGGACTCCGGGTTCGGATGGCCGACGCTCCCTGTACTAAAATCCCGCCCTGTCCTTCATCATCTTCATTCACCCCCTCCAGGATACCTCCATGATCGTCGTCGGGTTCGTTGCGTTGGGACTTCTGATCATCGCCATTGGCTACATCATTCTGATCTACAACCGGCTGGTCAACCTCAAACATGAAACCGCCAAGGCCTGGTCCAACATCGATGTGCTGCTGAAGCAGCGGCACGACGAATTGCCCAAGCTGGTGGAAACCTGCAAGCAGTACATGCAGCATGAAAAAGAGACCCTGGACGCCGTCATGCGCGCGCGTTCCAGCATCTTTTCCGCCCGCGAGCATCAGGACCTGCGCGCCCTGGGCAATGCGGAGAGCCAGCTCAGGCAGGGGCTGGCGCAGCTGTTCGCGGCGGTGGAAGCCTACCCGGACCTCAAGGCCAGCGCGGCCTTCCGCAGTCTGGAGGCGCGCATCACCAGCCTGGAAAACGCCATCAGCGACCGCCGGGAGTTCTACAACGAATGCGTCAATACCAACAATATCCGGCTGGAAGAATTTCCCGACCTGTTGATCGCCCGTTACTTCAGCTTCGAATCCTTCGACTTGCTGGAGTTCGCCGACGAGGAAACGGCCAACGTGGATCTCCGCGACCTCTTCGGCGCCTGACCGCCACACTTTCCCTCTCTCCACATGACCTATTCGGAGTTCGTTCACGCGGCGCGCTCCGATCAATTCTGGATGGGCTTCATTCCGGCGGCACTGGTTGCGCTTTCCAGTCTCCTGGCACTGTTCCGCCATCTCATGCGCATGCGGCTGATCGCCGACACCCCCGTCTCGCTGGTCCGTTCCGCGACCCAGGGCTATGTCGAACTTCAGGGCATCGCGCGCATGATGGCGGGCAAGCCGATCGTATCACCGCTGAGCGGCCGGCGCTGCGTGTGGTACCGGTACACGGTGGAAGAGAAATCAGGATCCAAGGACGGGTGGGAAACCGTCGAACGCGACCAGAGTACCGCCATCTTTCACCTCGATGACGGGACCGGTCGCTGCATCGTCGACCCGGAAGGCGCGGAAGTCATTCCCTCGAAGACCCGTCAATGGCGCGGCAATTCACGGCGCCCAGGCGACGCTCCCCGCAACGGAAGCTTCTGGGACCGTCTCGCGCGAGCGGACCGCTATCGCTACACCGAGAGCCTGATCGAGGAGGAGGACCCTCTCTACGTCATGGGGACCTTGAAGGCGCTGGCCAGCGGCGACCCCGGCACCACGGACGATGCCATCCGTCGGATCGTGCGGGGCTGGAAGCAGAATCCGGCCGCGCTGCGCGAGCGTTTCGACAAGAACCAGGATGGGCTCATCAGCAGCGAGGAATGGGAACACGCACTGAATCTCGCGGAGCGGGAGGCAATGCTGAACTGGCATCGAACGGCGGCCGAGGCGGAGGTCAACCTTATCGGCAAACCCGTTGACGGCCGCCCCTTCCTGCTGTCGACCTTGCCGGAACACCTCTTGCGGAAACGCTTCCGACGGCTCGCGTTGATATCGGCCGTGCTGTTCCTGCTGTTTGGCGCGGGCGCGGGCTGGGCCTTGTACCTCCGCTATGGGTCGCATGGCTGAGGAAGCGGACTGCCCGAGGCTGGGCTTCTCTTTTCAACCTGGAAACGGCAGTTGGGCTTGATTTAGGGGCGAATTCGTTCGCCTGCCTGCCGGCAGGCAGGCGATAAATCGCATCATCCTGTTTATCCTGTGGATTCCTGTCCAACTGCTTTTTCCAGGTTCAAGGGCGTCCGCCGGCGCAATCGGGGTCAGTGCGAACGCGACGCCTTTTCCTCCAGTCCCGACAGGCCGAAGCGGCGTTGCAGTTCAGCCAACACCCGATCCGGACCCAAACCTTGATGCGCCAGCAGCACCAGGCTGTGAAACCACAAATCGGCGACTTCATGAACGATTTTGTCGGGATCCCCATCTTTGGCCGCCATCACGGTTTCCGTCGCTTCCTCGCCGATCTTCTTGAGGATGGCGTCCAGGCCCTTGGCGTAGAGACCGGCCACATAAGACGACGTGGGGTCCTGGGTCTTGCGTTGTTCGAGGACGGCGGCGAGTTCGGCGAGTATGTCCATGGTTTCTCTTAAGGTTGGATGGGTGGTATTGGCCCGGGCGACGCACCGCGGGTAATTTGAAGGCTGATCTTTTGGCCAGGCGGGGAAAGCGCGGCTTGTTTAGGTGGTGACCTCAGAGCTTGTGAATAAACCCCCGGCCATAGCGAGGGCATCCCTGGGCGTGGTGGGCAAGGCGCGGGGGTGCACAAAATCTGGGAGTCTAGCAGCGCTAAACGACTCGATTTTGGGGGTCCCCGCAACGCCGCCCACCGCGTCCAGGGGTGTCCACAGTAGGCCGGGGGTTTATTCACAAGCTCTCTGCTCTCGCCGTTGCTGTCCCTTGCCTCTCCGTGGCCTTCGCGCCGTCCAGAAGGTTGCCTTCCTGCCTCTCCCGGTTCCGCACTGGATTTTTTAGGCCAAGCGATGCATATCATGAAATGCTGATAGAATGCCTGGGAATGGGCTACCTATTTGGATTATAGATTTTCACATGAAAATGCATGTGATTATCGTTTGTGCGCGGTCATCATATAGCCCTTCACCTGTTTGGCTCCCATAATACCGATAAAGCTCGTTCCTGATTTCCTGGAGGATGGCATGATGATTAATCGTCCGACTCGTACCGGTTTCGGTCTGACTTGGCTTATTTCCACAGCGCTAATTCTAGCGCTCTGGTTTTGTCTGCCTGTTGATGCTGCAACCTCAATCAACTCAACCAGCCAAAACAAAACGAAGAAAGCAATCCCGGTTGGACAAGGCCCGCAAGTCATTAATGGCAGTAAAGGATACAGGGTTCTGGCTTCTAATGATCTCGGCATGCACTGTTCGGATCTGGACTATCGGGTTGCGGCAATACTCCCTCCCTACAATACTCTTCACTCCCAGATCATCAAGATAGGATCGTCATTAACAGATAAGCCCAGGGTCATTGATGGCTCCGCGGCGGATCTCTATTATTCGGCCGCGGCAAATCCGAATGATCCGATGTTTGCGAATGGCTCTTATAAACCACCCGCAGGGTATAGGAATCCGCCTGCCGGGTCCTCCACGGTGTTCAAAGGTAACTTCTGGGAGTGCGACCCTGATGTCAACTGCAGTAATACGAGCAACAAGTATGGTTACCGTGCCTATGACAAGTTTTATCCCACTGGAATTCTTGCGGCGTTCCCGCTAACCGCGGATGTGGGCCTTCCCACCCCCGATGTCGAGAGACTCTATCTCGGGGATCGCGTGCTCAGCGCGGATCAGTCGAAAATGCCGGGGATCAACAAGCCCTTGACGCAAAACAAACCCCAGAAATTCAGCCGCTTCAACACCCGGTATCCTGTCTTCAAGGACCTGCCTTTCGGCTATGTGGCGCAACCCCGCTGGTTTGCCGCGGAAGGATTACCGGTGACCAACTGGGACGATGCCGGAAGATTGAATGCTTACCCCCTGATGCGGGTTCAAGCCGTTCCGAAAGGTAAACCCGTGACATCGACAAACCTCCTGGCTTCGGTGGACACGGTCACCCCCGTCTCGGGGGAGGCCAATTGCAGAAGCTGCCACACCGACCAGAATTTTTCCAATGGCGCCCTCCGCGGCAATGGGACCGCTACCGATGCCTTGACCAAAGTGTTCAATGCTGCGGATGACCCCCAGTATAAAAAAGTGCCTATCTCCGTGAGCGTCGAATGGGCCGCCGATAAAAACATCCTGGCCCTGCATGATTTGAAGGAAAAAACCCGGCTTTCCAGTCAGACGCCAGTAACCTGTCAGGGCCAGGATGT
>Ga0233422_10000830_pt1 | contig 14732 bp, 25 predicted proteins | sample Watercolumn_Mata_2_FD_182724 | JGI IMG/M metagenome (GOLD analysis project Ga0233422, IMG submission 182724) | Freshwater microbial communities from Lake Matano, South Sulawesi, Indonesia - Watercolumn_Matano_2014_110_MG | ecosystem: Environmental > Aquatic > Freshwater > Lake | place...
TCATCCCAGCTTGATGCTCCTTTTATAACCTTATCCCAGTATCCTGTAGCTTGGGATTTATCTGAACCTTTATCTCTTGATGTTGAACTATTAATAATAGTATCAAGTTTTTCCGAGAGTTCATCAATCTTCTCTCGGTATTCTTGATTACTTCTAACCACTTCCTCAAACCTTTTATAAGGAACCTTTTGAGTATCCTTCCAATCATTATCTTGATCTTGATTTTTATCTTTATCGGTTTTATCCGTATCAAGATCATTGTCAGAGTCATTCATAGTTTCCTCTATGTTTACTCTTTTTACGCCAAGAGAGGCGAAAAGAGGAATTTATAACTGATTAAAAATACCTTTCTAAATAAAATACTAATCTTTTATTTTCTATTTGTCAAGTGTTTTTCTAAAATGTTAATCTATTAACTTTTTTATTATTTATTCTTTTTTTCCTACATTAAAATATAAAGCCTTTAAATAAGCTAAAGCACTCTTTTTGCTTTTAGGTTTTTCATTTTTCCTCTCGCCTGTCTGTTTATTAAAAACAGCAAATCCTCCGTTGACTGGTTTTATTTCGTATGGCATATTAGATCAAATTCGCAATATCAATTACAAGTAAAATAAATTCTCCTACTTTAAGTTGTCTTATTAGTTGTCTTTCTACTAACTTTACAGAAATTTTAAATCCTTGCTCTATTTTAACTCTCTTTATATTCCCAATAGCAACATAAGGAAAAAAATATTTATTACAATCTTTAAAAAACTTATCAAACGATAACCAATCACTACTTTTAAAAATTAAGTATCCATCTTTTGAATACTCAACTTTCTGACTCAGAAACTCATTTTTATTCATAATACATTATCAATTTTTAATGTTTCTTTTTTTTCATTAAAGCCTTTATCATTACATGATCTTCCATTTTATCTGTCATCATTTTGGCTTTTTTCTTCATCATTTTCATCATTTCTTTTTTGTCATTTTCAGTCATATTTGTTGATTAACTTGTAATTGACTATTTTTAGCCTGAGCCATCTGTTGTTTCATAAAATCAATTTCAGCTTTTACATGAGCGATATATCTTGCTTTAAATTGCTGGTCAGCTTGTTCAAATTCAGAACTATCTATATAAGTATTATGGCTTACTAGATGAGATTGACCTGTTGCTGGATTTGACATTTCTTTATTAACACCTGGCTCTTGTCCTTTTTGGATAGCTTCAGTATCAGCAATCATTCCTTCTGTATATTTTCCTTCCGGTGTTATTCCTTCAGTCTGACTGTATTGAGCAAGTTCTGGAAATAATAATTGTGGATTATTTTTAAATAAAAAGAGCCTTTTTGCTTTAAGTTCAGGATTTGGGTCATTTAATTCTTCATGTAAAGAAATAGGATCAATCCCACCTTTTGACCAAAGTTCAATCGCACTTACACGCTTTGTTATATCATCAGTTGGTAATGTTGATCCTCTTTTAACCATAACTACAGGTGGAACATATTTATACTCAACTTCATACTTTCCACCTCTCAATTCACTATCTTTATATTTAAAAATTTTTGAAAATTCTTTAATTAAAATCTCACGACTTACCTCTATATCATCTTCTTGTTCAATAGGAAACAAGTGAACATCTTTATAATGAACAAGCATCATTTGTAAAGTCATGTTAAAGTAATCCTCACTAAAATCCTCATAAGCCTTGACTATATCATCAATTCGTCCATAGTCTTGTTGTTTTTCCATTACCCGTTCTGTCGCTGTCGTTTCTCCTTGTCTACCTTCTCCACGCGTTGTTGAATGACTACCCATTATATTGTCTATCTCTCCTTGCGAATCATACATATCGTTTAAAACATAGTTTTGAAGCGGATTGCCAGAAAGTCTTGAGATTGCCATTCTCGCATCTCCTTTCTCAACCCACACACGCTCTGTAGCCTCACCTTTTAATTTCTGAAACTGAGCAAATGAAATATAATCACCCGATCCAACCAAAGTACCATTCGCCTCATCAGCATTTTCATCAACTTGTCTTTTCCTTTTATTGACATTATCTTGTAAAGGAATAGCTTGTTCAATTAAAGAAGTATTGCCATATATCCCGCTTTCTTCATTTTCAATATTGAATAACTGGAAAAAAATATAAGGAACTATTGGTTTTTTGAATATGTTATAACGAATTTTTGTTTCTTTTCCTACCTCATCAAAAGTAGAAACTCCTTCAAAATCATAATTCTGGTTTTCTTGTTTATCTAATATAATATAATTATATTTCCAAACTGTGAAATCAGGAGTAGAAAACTCAATAAAACTGATTTCTGACCCTAATTTTTTATCATCTTCACTCTTAATCCCAAGCGTTTTTAATAGTTTTTCTTTTCCATAAGGATATTTTTCAATAACTTCCTTGACAGTATATCCTTTAACAAGCTGTGCTACCCATTTACAATCATAAAGATAAGTAGCATCAGGATCAATAATTAAATGTTTAGGATTAACTAATTCCCAACATATATCATTATATTCAGTATCATACCTAACCTTCAAAGCTCCTAAATATCTAATAGCATTATGTCTAATTGTCTTTCTTGATTTTTCAAGCATCTTATCAAAGACTTCCCATCTTAAAGTCAATATTTTCCTTAATTTTTCAGTAAATAGTTTATTAGGATGAAAGATGCGAGGTTCTGGAGTATTTGAAGTTAATATTGGAACTATTGTTTCAATATTCCTAAAAATAATGTTTTTTACTATTTTTGACTTACCATCAGAAAGAGTTTTTACAGCATGTTGACCTTTATAATAATCCCAGTTCAAATTACCTTTCTTAATAACAATGTTATCTCTTAACTTTTTTCCCAAATCAAGCCTCTTGTTTATTTCAGTAATTAAATCCTTATCTTCTAAATCTAAAGAAAAAAGGGGTTTATATTGTGAGATATTTTCTTGAAATGAATTATCCATAAAAAAAGCCCGATAAAATCGGGCATCAAAGTGCCTCTTAATAACTTACTTGATTAATAGCTATTTGTTCATGTTCCCAGAAACAGCCGGCTATCATGGGTCATTCAACAAATTTTAGTGACTTGGATCTATTCACCACTATTAATCAATATAAATATAAACTTATTTTTTATCATTGTCAAGTAGAAATTGCGTTACTGTTTTACAATGCTTACATTTAATAAAAATCCTTTTACCATCATAAAAAAATAATGTTTTATGGCAACTAGAACAATAGGCTTTTTTAACTAAAGCCTCAATTTCATTCCTAACTAACTCAATCTCTTTATTTATATCGCCAATCATTTTCAGGTTTACTAATAAATTCTTTAATTGATATTGCCGGTATCGTTCCTTCTTTACTAACAACAAATGATTTCTCGCCAACTAATAAGTTTTTTTCCTCTTGTATAACCATAGCCTCACCACCTCTTAATTTAGCTATTTCATAATAAACAGAGGCATGAACAAAATGATCTGCTCCCGAATGTTCCCACCTTATCTTTTTATTCTGAAACCGATCTTCTTCTTCAACTCTATAAAGACTTTCCCAATGACTGACATATTCTTGTAATTCATTTGGATTAACAAAATACTTAATCTGGCTTTTTATATGTTTATCAATCATAGTTTCAATAAGTCTTGTCCTATCTGCTGTTATTACTCCATATTTCTTTTCTTTTTCAAAAGTAGCAAGATCACTTGTTTTTAAATCTTCTTTATAAAAGACAATAAATCCTTTTCCTCTAAACTTTTGAATTAATCGTCTTGGTTCTGTAATATCAGGCATCCCATCAATAACAAAGACTGCGTTATATTTAATAATAAGGCTTTCAATATCAGCCCAATTTGATGTTTTACCAACTTGAAATATGCCGTCTTTATTACCTATAACAAAATGTTTTTCAACTCCAACATCAATACCAATAAAAACTTTATCAGTTTCATAATCTTCGGTTGATATATTTCTTAATATTAAGTCTTTATTAACAAGTATGTCTGATCCAATATAAGGCTGACCTAAAATGAAATTATAGAAATATTGTTTATCTTTGTTTTTTTCTAAATAAATAAGCTCTTTTGCCGATTGCCAAGGTATCATCATTTGACTTATCCAATAACCAGACACATTTTTATCACTCCATTTCTTAACCCATTTACCAACTCGCCTATCCTCATTAGTTAATTCATTATGACATTTTTTACAAATAAAAATTTCTCTTTCATAATCTATATTGTCTTGCCAATCTAAATACTGCCATTCATTACATTTTTTACAGTTAATAAACCAATGTTTCTGATCTGACGCTTGCCAATATTTATCAACTCCGACATTCGGATATGACGGATTGCTAAAAAAGTACTCATATTTGTATTTTGAAGCTTGTAGTCTTGAATGATAAGCCTCTATAACTGAAAGATTGCTATTGCCTGACCAAATTGGTATTTTTTTCTCTTTTCCCCTAACTAATACAATATGATAAGGCTGAACTTCTATACAATAGACATCTCCTTTATAATTTTCTTTTAAGACCGTTGCTTTAGTTGAAGAATTATTAAATTTATTAAATTTTCTATATGGTGATTGAATAATGCCAACCTTATATATAATTTTTCCTTTATTATTAACCTTATAAATAGAAGCAGTTTTTTTTATTCTTAAACATAATATTTGTATATCATCAGCTAATTTTTTAGAACAAGTAGTATAAACATTTCTCTTATCACCATCACCTTTTAATAAAGTTTCAAGTAAATAAGGTAAATATTTTTTATTTCCATATAAATATTTTTTAGGAATAAATTTATTGTATGAATTGCCCAATTTTCCTAAATATAAAGCAAGATGTAAATCATTGAAATAAATTTTGTCCTTTTTATGATGTGGTTTATAACTTAATTTTTTAATAATATTTACTATTTCTTTTATATTTTTCTTATTTTTTTGAGAAATAATAATTTGGCCTGTTATTTTTCTATGATTTTTATATATTCTTGCTCTCGCAATATGACCTTCACTTAAATACCAACCTAAAAATTGATACCATTCTTTAGCTAAAACTTTTTTAGTTTTAAAAGAAACATAGATAGGTTTCAATAAATTACTTCCTCTTGGTTTACGATATGTGTTTATATGAGGTATATATATATATCCAGTATCTTTACCAAAAAAATGCCAATTAGCTTTTGACGTTAAAGTAAATGGTTTTTTATATAAATCCTCAATTTTATATAGATCGTATCCTCTTTTTTGTTTAGTTTTCGCCCAAAGCTTATGATTTTTAGTAATACCCATATCTAAACTATTAGCTTTTATTCTATAAAAATCACCATTATATTTTAATTTAATTATATTTTTTGGATATTTATAAGATATATTCCAATTAATAGGATTTAAAGTTAACATTTTATCTTTTAAAGTTATTTCTTGTATTTTTTTCCAACCTTTTTTTGTAAGAATTTCTGTATCAGGCTCAAAACATCTATCCATTTCATCATAAAAATTACAATCAGATGAAACCATAATAGCCTCTTTTTCAGTAAATGATGCTTGATAGTAAATAAACCTATCTCCAACTTTCTTTTGTCCAATACTATCAATATCTGGAACAAGTGATTTTAAAAATGGATTATAATTAACCATTTCATTAACTTTCCCTTTTCCAAATTTAGACACATCGTCCATTGTCGGCAAAGTATAAATACAGTTTAAATTCTTCATTGAAGCAAGCCAAAAAGATTTTAAGATAGCTGATGTCGTAAAGCCAACCTGCGCTGATTTTCTTATAGCTTGAGTAGGAGTTAGATCGTTAATAATATCATACATGAAGAAATGATCTCTAAATTCAAGGGGTTCTTTTTTTTCATTTGTTATCTTATTGTCTATTATCCACCTTATCGGGCTTTCCCTTTGCGATATCAATGGCAGGTTTTGATAGTTCATCTTTTTCTTTCTTTTCTTTAAACTTAATAAACTCTATAATATCTTCTTGCGAAGCTGTCATGTTCAAAATAAGTGTTCTTGCATCAATATTAGTTTCAGTCATTGCTTGTCCGCCGGACTGTAAAATAAGTTTATTACCTAAATCAATAAGGTCTTTTGCTAACCTTTCATCTATCTTTGCGTCTTTCTTACTCAAAATTTCAAGCCCTCTTGCTAAAACATACTGACCTGTATCAAACATTCGTTCTTTTGCTTTTATAATCTTATTTTTCATCCTTTCTGTGAAGTCTTGTTCAATTTCCTGCCAATATTGTTTTCTTTGTTCTAACCATTTTTCTCTACTTGATATTTGTCCTATTCTAGTATCTGAAATTTGACCTTTATATTCTTCAGCAAGTTCTCTTACTGTTTTTAATTCAATTATATATTTTTGTTTTAATTCATCCCATTTCTTAAAATCCATATGACCCATTCTACTGTATTTATTCATAATTCATTAGTAATTTTTCTTAAAAATAGAGTTAATTACATATATAACTAAATATACTAAAGTTATCCGCCAAGCTATATCTACAATATCGTTCATGCTATTATTACTGAATTATTTAACAAGCCACTATAACAGACTTTAGTTTCTTTATACTTCTTACTTTCCTCTTTTGCCCTTTCTTTATTTAAAAACTGAAAAACCCTGCCGTCTTTATCTTTTAAATACTCAGCTCTATTAATAAAAAATATATTGTAATAAATCTTTTCTATCATTTAATCAACTTTAATTTGAATAAAACATTTAGGACGCTGTTTTGATATCATCATATTTTTTAATGTCTTTCAAAATCAATTTACCTATAATTCCATTCACTCTATACTCAAGTTCTGTTCCAAAAGTAACTTCATACTTTTTGACTAACTTATTAACTTCTTCTAAAAAAACATCTCGTCTTTTCTCAAAATCTTTTTTTTGAGCCATGTTTGTTTTTATTAACTGGTAATTGTTGTAATTTGATATTATCTTCTATTTCTTTAACCTTCTGTCTTTCTATAATTTGAGCTAATTTATCTAATTTCCGATCTTCTTTTGTCTTTTGCCTTGTTATCTCTTGTTTTTTTCTTTTCTCAAACGGATTATACCCATAAGCCTTTTGAAATTCAGGATTAAATCTGCCTTTACTATCTAATGGCTGTATCATTTCTTTTCTATGATTTTCTCTTTGCCAATTCACTTTTTCCTGCCATTTCCTATTATAGCCTTCTTTAGGATAACTACCTTGATATTCCGGATGTTCTAAATTCCACTTTTTATCTTTTTCAATACATTTTATACAATTTAAAACTCCGTAAATTTCATTTAATTGAGCTTCATTTTTTTCACATCTTGGACAGACAATTATCTTTTTTTTAATAAGCCTATCCGCTGGCGGCCACCACTTACATCTCAAATAACTTTTATACCTTCTTTTATCTATAAGTTGCTCGTAATTCATGCTCATACTTGTCTAAACAACTTTTTAAATGTAAATAAACATTTGCTATTTTAAAATGAGCGTATTCATGCTCTTTATCTGTTGTTGCTTTTCTTTTATCTATTATCTTTTTACACCAATAACACTTAATTAAATATGGATTTTTCATATAGATCAGCTATAAAAGGCTGTTTTTTCCAATGATTAATAGCTTTTTGCTGACTTCTATATGCTCTCATTTTCTTTTTAATTAACTTTTTTATTTTTTTTAGTATTTTCATACTTTTTTACAATTTCTTTAATAGGAAAAATATAGCCACAATTCTGACACTTCATGTCTTCTATCGGATAAGTACATTTTGGACAAGCTATTTGTTTCATTTTGGCATTGGTTTAATTACTATCTTTTCTTCTCTTTCTATTGCTTTTTCTTCTTCTGTTTTTGGTTCTTCAACATGAAATACGACTGCTTTAGGTTCTTTTTTAATATCTTTTATCTTAAATGTTTTTTTGAGTTCTTTTATGACCTGATCTTTTTTATCAGTAAAATTAATTAAATAATGAACAGAACAAATAGCCCAACCAAATAAAAAACCTAATATAAATGTTAAAACTATAGCTAAATAAATCATATTATTTTTGTCTTTGGAAATAACTTTTTCATTCTATAAATTGCCTTGCCAATAGACCTACCTTTCATTCTTCTTGTATTCAAATGACTCTTATGACCAACTTGATACATATTGTTTTTATTGTGTTTTGACATATTAAATATTAAATTTTGCTCCACATTCAGGACATTCTACCTCTTTACTAGGCAATTCCTTATTCCCTTCTTGCTTTATTTTTTCCCAGTCAAAATTAGCCATATGTAAATATTCATTAATTGTATCCTCTTTATAAGGCAGTATTTTTAGCATTTCTTTGACATCTGGTATATTGGCTTTCATCTTTTTTATTAAATGAGCGATCATTACTTCTGACGCTTGTATTTGTAAGTAGATACTATCAAGTGTTATTCCTTGTGCTTCTTCATTAACTAAACTACCTAAATTCCAAATCATTATAGTTTCATAATTCAATTCTTTACAAGCTAAAAATCTATGATAACCGTCAATTATTTCATATTCTTGGCTTTCTTGAAGTTCACGAACAATAATAGGTAAGTAAAGTTTCTTTTTAGAAATATTTTCTTTTATTTCTTCAAATTTGCTTTTATTAGTTGAATTCTGGTCAATTGGTTCTTTAGGATTCCAGCTATTAGGCTTAACTCTACCTATATCAACTATTTCAAATTTTCCTCTAAATTCATTTTTCATAATGCCTTATGAATAATTTATACCTCTTAAAGACCATAATTTAGTTGCCTCTCTTTCAATATTAGTCAATCTTGCTATTTCTTCTTTAATCTTCTTTTTAACTAAAGGTATAACTTTTTTTACTTTTATATCTTTATTTAACTTTAATCCATTAAATCTTGGAGTAAACCGCCTTGGCACCATAGCATAACTACTACTATCAGCACTATAAAAAGGCACGTTATATAAAATGTCTTTTGATGTTCCACCAAAGCAATGCGTCTTAACTTTATTCCTCACTAAATAAAAACATCTACAAAGCCATGGCATTCTTTGTTTTGTTGTTAAGTCGTTAGCTGGTGATATTCCGATATAGTTTGACATAGTCATTATCTTTTTTAACCATTCTATTCTTTCATGCTGATGATAAACATGTATTGTTTCTATTTTCTTACTTCTAAACCATAAAAAATTATCTAATCCTTTTTTAGCACTATTTTCTATCTCGCTAATTGTTGGCTTACGACCAAACTCGCCAGGAATAGAATCAAGATTAACAAAATAAATATTATTACAATACTTTTGATATCTTCGTTTAACTTCATATATAAAATCTAAATAACTTTGTCTATCAATTTCTTTTTTTAAAGTCCAAGCCGAAAAAGCTCCACTATCTATTATTACATTCGGTTTATCAAGTTGCTTTATTAAATCAAACCACTTATCAAAATTATTTCTATAGTAATAACTAAAAAGTAAATTCTTTATTTTCATTTCTATAATCGCTTCTTTTAAACCATATTCTAAGCCTGTTGTTGAAAAATAGATATACATTCATTTTATTCTATTTATTACTTTTTTAATAACTAAATCTTTTACTTTTATGGCTTCTGAAATAATTGTACTAAAATCGTCTATGTTACTCTTATATTCTCTCATTGGAATAGTATGTAAATTACCTCTTGCCGTATATTCCATTAAAATAAATCCATAAAGCAAATTAAGTTTTTTTCCTAATGTTTCAATAATTTCATAAGTTGCGTTTTCGTGGCTAATTCCTTTATTTCTATATGAATTTAACCATAATTTAAGACATTTTAATTCAATTACTTTCTTATAAGGAATAGTTATTAAATGAATAGTAGCAAAATCAGGATAACTTGATCGTGGACAAAGACAGGTAAATTCAGGAAATGTTTGATAAATTACTTCAAATCCTTCCGGAGCATCCCAAATTTCCCAATTATCAGGATTAGCAAATTTATTTACTTCTTGCTGACCATATTTATTTGTTTTGCTCATATTCTTTTTTAAATTCCCTATAATTTTTAATCGCTTGTTGCCATTCTTTTATAGTCAGTAACGGATCATTACAATTATTAATATAAAAGGCTTCTGTTCGTTCTATACAAGTTCCGCATTTTAAACAAGGTCTATCTTCTCCTTTATAACAACTCCAAGTATCCTCATAAGGAATATTTAATTTCAATCCTAATTTAACTATATCAACTTTACTTTTTTTACTAAAAGGAGCAATTAAATCAATGGTAGAAAATCCTAAATTTCCAATATAAAAAGCTGTATCTAATGCTTTAACAAATTCAATCCGACAATCAGGATATATAAAATGATCGCCGGCATGAGCACCGTAATATAAAACATCTGATTTATTTGTTATTGCGTAACCATAAGCTATTGAAAGCATAATAGCATTACGGTTTGGAACAACAGTTAATTTCATATTCTCTTTAGCATAATGACCTTCAGGTATTTCTTTATCACTTGTTAAAGCTGAAGCTGAAATTAAATCTCTTATATTTGATATATCAACAATCTTATGTTCTACTTTTAAATTTTTAGTTAGTTTAATTGAACAATCTAATTCTTTTTTATGTTTTTGACCATAGTTAAAAGATAATACTTTTAAATCATTTCTATTAATAGTTTTAGAAAAAGCATAATATAAAAGAGTAGCAGAATCCATACCACCAGATAGAATAGTTGTTATTTTCATGCTTGTTTTATTAACTGATAAAATTCATTCCGAGCTTCTGGCTCTTTCATAAAATCACCATAAAGCTCTGCTGTCTTTACTTCACTTAATTCTTTTATACCTCTATATTTCATACAACCATGAACGCCTTTTACTACAACAGCTATTCCTAACGGATGTAGTTTTCTCTTAAAATAATCAACTATGTCGTTTGTCAAATCTTCTTGTAAAACAGGTCTTTGACATAAGTTCTTAATCACTCGCGGAACTTTAGATAATCCTAAGACTTTCCCTGTAGGGATATAGGCAAAAATAATACTATATTCAATAGGTAATAAATGATGAGGGCATAAACCGATTGATTTAATATCTTTAAAAAAGATGATCCCTTTATATCTACTATTAAATATCTTTACATTATCATATTCACTAAATAAACCATTATTAAATTCTATAAATGCTTTTGCTACTCTTTTAGGTGTTTCTTTAAAATTGTCATTATTTTGCCAATCTATTCTTAATCCTTCAAGTATTTTTTTAACACCTGCTTCAATTTTTTTATAAGCAATAATATGTTTATAAAATTCTTTCATTTGATTAAGTGTATTTTGACCTTTTTTCATACTTTTCTTTTAGCTCCCCAAATAGCAACATGAAGTCGTCCTAATAACCTATATCTTTTCTTCTTAGCAATCTCAACAACATTTTTCATATTAGCTTGTATTTCTTCTTCTTTTACGCCTTGTGGCATTAAAATAACTTTATTAGGATCAAGCTCATAAGGTTTAATAAAATCTCTTTCAATTTCCTCAACATCCTCTTTTGACATAACAACAAATTTAAACCAAGCATTATTAAGCGTATTTAATAACTTTAATACTTTAGGTCTAATTCTTACTTCTTTTACATTTAAACTATTTGCTAATTTAGGACTACAGTTGAATTGACACGATTTTAATTGTTTTAAAGTAGGTTCTATTGTTCCATTTGTTTCTATTTCTATTTTCCAACCTTGTAATTCATCAATCAATTTATCTATTTCTTGTTTCTGTAAAAGAGGCTCACCACCTGTAATAACTAATCTTTTTTGTATTTTATTATCTTGACAATCCCAAGCTTGTTTTATTTTTTGAGCAGTAAAAAAAATGTTCCAGTCTTCTCCTTCTTGCCAAAACTCTTTTGCCTTTGGATTCCATGTGTACCAAGCATCACACCAAATACAACGAAGATTACATAACTTTAACCGAAGAAATACCGCCGGATAACCCATTGTAACCCCTTCGCCTTGTATTGTATAAAAAACTCTATCGCCTGATACTTTTAAAAATCCTTGTCTTAATCCTATTTTTTTATAATCTTTTAAACTTTCAGATATCTCGTCATTAACTTGATAAGCTCTTTTTAATTCTGGATCAAATGTTTCTATTATTCCTTCTGGTAATGAATTGTCAAGATTCATTTTTACTTTTTATTAAATTTATAAAATCCGTAAAGTTTAAATGTATTAAAAACTGTAAAGAATTATCTTCTGGTAATTCTTTTACTCTTGATATATAACTAAGCAAATTAAAAAAAGTAGTAACAACCGTAGGTTCTCTTTGGTAATTTTGTTTATAAATAAGAATAGGAAATTTGCCAGCTGGACAACCATCAATAGTTTCTTTCCACCATTGTTTAATATTTATTTCTGCTTGATTTTTACATTCTATAAAAAAAGGTAAATTATCAGGCAAAGTTACATCTTCTTTATGGAATTTACCACTTCCACTATCAGCTCTTGAATATACATAAGGAGTAATTTCTTTAAATTTTTTTGCCACTAATTTTTCAAGCCATTTTCCTTTTTGTTTTTTTGATTTAGTTAACATATTTTTTTCTGTTTTAACAAGTAGTTATCCGTTTCTTTATGACAATCTATACATAAAGTCATTCCATTATCAATGCTAAATCTTAATTCTGGGAATAAAGAAAATGGTTTGATATGATGAACATTCAATTTTTCTCCTATTTCCCCACAAATTTTACAAGTGTAATTATCTCTTTCAAAGACTTTTTTTCTAAAGATTTTATATTTTAATGAATTTCTTATTTTATGATTTTCTGGAGTTCTACCATCTATATAATTAGGATTATTTTTACCTTTACGAAGATAACATTTTTGAGAACAATATTTATGCCATGGCCTTATTAATTTACTACATGTTTTACATAGAATATCTTGATATTTTTTGATTTTTAATTTTTCTTTATTAATTTTAATTGAACATTTATTTGAACAATATTTTCTAATTGAAGCATAATAAAAAGTTAATAATTTTTCTTTTTTACATACTTTACAATACCATTGTACTAAACTACTTTTTCGTTTTCCTTTACTATCTAATTTATAACAATTAAAAGAACAATATTTTGTATATTCATCTTTTCCTCTTAATTTATAGTATCTTACTGAAGTAAATAGCTTATTACAAAATTTACAATTATTTTGTTTATAAGCATCTTTTCTCATATTTATTTTGAATTTTGTTTATAAACCTTTACCTCATCAACTATTTTTTGTATATCTTCAAGAGTAAAAATCCTCATATCGCGACTTGATAAATGACCTGTAATGTTTTGCCTATGGAAATATAAAATATTTTTAGGTTTACTTATCTTACCCATATTTTCAAGAATAGTTAAATAAGTCCTACTCCAAGGCAATCCTTGTGCTTTTAATTCATCTTGAAGATGTTTATATGTAAAAAATATGTTCATAAATTCATTTTATAATTTTCAACTTTCAATTTCAAGTGGTTTAGCATAAATCGCTGTTGTTCCTTTACAAATACATATTTTATCTTGATGATACTCAATTTCATATTTATTACATTTTTCACACTTTGTGATATGAAAAGCTGGTTCTTCTACTAATTTTTTCTCTCTCATTACTGTATAAAAATCAGAATAAGAAAGATTTTTAGCTTGTTCTATAAGCTCTAATTGTTCACTTTTTGACTCTATCTTTTTGATTTTACCTTTTAAAATGTTAAGTCTATTAAGTGAAATTTTAAATAATTCTTCTCTTTTGATTTTTAAAGTTCCAATATAATATTCATAAATATCAATATAAGCATCAACAGTTGGCTTTGCTAAATCTATTTCAGGAGCCGCTAAAAATTGACTCCATGTATCAAATCCACCTTCACCTAAATATCTATATAACTTCTTTTCTTTGATCTCTTTTAATACTTCAATTAAATCAATCATTATCTCTTTTTGACTACTAACTAAACTTATCGTTTTTGTATATAAATCAAATGCTCTTTTTTGAGTTGGTGTTATTTGATCCATTTTTATTGTAAAACTTATAAAGCCATAAAAAATAACTAAACTTATTTCTAACTTTCATTCCATCTTTATACATAGCTTGTAAATGGTTTTTAGCTTTTAAAAATATATTAAGATTGATTTTAGCAAGTCTTAATAATATTTTTATATCACTTTCCTTACCTATAAAATCCCATAATTCAACAGCTTCAACTTGATGTCTTGTTGATAGATTGCTTTTCTTTACTTTCTGTACTCTATCTTTTAAAATATTCTTTATTTCTTCCATATTTAAAAAGGTATATCTTCAGGTTTTACATTTTCCTCATTCTCTATCTCTTTTGGTTCTTCTATAGCTTCATCATTATTTTTATATTCTTTTACTGCTTCTAAATATTTTTCATTAAGTTTTTTTTCATAAGCCATTATGACTTTTTCAAGTTTCTTGTTATTTTCTTCTAATTCTTTTTCATTTATTTTAATTAACTCATCTTTAGAAGTAGTATATCTTGTATCACGACCTTCCCCTTCTTTTAGAATAAGCCATTGATAATGCCTTTTATCTTTTGTTTCATCTTTCTTTTTAATGACAGTTTCAAGCCTATTCATATCATAAAAAGCTGATGCCGGTATTCTTAAAAATCCTTCTTCATCATTTACAACAGCTCTATAATAATATTCATTCCTTACTTTATTTCCGTTTTGACACAATTTACATTCTTTACCATCACAAC
>Ga0233422_10000831_pt1 | contig 14702 bp, 10 predicted proteins | sample Watercolumn_Mata_2_FD_182724 | JGI IMG/M metagenome (GOLD analysis project Ga0233422, IMG submission 182724) | Freshwater microbial communities from Lake Matano, South Sulawesi, Indonesia - Watercolumn_Matano_2014_110_MG | ecosystem: Environmental > Aquatic > Freshwater > Lake | place...
CGATCACACTGCGACAACTTTTCACCGACACCGTGCGATATGTGCCGATACCACACACCCTCACTTTCGTGAGGGTGTGTGGGGTGGGGGGAGATGTGGTGGTTGAGGGAGTTTTGTAATTCAGAGTTTCTATATTGTTTTGTCAAGATTACCTAAACATTCATCTATCATCCTCTCTACTTCATCATAATTCTCCGCTTCCATGAGGCGAATGCGGAATTCTTTGGCGTGATCCCATCCGCGCACATACGCGGAATAATGTTTTTTCATGATGGCAAAATTTTTATCTCCATGTATCTCTTTATAAAGTTTTGTGTGTTCAAGAAGCGTTTCAATTTTTTCTTTAGGGGAAATATCCGCTGTTTCGCGGCCGCCAAAAAGCCATGGATTGCCAAACACCGCGCGACCAATCATGATGCCATCCGCACCGGTCTCTTTCGCTTTCATGTTACCATCTTCACGAGACGCAACGTCGCCATTCCCGATAATAAGCGTCTTGGGTGCGTACTTGTCACGAAGTTCCACAGTTCGCGCCACACGCTCCCATCGTGCCGGCACGAACGACATGTCTTTGCGCGTACGCGCATGAACAGTAAGAGCCGACAGTTCAAGCGAAAGTAATTCGGGAATCCAATCTTCAAGTGTGTCAGTGTTGAAACCGATACGTGTCTTGACCGATATGGGTGTGCTCATGCCAGCGGCCGCAACACCCTCACGCACCGCACGAACTACTTCCTTGGCACGTTCAGGATGACGAATAAGATCCGCACCTGCACCTTGCTTCACAATCTTATCCTCGGGACACCCCATATTGATATCAATACCGTCAAAACCCAACCGCGCGACAATCTTTGCCGCCTTAAAACAATTGTCCGGATTGCCCCCAAATATCTGCGCAACAATAGGACGCTGTGTCTGCGTATATGCGAGATCACGCAAAAGTATCTCGCACCCTTTACTTGCCAATCCATCACATGAAACGAACTCAGTCCACATCACATCAGGACCACCATCCGGCTCTCCCATCCGACTTTTACACGCGATGATTTCACGAAACGCGTTATCCGTGGCATCCGCCATAGGCGCAAGCGCAAAAAACGGACGCTTACCGCGAAGTGTCTCCCAAAACGATATATCACTCTTGGTATCTATATCAACGAAACGAAGAAACAATGAGGACATAAAATAGATTGTTGAATAGCGTGCGGGCTTTTCCCCAAGCCCGCGCGTCACATATCGTTTTGTTTCCTATTGCGACACGGACATAACACGATTTTCTTCTTTTTCTTTATAAAACACTTTTGTCCCAAAACGCAAATCCATGTACTGAAGCGCGGTACCTTCAGGAAGTGCGTTTTGCGCCGTAGTGAAATTTGCGATAAGTTCGCTTGAGTCCTGACCTTTATTAAAAATAAGATCTTCTCCATTACTGAGACGAATACTGATTTCAGTATCAGTAAGTGTTCCCGTCTTCGGTTTAAATCCAATCTTTTTGAGTTCCGATATAAATGCTGTTGCCGCAATAAAATCATGCTCCGACAAAAATCTGTTTCCCTCGGGAACAGGCACAGAATCAAGGAGTGGTGCATACCACGTAAAGAAAATCGGTCCGGAAAATGAAGAGGCACTGCCGTATATCATACCATCACGGTCAGTGAAGTAACATCCTGTTGTCGTGTCCGTCGTATCCGCATCGTCGATACTCGTATTCGCCGCATCCGGTGAGACACCGACAACGACTGTCGGTGTTGTAAACGTAGCGGCGGCTACCGGACACCACACAAACGACGGCTTTCTTTCTTCAAGGAAAACAACCAATTCATTCCCTTCAACATGAAGTGTGGCCGAAACAATACGGTGTGACGAATCAAGGACTGCGGCGAGAATATCAGTGCGTGGATACACAAGGATATTCCTTTTACTAAACAAATACCCGTATCGTCCATTAATGACTTTCTCCACACTTGCCACAACCATATCAGAATCAACCAGACGTGCACCCTCCACTCGCACGGTCACAATGGTAAAACGCTCATACCCCGACGCCCATGCAAGAGCACCGGTAAGAACAAACGCAAGTACACAAAAAATTACAAAATGGCGCAAAAATGTATGCACATGTTCTTTGCGTTTTTGCGCGCGCGTATTTTTGATGATGGCCTTGCGGGAGTGCATTGAATTAAAATTCGAAATTAAAAATATGAGGTAGATACAATAAACATAAAAGTTAAAAACAGGATTTATTTCTGACACGAGTATTCTGAATCCTGATATTATTTGATATTTAGTACTTGAAATCTGTTATTTTATAAACAATCGATTTCCTCCATGAGCACAATATACAGTTACTCTCCCAATATCAATTTATCTTTTCCCATATACGAACGAAGGGCTTCAGGGATGATGATGGAACCGTCTTCTTGTTGATAATTTTCAATGATGGAGACAAGTAGGCGCGGGGTTGCAACGGCAGTGTTGTTGAGTGAGTGTGCGAAACGCAACACACCATCCACATCACGATACCGTAGATTGAGACGACGAGTCTGAAAATCATGGAAATACGACGATGAATGCGTCTCACGATATTTCCCTTCCGTTGGCACCCATACTTCAATATCGTATTTTTTCACCTGACCAAGGCCGAGATCACCACCACAGTTGGCGACAACATGATACGGCAAACCGAGCTTCTGGATGAATTCTTCAGCGTTCTTTGTGAGTTCTTCATGAAAACGAACCGACTCTTCGTGACTTGCCTCGCAGATAATCACCTGCTCCCATTTGAAAAATTCGTGCACGCGAATAAGACCGCGTGTATCCTTGCCATGACTACCCGCTTCACGACGAAAACTCGGAGAAAACGAAAGAAATTTCTTCGGCAATTCATCTTTTGTCAGCGTCTCATCCATAAGATACCCCATGGTGGCGACTTCAGCGGTACCTGAAAGAAAATCGCCGTCTTGCGTTTTATACAAATCTTCTTCGCTCTGCGGTAGGTATCCCGTCCCGATAAATGCCTCACGACGAACGAGCGACGGTACGAGCATCGGGGTAAACCCTTTCGCACTAAAGTGATCAAGTGCCGCATTCCAAATCGCCATGGAGAGACGAAAACCGTCATTCTTCAAAAAATATCCGCGAAAACCGGCAACCTTGACACCGCGTTCCAAATCAACCATGTCATGCGCGAGCATAAGGTCAATATGACTTTTGGGTGCAAAAGAGAATTGCGTTTGTTTTCCCCACGTGCGAACTTCAATATTATCGACATCACTGTCTCCTTCTGGTACAGACATGTCGGGAATATTAGGCACTTGCACCATGAGAGCTTGCCACTGTTTCATCACTTCTTTAAACTCGATTTCTTTCGTTTGGATCGCTTCTTTGAGTGTTTGCATTTGAACAATTTTTTCGTTACGTTCTTCGGAAGCAACGATGGCAATTTCTTTCGTGACGATATTCTGCTCCGCTTTCATCATCTCCACTTCTTTAAGAAGGGCACGACGTGTATCGTCGGCAGTGATGAGTGATTCCACGTTAAAATCAATATGCTTTTTCTTTGCACCGGCAGCAATGATGTCTTTGAATTCACGAATAAATTTGATGTCAAGCATAAAACAGAAGTGCCTCTATCATTGCAAGTGATGGTTGGCCAAATAAAAAGATTGGTAAATAAAAGAAAACGGTTAACAACAATCGGCGAGGCGGTTTTCGCGCAGACGCGAAAACCGCCTCGCTACCACTATAAAATATTTCTAGTATAACAAAACAAAAAACATGATGCACGGAAGCAAGGAAAATATTATATGCTCACTCTATTGACATGTGCACATATATAATTATTCTTGCACAAAAAAACTTGGTGAAAAAACAAAAGAATAAAACTTACATTCTTTCTTTTTTACCATAAAAAATTTATTTTATCATGTTATGTTAAGGGGCACACTCCCGTTTTCTTCATTATTCCCGTTTTTCACAAACCGATGTATTCAATATTATTTTACTTCTTTCCCATCAATAATTTGAACAACCAAAATATCTTTCTCATCCTGAGGAAATTCACCATTCCAAAACGGATGCAATGATGCTTTTGCTGAAGCAATACCCGGAAAAGCATTCATAATCTCATCAAATTTTTTACGTGAAGTCCCTAAAAGCGCAAAGATAATTTCTTTCTTATCAATTGCCCACACAATATGCGGCGTACCTCCGAGAGAAACTGTAATTTTACTCGTCAAAGCATTTGCAGTATCACCTTCCGTGGGCACAACACCGATTGTCAATTGTGAGGGGTTTGAGAAATATATCTCAGCATCATCATAGGAGGCAATTGAACGTCGTGCAATAAAACGTGCAAGTTCTGCACCATCAAAAATCATCGCATGGAGAGTACCCTTTGAAACGAGTATAACATTCTTTCCATCATCCGAGGGTACGGGATCGACATGTTCAAATGTATACGCGGAAGTATATTCTGCAAAAATGGACCCCTCAGGTGTTTGGTTACGAGCATCAATAAGAAGCGTATCCATCAATGTCTTCTCAAGTGTCGCGCGTGTGGTTGCAATATCGGCATCCGACGCGATCTTTTCCATACCGATAAATCCTCCTGTCATCAGTGTTTTTGATCGGGCATATATTTTGTTATATTGCGATGTTCCTTTGAAACCGGGAAGCGTAAAATCCGCGAGACCGATATTATATTCCTCGCCCGGTTCATCCGCATAAACCGTTACCTCAAGAGATCCGGGAACTGTTTTCCCTTCCTCCGTGTGTATACCCGGAACCACAATTGATTCGTTAATACGGTACACATGTCCTTTATCATCCTCAAAACGCGTTTTTTTCACGAGACGTTGTTCGGAAGTATTATAATTGTTATATACCACAATTGTTCCACTTGCCCGTCGTTCCGATTGTTGTTCAGTTGTTGCGGGAATTTGCGTTGATTCTTGCGTGGTAAGATCCATTATCTCAAAACTGATAGCGGTTTCATCGCCCGCATTTCCACCACGAATCGCGGTAAACGTCCCTTCAATAAACGCATTTTCTTGTTTGGGGATTATAGTAACGGTTGCACCCACAAACATATTCATCACCACAATAACAAATCCAACAATCGCAACCACCGCAACCAACCAAATACCACGATGCGCGCGAGACGCGGCACCGGGATGATTCCATTGGACAGGCGTAAAGGGTGTGTTAGATTGGAGGACAGTATATGTATCAATATTATCTTTCTTCGTATCTACGCGCGATTCATGTTCCTTAAAAATATCCGAAGAAACCGCCATACCAGATGCTTTAGTAGATGAAGAACGTTTCTGTTTGACATCAGTTGTATGCCTCAAGCGCCGCTTATTACCCTTATCCGTTTTTACATACGCAAAGAAATCACTTCCCGAAGGGCGTGATTCATCTTTTTCAGGAAATACGGACACGCTGTCAGAAATTTTTGATATCGCATCTTTCTTAAGTGATGTATCCACCACAACAGACGGACGAGGGGACGGACGACGTACGGACCGACGTATATCATTCATTGGTTTACGTTGCATAAATAAAAAATATGTACTGATAATATGATAATGAAATAACGGTTACCTGTCATGTAAGTAACTCACGAAGATGTTTCGGTGGTGTGGTTCCGACAAAACGTGATGCAAAGATTGCTGAAAGAATGAGAAATATGTTACTTTCAACACCATCACTCATTCGATATAGTGTATGTAGATACATTGTATCAATAGTAATTATAGAACAAACGCTTCCTTCATGTGTGAACATGTTCATAGTCTCCGCCTTAACCAAAGAGGAAAACCACGGCGCAACATCCTCGTCAGCGGTCATATATATCGTTCGAGGAAACACCACACTCTCTTGGCCAAGAGCATTAAGAGCATGCTCAAACGGCCGCACCCAAAAATTCGCTACAGAAGTAAGAATGGTACCCATACGTTTTGCCTCTGCTTTTGACATGTCATTATCAGTATATAATCTCACGGCGGATACCGCTTCATCAAAGCCAAGATGGAGAGTTTGTGCGATATGTCGTATAAGCGTTGCTTTTCCAATAGGAAAAGATACGGAACCTGCGAGAGTACCCCCTTTTACCAATGTCAATTCAGATACCTCACCGGCAATATCCAATAAAAGAGAATCCTGCTGTTCTAATCCGATTCTTCTCACTGTATCAAAAACAGCAAGAGGAAATGTGCTAATAGAAATATCGGATCCCGAAAACACACGCTTCAGTTCATCATGAATTCTCATGGAAACGTTTGATGACATAATAGAAAATACGACAGACATATCAACAGTCTTTGCCTCTTTTCCAGCGGGATGTGCCGTCTCATACCCGTTTAAACAAACCTGAACAACACGTCTTTCGAAAGATTCGTATATGTCTCCCCCATCAAATTCTTTGACAATGGGTGATGACAAAAATGCCTCATACTCTTTGTCGGCATACGCCACAATATCTTCTTCGCGCAGACGCAAAGGCTTGGGGTGCGCGATATGAATATGACGAGCCTGTGAGATATACCACGGTGCCGATAATGTTACAAAGAGAGGAGGATGTGTTCTCAATATCGGTGATTCATGACATATTGTACGTATATACTTTTCCGTCTCTCCAATAACAAATGCGAAAGCGGAAAAAACACGGTTTTGAAAATACTCCGCTTCAGGAAACGCACTAAACGCACATTCTTTTACTACCGTATAAAGAATGCGGGGACGTCCATCTGCTTCCACGGAGACAACAGCACCACTAACAGACGCGCTCCCGATATCATATACGCACAAAAGTCGCGTATCAGTTTGTTTTTCCTTTTGAAACAGACCCATGTATCAATTATATCGTATATCGCAAACAACGCGAAACATCATGGGGATGAAAGTCGCAAGTCGAGAAAAAGTATTCGTACTATCCATTTACAACTTTTTTCTTTTTTCACATATCATTTTATTTTTCTTTTTTTATATTCGTACCTATTGTATAACTTATTCAAGCACCGCCTTAATGCGACGCACTCCTGCCGACGACGACTCTTCTTTTGAAATAGTGAATCTACCGAGAAATCCGGTATGGGGTACGTGCGGACCACCACAAAGCTCACGTGACCATACCGTGCTATCTTTTCCGACGATAGTATACACGCGGACAACTTCCGGATACTTCTCCCAAAAACTCCCCTCAACATCACTCTCTCTGGCTTTCTCTTTTGGCATTTCTTCCATACGTACCTCGGCATTCGCAGCAATCGCTCCATTTACATATGCTTCTATACGATCAAGCATGTCACGTTCCACTTTTTCCGGATGAATGAAATCAAAACGTAATCGTTCCTCGGTAATATTTGATCCCGCCTGATGCACATGGTCCCCCAACTCTTTACGTAATGCGGCAAGAAGTAGATGAGTGGCCGTGTGAAGTGCTGTTGTCTTTTCACTCGTATCGGCAAGTCCCCCTTTAAATTTTTGTTCGGCTCCCATACGAGACGCGACACGATGTTTCTTCATCTCTTTTTCATATTCCGTTTCATCAACACGAAGACCACGCTCACCCGCCAATTCTTTCGTCATCTCAATAGGAAACCCGTACGAAGAAAACAACATAAATGCGTCAATCCCGGCAATGATTCCATCGGAAGCGCGCGTGGTGATTTTTTCAAACTCACGCATCCCTTGAACAAGGGTCGCACGAAATTTCGCTTCTTCCTTGCGAATTTCTTCAACAATCATATCCTTCTGAGCTATAACATTGGAGTACACGTCGGTATATTCCAGAGCCGCCGCTTCTGCGACTGCAACAAGTCCATCAACTTCCATACCAAGCACATCGGCATATCGCACCGCCCGACGAATAAGACGACGGAGCACATATCCCTGATCGGTATTACCGGGACGCACACCGTCAGCCAACAAAAAGACCACCGTACGTATATGATCAGACACAATACGTTCTGCACGAATATCAAAAACAGACGCACGCTCATGTACCGCGGCAACAATCGAATCAAACAAATCCGTGGTAAAAATGCTGTCCGTTTCTTGGAGCACCATGGATAAGCGCTCGAGACCGGCACCGGTATCCACGTTTTTTTTCGCAAGCTTGCCGATAACTTTTCCATCTTTCTTCTCGTACTCCATAAACACATCATTCCATATCTCCACAACCTGCTGTGCGTCATCAGCGAACTTGAACTCCGTAAGTGTCATATCACCCAATCCTTCGGGCGTAATATCGTAAAACATTTCCGAGTCAGGACCACAAGGGCCGTTGTCCCCCGGGCTCCACCAATTGTCTTCCAAGAAATAGATACGATGTTCAGGAACACCGAGCTTTTTCCATATGGCCGCCGCCTCATCATCACGCGGAGCATCAGTATTGCCGGCAAAGACTGTCACATACAGACGCTCCGGATCCAAACCAAACCCTTCTTCTTTATCCGTAAGGAGCGCATAGCTCCACGCAATAGCATCATCTTTAAAATAATCTCCGAGCGACCAGTTACCAAGCATTTCAAAAAACGTATCATGCGTTTTGTCGCCGACCTCCTCAATATCTTGGGTACGTACGCACTTTTGAACATTTACAATACGTTTTGTACCTGTTGGATACGGCTGTCCCATGAGATATGGGGCCAGCGGCTGCATACCCGCCGTATTAAAGAGAACAGAGGGATCGTTTTCAGGCACAAGAGAAGCCGAAGGAACAATAGTGTGTCCCCTTTTTTCAAAAAACTTCAAAAAGGTTGTGCGAATGTCATTGGATAGCATAGATTGGGAGGATGAGAGATTAAACATTAAGAAGTTAAATTATAAGTTATACCTGAACACTTTTACCAGTTTTTTCATTACCAAGACTTTCTAAACTGTGTCTTCCACACTATTACTCTCATTTACCTGAAAAGCAATCAAAGCATCTAACGCAGAAGCGACGGGGGAATTCTTCTCGTAATAAATATCCTCGTTTACTATCATATTCATCGTGTTCTCAATCAACGCCTCTTTATTTATATCTTTCAGAGCATTTAATTGTTGAATAAGATTTTTAATCTGCGAAAAAGTAATTACTCCCTCTTCTGCTCTCTTTCGGTAATGCGCAGCGTATCGTTCCAAAGTAACGGGAAGAAATACTTGTATTCTTTTTGCTTCCGGATCAAAATACACTGCTTCATCTGCTGCAAAAAAGTAACATTTAACGCCCCGTCTGTAACAATCCCTCCGCCTAATAAAAACATCTCTCGTACGATCTGTCGAACCACCTACTCAATTTCAATACTTGTTTTTTTCAATTTCCACTCATACCAAACCAATATATTCTTTGTATGATTCTACATCTTTCTCAACAAGCACACGAAAAAAGCTTTTCATATTTTCCTTAATGGCTAATTTATCAACCATACACTATGCAGTATATGCGACAAGAAAGGTGCAAGCAAGCCGCAAAAAATAAAATACCACACGAAATAAATACTCTACGACAAACCAGTATATTTTTCTTCAAACATCATATGTTGTAAATCACACAACGAAGATCACAACAAAAGAATATTTCAAAAACCACGGAACATTTTTAAAGAAAATATAGGGTTCTCATGAACGCAAAAAGATTGTCTGTTTCTCACAAACAAAAATATAACGAGACAGACATATTTGCAAATTCTTATCTCTAAGATGCAATCTCATTATAATATTGTCAACCACTTTCCCCAATTCCCATTCTCTGCTATGATAGGCGGGTGTACAAAGATTTCTTGAGTTTCCGCGCTGTAAACACATTCATCATTCTTAATCCATCATTCATTACTCTCTTTCTCCTATGCCCAAAGTCACTCCCGATATTGAAACATTCGCACGTATCAAAGTCGTCGGCGTCGGCGGCGCGGGCACCAATGCCGTCAGTCACATGATGCGTAGCGAAGTCAAAGACGTTGAATTCATTGTTATGAACACGGACGCGCAACATCTCCACCAAGCGATTTCCAAGAAAAAAGTCCATCTCGGTCGCAATCTGACACGCGGACTCGGGTCCGGTATGAACCCTGATGTCGGCAAACGTGCTGCCGAAGAAAGCAAAGAAGAAATCCTCGACGCGGTGCAAAACTCCGACATGGTCTTTATCGCGTCCGGCTTAGGTGGTGGAACGGGAAGTTCCGCGTCCGAAGTCGTCGCTCGTGCCGCAAAAGAATCAGGTGCGCTCACTGTTGCGGTGGTTACCAAACCTTTTACGTTTGAAGGCACACAACGCTCTCGTATCGCCGAACAAGCACTTGCCAACTTAAGCGCCGCAGTGGACACCATGATTGTCGTTCCCAATGATCGCATTCTTGAAACGGTAGACAAAAACACTAGCGCAAAAGACGCATTTGCCATGTGTGATGACATCCTTCGCCAAGCGGTTGAGGGAATTTCTGATCTCATCACTACACCGGGTATCATCAACGTTGACTTTGCTGACATTCGCGCCGTGATGGAAGACGCGGGGTCGGCCCTTATGGGTATCGGCATCGCTACAGGAGATAAACGTGCGGAAAAGGCAGCGCAGGCGGCAATCAATTCTCCTCTTTTGGAACTTTCTATTGACGGTGCACGGGGTGTACTATTTGCTATTGCCGGCAGTGACGATATCACCATGCACGAAATCCAAGAAGCAGCACGTGTGATTACCGAATCTGTCGATCCTGAAGCAAAAGTTATTTTTGGTACGATTAAAGATGATTCGCTCAAAAAAGGCGAACTCAAAATTACCGTCATTGCGTCCGGTTTCCCCGGGCAACCTGTGAGCAATCGTCGTTCTACTGCACCCTCACTCTTTACCGAAAATACACCAGAACGAGACATGTCAGAACCATCTTCTCGTGAGATACGTGGTGAGGATCACGAGAGTAAACGTTCCGATATCATTAGTGAAATCCATCGTCCTATTGGCAATATAAAAAAAGAAACCGTAGATGTTGAGGAAAACAACGAATGGTCTTCAGTCCCCGCATTCCTTCGCCGATCAAAATTGAAATAAAAGGGCTGATTAAACATGCAACTACTATACGCTGAGACGCATAGACTACTCACGCGACTAACGTCCAAAATACATTACAGTTTCCAAATGTGAAACAGATTATTATTGTTTGAAGAATTGCTCCGAAATAGTGCTTATGACACTATGGGACTCGTGAAAACATCAGCGACACGAACATTCAAGAGACTGTGTATAAAAGATTTTTTCTATCTACCTAAAAAACAAGGATGACGGGTGATTACGACAAGAGTAATGATAAAGAACTTTGTACACATCTTAATCACTCTCAAAAAGAGATTACGAGAACGAAAAACATACCTCATATTTTATTGATTGTGATCGTCTTCATACAATTTTGTTATACATGGTTTACAATTTTATCGTTTACTGTCTTTCATCATTTATCACCCGCAATCTTTATCATTTAACGTTTACTATTAATTTTATCGTCTTCATCTCTAATTCATCTTTTTTTCAAATATGCGAACGCCGTCGTTGCCGCCACGGTACCTGTCGCCGCAGCAGTAATGACTTGTTTGAAATGACCAAAATGATTGACCAAGTCCCCTGCCGCCGATACACCTGGCACATTGGTCGCCATCATGCAATCCGTCTTTATATACCCATATTCATCAAACTCTACGCCAAGCGATTTTGCAATGTCCGTGTCCGGCGTGGCGCCAATCTCCACAAAGAGACCCTCAACAGGAAGTTCCATTGATCCGTTGTGCGGTTTTGAAAGTATAATTTTTTTGAGTATATTTATGCCGATAATTTCTTTTACCTCAGTTTCAAACAATACTTCCACTTTGTTACCGAGCGCCTTCATATGTTCAACGTTCACTGGCTCGGCACGCAATGCACTACCACGCACAAGAAGATAAATCTTTGATGCATATTGTGATGCAAGAAGTACTCCTTTGACCGCCGCATCACCACCACCGACCATCGCGATTTCCTTACCTCCATATACTGGTCCGTCACACGTTACACAATAATGAACACCGCGTCCTGTAAGTGATTCTTCATTGGGAAGTCCGAGGCGACGACGCTTGGATCCTTGGGCGAGCACCAACGTCTTACCAACATATTCATTACCTGCTTTGTCTCTCGCACGAAACACATCTCCGTCATGTACCACCAAAACGGCGGGACTGTTCACAATTTCCGCACCCGAAACAATCGCATGATCACGAAACCGCATGATGAGTTTGTATCCTTCGATTTCCTTGTCCCCTGGCCAATTCTCAATAATGCCCGCCTGTGCCGTCTCACCTCCAAGTTCATGCGACAAAATAAGCGTCTTCATGCCATAACGCGCGGCATACACACCTGCTGAAAGTCCCGCGGCTCCTGCACCAATAATGATAGTGTCATAGATAGTGGACATAGAATGCGGAGGTTAGGATAGTAGAAGATTAGAGGGTAAAGAGGTTAGATAGTTAATAAATTTGGAAATAAAAACAATACAAAACATCATTACAAAAGCAGTATATCATGTAACACAAAAAAATAGAAAGTGGAATTTTTAAACGAGTATGCTATACTCGTTTTTACGGGCGGCTAGCTCAGCTGGTTAGAGCGTCACATTGACATTGTGAAGGTCACAGGTTCGAGTCCTGTGTCGCCCACCAATACAGAACTAAGAGGCTCTGAACGAGCCAATGTGTGGGCGTGCCGAAGGCACGCCCACTGTGTTTCGCCTGAATTTCGCCCAGAATCCGCAAGGGAATCCGCCAAAAATGAATCCGAATTGAGCGCGCAAGCGCGCACTGTTTTTTCGCCAAGAAGCAGGTTCGAGCCAAAGATTTCTTTGGCTTTGACCTTTTTTGCAAAAAGGTCATCATCAGAAGCAATTTTGTCCAATGATTGCGCGTCTTTTATCCATTCTTTCATCGGTTCGAGCCAATCATTCTGCTTGTGTGAAAAATCTGAAATTTCTTCTTGGAGCGACTTCTTGGTAGATAACAACTTTGCTTTTTGATTTCGATAATCTTGCTCATCAACAACTTGGTCTAAATAACCATTAAGAAGTCGCTCTAACTTTTGTGAAATTTCAGATATTCTCATTTCTTTTTCTTTCACACAAGCAGTCAAAGACTGGGCGGAATTTTTGTGCTCGTCATTAGCCATTTTCAATAATTCCTCCGCCCAGTCTTTAGGCAAAGAAACTTTTTGAATGAGAGATGATAACTGGCGATTCTTTTCTTCTTCTCTAACGGCAGATTCTTTGCAAACAAAATCTTTTCGTTTCTTCGTACAGCGATAGTAAGTGTACTCGTGGACGTTGCCATTCTTCTGCCGTTTGAATTTATGTTCGCCAGTTATCATCATTCCGCATGAAGCACAGGAAATAAGTCCGCAGAAGGGTTGTGGTTCGTTTTGTGGTTTACGTTCGGGTTGCCTACGCTTTTTCAACATTTCCTGTGCTTCATCAAAAAGTTTCTTTGAAATGATTGGCTCGTGCTTGCCTTCGTGAATTTCACCACCATATTTGAATAGTCCGATGTAAAATGGATTTGAAAGAATGAAAGACGCTTTGGTTTTAGAGATTCTCTTTCCTGTTCTTGTGGTGATATTGTTCTTCGCCAAAAAGTTAGCGATGTCTTCTAGTCGTTGATTACCTTTCACATATCGCTCAAAAGCCAAGCGCACGATACGAGACTTTTTCTTTTCCACCACAATCGTCTTTGTCCTACTATCATTCAAATACCCAACTGGCGCTTGGCTTGGAAATATTCCCATCCTCACTTTTTGGCGAAGTCCACGCTTCGTGTTCTCGGAAAGAGAATCTACATAGTATTTGCTTTGCACAAAGGCCATAGACAGCGTAAATTTTCCCTGTGGCGTGTTTTCAAACCAATGACTAGGAAATTTGAGGCTCGCAAGGTTTCCGATGTCGAGAAAGTAAATTATCTGTCCTCCGTCCACAGAATTGCGCGCCAAACGATCGGGGTGCCAGCTGATAATTCCGTTTGCTTCACCTTTCTCAATACGCTTCATCATTTCGCCAAAAATGGGACGACCTGGAACTTTCGCAGTACGCTTTTCAATGAAAGTATCAACAATTTCCAACTTTTCATTTTTGGCGAAAGCGCGCAATTCTGTGAGTTGTGCTTCGATACTCAACACTTGCTTGTCCTCGACATCGGTGCTCTTGCGAGCATACAAAAAGAATTTTTGCATATATTTTTGAAACAGGAATAGCTACACTGGTGCTCACAATTCAATGTTAATCAAATTGTTACCAATGTAGCTATTCCTGCTGATTAACTAATAATAATTGTGAGCAATATCAGTATACCAAAAATATTTCCCACACAAAAATTCTTTTTGTATCCAAAGCAAATACTATTCAGTCAAAATTGCATTCTGATTTCGAACCTGCTTCTTGGCGAAAAAACAGTGCGCGCTTGCGCGCTCAATTCGGATTCATTTTTGACGGATTCCCTTGCGGATTCTGGGCGAAATTCAGGCGAAACACAGTGGGCGTGCCTTCGGCACGCCCACACATTGGCTCGTTCAGAGCCTCTTAGTTCTGTATTGGTGTGTTTATTGTACCAAGTTAGAACCTATTTCCAAAATCGGTAATGTGCCACGCGCGGAGCGCGTGGTGTCTCCAAACCAAATCGTACGCTCCACGAAAGCCCCGCCACGGCCTCGCTCCGCT
>Ga0233422_10000832_pt1 | contig 14686 bp, 21 predicted proteins | sample Watercolumn_Mata_2_FD_182724 | JGI IMG/M metagenome (GOLD analysis project Ga0233422, IMG submission 182724) | Freshwater microbial communities from Lake Matano, South Sulawesi, Indonesia - Watercolumn_Matano_2014_110_MG | ecosystem: Environmental > Aquatic > Freshwater > Lake | place...
AATGTGCGGACCACAGACTTGCGGTGCATACCGGTCGCGGTACACACCGCATCCAGTATCTCTTTTTTTCCTCCCTCTGGATGCCTTCCCGTATTCCTTCTTGTGTTGTGCGAAAATGTTTCGTTTGTTGTCATGTACATATGACGATACGGTAACACTTTTTATGGATTACCCACTCCGTTTTCGGTAACGCTTTTTATGGGCTAGAGTGTATACTCGCAACTCCATACTCATTATGATATACTAACCCCGCTATGGGCATGTTTTCACCAAAATTGGGGATTGATTTGGGAACCGCCAACACCCTTGTGTTCAAACCGGGCAAAGGTATTGTACTCAATGAACCGTCAGTGGTTGCCATTTCAGAGACTGACAACAAGGTACTTGCAGTGGGAATTGATGCCAGAGAAATGATCGGACGTACGCCGGACGCGATTCGCGCGTATCGTCCGATGCGCGATGGTGTCATTGCGGATTATCGTGTGACGGAAGCCATGCTTCGTTACTATATCGCCAAAGCGCTTGGCAGGTGGAATCTCTGGAAGCCCGAAGTCATGGTGTCGGTACCAGCGGGCATTACTTCCACCGAACGTCGCGCTGTGGTGGAAGCGGCAATCAAGGCGGGGTCCAAAAACGCGTATGTCGTAAAAGAACCGATTCTCGCAGCAATTGGCGCGGGTATTCCCATTCATGAAGCGCGTGGGCATATGATTGTGGACATTGGTGGTGGTACGACGGACGTTGCGGTGATTTCTCTCGGAGGTATTGTCGCATCCATATCAGTAAAATGCGCCGGTGACCGTATTGACCATGCCATTGCTGATTACATTAAAAAGACATTCAACCTCGCCATTGGAGATAAGACGGCGGAACGCATTAAAATAACTATTGGATCGGCTATTCTCCTTGAGGAGGAAAAAACGATGCCCATCAAAGGGCGCGATTTCGTGTCGGGCTTGCCGCGGACGACGGAGATTAACACCAACGAGATTGTGAAGGCGATTGACAATGAGTTGCGTGACATTATCAAAGCGATAAAGACGGTGTTGCAAGAAACTCCACCGGAACTCTCCGCTGACATTATTGATCAGGGGATTATCATGACGGGAGGATCATCGCAGCTCGCAAATCTTCCCGAACTTATTTATCGTCGTACCGGTGTGGAAGCGCGCTTGGCGAAAGATGCACTCTATTGTGTCGCCAAAGGAACCGGCATTGCGCTTGAGCATTTAGATACATACAAAAAAAGTATTATCGCGAAACGCTAACTATTAACGATAAACTATTAAAAAATAAAAAGACCGAAAAGTTATTATTTTAACCTTTAAACGGAAATCAAAAGATTTGTTTTGTGTTGACTTTAATTTTCAATACTACTCCATGTCTCTATTTTTCCATCATGCGTATCTTTTAAGTGCTCCCCGCGAGATGGGGATAGTGCGTGTAAAAGAAGTTCTTGCGAATGCGGGTATGACCGTTGTGGGCAATCCCGATGTACGCGTGTGGAACGAAGAATCGTTTTCTGTGGATACCGCGCGACAAGTACGAGATGCGGCGGCGACACGACCACTTGGCGAGAGACAAGTATTTATTGTCGCAGGTGATACGTTTACTCTTGAAGCGCAGAACGCGCTTCTCAAGACATTGGAAGAGCCCGGGGAAGAAACGCATATAGTTGTTATTACGCCGAACGCAGGAATTCTTTTGCCAACATTGTTGTCACGGCTCACGTCGTTTGATAAAAAAAGTGCTGTCAATACGCCTGACACGGACGGCGCACGGACATTTCTCACACTTTTTGTCTCGAAACGTCTCGCGCACCTTGAAAAAATGATTAAAGACAAAGATAAGACAGCCGCGCTCGGTCTTCTTGAAGGGTTAATGTCTGTCATTCACAATGATGCAATACACAGCGGCGCGGACGCGGTAAACGCGTCCGCGCCGTATCTCCGCGAACTTTCCGACATGCGCGCGTATCTCACTGATCGTTCGTCCTCAATAAAACTTATTATGGAGCATATCGCGCTCTTTCTTTCCGAAAGGAAATAAGGGTGGAATCGAAATATAAAAAAAGTGGAAGTAAAGTGTTAGTGTTTGGGATTTTTTTGTTTTCAGTGTAGAATATTCCCATGTATAACTTTTCCGTTTGCAAGGTGGCACTCAAGGATATTGAAGAGTGGCTTACCAAAGAATACATGTTTATCCATACAGGGCGCGCAACACCAGTAGTTCTTGACGGTATTTGCGTTGAGGCGTATGGCGATCGTCAGCCGATAAAAAATCTCGCGACCATATCCGTTCAAGATGCGCGCACCATTCTTGTGTCTCCGTGGGACAAGAGCCTTCAAAAGGCAGTTGAGAAGGCGATCATGACATCCGATCTCGGACTTTCGGTGGCAAGCGGGGATAGTGGTGTTCGCGTTTCATTTCCCGAACTCTCCGGTGAACGTCGTCAGGTACTCGCAAAGATTGTAAAAGAAAAGATGGAAGAGGCACGCATTTCCGTGCGCAAGGAACGTGAACGCACGTGGAACGATATCCAAAAGCAAGAAGACGATGGCATTATCAGTGAAGACGAAAAGTTCGGGCTTAAAGACGATTTACAGAAACTCGTTGATGAAATAAATAAAAAGCTCGAGTCTCTCGCCGAAGAAAAAGCAAAAAATATACTTGAATAAGTTTTAATCTTCTATGGCTGTCATCCTTTTTATTATCGTTCTTGTTTTTCTTATCCTTGCTCATGAGTTTGGGCATTTTATCGCGGCAAAGGCGACGGGAATGCGCGTGGATGAATTTGGTGTTGGATTGCCACCAAAGATATGGGGATGGAAGCCAAAAGGGAGTGAGACGGAGTATACGATAAACTGGTTGCCTTTTGGCGGTTTTGTGCGTATTTGGGGAGAAGACGCGGCACAAGAAGAGTCGGATGAAGCATCCAAAAATCGCGATACGGAACGCTTTTTCTCTGCGCGTCCAAAATGGGCGCAAGTCGTTACACTATCTGCCGGTGTATGCATGAATATTGTTGTTGTATGGCTTCTCCTTTCCATCGGGTTTATGTTGGGACTACCTATGTCTGTGGCTGATGCACCAGAAGGTGCGCGTGTGCAGCCGATCGGCATGACGATTCTTGATGTGATGCCTGGTACTCCTGCCGAACGTGCAGGGCTTCACACGGGAGACATACTGCTGTCGCTTGCTTCGGGAGACGGTATACCGCTTGATCAACCTCAGTCACCTCAAGCGGTGTCAGACTTTATTGCGGACAAAATAGGAAAGCTGATTGTGATTTCATACGAGCGCGCGGGCGCGCAAGGGACACTTTCCGTTACACCCGAAGCTGGCATCGTACAAGGAAGAGGTGCTATCGGTATCTCCATGGACATGGTTGGCATCGTGAATCTTGGAATATTCGCATCGTTTACATCGGGGTTTGTGGCGACGTGGCATATGCTTCAGGGAATTACCCTTGGTTTTTTTGCACTGCTGTCTCAAATCGCGCATGGTACGGCAAATCTCGCGGCCGTCTCCGGCCCAGTCGGTATCGCAGGCATGTTCTCCACGGCGACATCGTTTGGTCTCGCATATGTGCTTTCGTTCATTGCGTTCATTTCAGCAAATCTTGCCGTGCTCAATCTCTTGCCGTTTCCCGCACTTGATGGCGGTCGCATTCTGTTTGTGATTATTGAAAAGATAAAGGGTTCACCACTCAATCCGAATATTGCCAACATGGTGAACGCAATCGGTTTTGTGTTTCTCCTCATTCTTATGGTCGTGGTGACGTGGCACGATATTGCGCGACTTTTTGGGTGATAATCTTTGATTCTTAGGACGCAAATCTTTTATATATTTAATGATTTGTATGATAAAAGCCTGAATTAGCAATACTTTGCCAATTCTGGCTTTTGTCGTATACTGGGCTTCATGCAACTATCCAGATTGCCATTTTTGAAATCAAACGACATTGGTATTGACCTTGGTACCGCCAATACGCTCGTATATTTGCGTGGACACGGTATTATTGTGAATGAACCGTCTGTAGTGGCACTTAACCAAAAAACAGGTCGCGTGGTCGCAGTGGGCAATGACGCAAAGGCGATGATTGGACGCACTCCTGGGCATATTGTCGCGGTCCGTCCGCTGGTGGACGGAGTTATCTCTGACTATGAAGTTGCGGAAGAAATGCTTGGATATTTTATCAACAAAGCAAACAGCATTTCCAAACGTATGGCACGTCCCTGCGTTGTTATCGGTGTGCCGTCTGGTGTGACGAATGTGCAGATTCGCGCGGTGCGTGAAGCCGTCAAAACCGCCGGAGCGCGTGAAGTACATATTGTGGAAGAACCGATGGCGGCGGCAATCGGTGTGCGCATGCCTATTCATGATCCGGTCGGGTCTATGATTATTGACGTAGGTGGTGGTACGACGGACATCGCGGTTATTTCGCTCGGAGGTATCGTTATTGCGCAGAGTTTGCGTGTAGCGGGAGATAAATTGAATGACGATATTGCTTCGTATATCAAAGAGGAGTTTAAGATTTTGATTGGTGATCGTACAGCTGAAAATGTAAAGATGGCGATTGGCGCGGTTGAAAAAAGCGAAGGAAGTTCGGAGGCGACGATACGCGGACGGGATCTGGTGTCCGGTCTTCCGCGCGAGGTAGTCGTGACGGAAGCGGATATTCGCGAAGCGATTGGTCAATCGGTGGTGCGCCTTGTGGAAGCGACAAAGGAAGTTCTTGAAGGAACACCGCCGGAGATTCTTTCTGATGTGATGAAGCGCGGTATCGTTCTTTCGGGTGGTGGAGCACTTATTACCGGTTTCGCAGATCTGCTTCGCAAAGAATTGGAGTTGCCTATTCATGTGGCGCCTGACCCGCTTACCTGTGTTGTGCGCGGGACGGGTATTATCCTTGAAGATTTGGAAAAGTACAAAGATATTTTAATTGAAAATGAACAGGACTTACCACCGAAATGAAACAACGGGCAAACGGCTCGGTATGGTGGGAGTGGGTATTTCCACTCTTGTGTTTGTTGCATGGTCGGTGTGGGTCGTGATACCTCCGTTTTTTGATCTTGCGTCACGTGTATCCGCTCCGGTTTGGTCGGCTGGGGACCATGCGATGCTTGTCGCTTCACTTGGGATGTCTGGTATCACATCTTCAGGATCACTTGCCGCGGAGCATGAGGCACTGAAGGCACAGGTGCAAGCACTTCAAAACGAAAACAGTGCGTTGCGTGAACAGGCGTATGCTTATACAGAACTTCTTACGCGATTTGGAAGGTCACTTAATGATGTAAAAGGTGGTATTCTTGCCGGTGTTCTATCTACACCACCTCAATCTCTGTACGATACGATTGTGATTGATGCCGGATTGGGAAGCGGTGTGACAGAAGGAATGCTTGCCTATACGAATGCAAATATGCCAATTGGTGTTGTCGCGCGCGTCAATGTTTTTTCGTCTGTTGTGGAACTTCTCTCTTCGCCTGGAAAGCGCTTTGAAGTCGTTGTGGGGACAGTATCTGACGTGCGTGCTATCGCCGAAGGTCAAGGAGGGGGAAATTTTATTATTCGTTTGCCGCGTGATACCGCGGTTGCCGCAGGTGACCCTGTTGCGCTACCAACATTGTTACCTGAAGTTATAGGATATGTCGCGGTAATTGATGTTGTACCAACTGATTCGTTTCAGACAATACATTTTCGTCTTGATACTTCACTTCAACACCTTCAATTTGTTATGCTACGTTCGTACGGGGTGAATATATTTGTTTCTAAGCAAATACCTGCTCCTGCTTTTTCGGAGGTAGGAACAGGAAAAGTGGCACAATAACCATGATACACACGTATTTTTTTCGCGCGGTATTTGACGTACTTCTGTTGGGATCTGTTTTCTTTTTGTCCTGGTGGGGGACATTGATGTTTTGTGTCATAGGTCTTATCTTTTTCCCCCTGTATGTTGAAGTGATGATCGCGGGGGTGTTGCTTGATGTGTTGTTTGGCGTTCACGGTACGGGCATCATGTCATTTCCCATCGTACATTCCATGATAGCCATCGTCATATATGGCGTAAGCGCGTTTATCCGCACGAGAGTGCGATAGAGCGGGGGACAGAATTGAGCATAGGAGATAAAAGAATCGTTCTTTGCACCCTACTTCACTGTCTATTGTCATCTAACCGCATCGTTTTTATTATTGTCTTCTCTTGTTATAATACCCCAATGAAAAAGCGGAAGTTTTCACACGAAATTGATCCGGATGAAGTATTGCTGGATGCGCGTAATTTGCCACAGTTTGACGTGTATCAATTTGAGGGACGTTTTGAGAAGCCGATAAGTAAAGGTGCGATATGGTTGTTGTCAGGTGTTTTTGTTCTTGCGGGAATTATATGTACGGGTAAGTTGGGGGAGTTGCAAATCATTGATGGTTCTCGTTATTTTGCGCGCGCGGAAAATAATCGTCTTCGCCATACACCCATATTTCCGGCGCGTGGTGTGATTACAGATAGGAATGGTACGGAACTTGCGTGGAATGAGCCGGGCACTGATTATCCTATCCGCAAGTATATAGACGCAGCCGGATTTGCACACCTTCTCGGCTACGTGAGGTATCCGGAAAAAGACAACAATGGATTTTATTATCGTCGTGATACCGAGGGTGTCGCGGGAATTGAAAAAATGTACGAAGATGCGCTTATCGGTGTGCAAGGCGTAAAGCTCGTTGAAGTTGATGCACATAACGATGTTGTTTCAGAGAACGTGATGACTCCACCCGTGAATGGCACACCGCTCACACTTGCTGTTGACACGCGTTTACAAGAAGCATTATATGGATATATTAAAGAGTTGGTTGATCAAATCGGTTTTACCGGTGGGGCGGGAATTATTATGGACGTACAAACAGGTGAAATTATCGCGATGACATCTGTTCCTGAATACAATAGTACTACTATATCTGAAGGAGAAGACAGGGAAGCTATCGTCGGATATAACACTGATGCACGGAAGCCCTTTCTTGACAGGGCTGTTTCGGGGTTGTATACGCCGGGTTCAACGATTAAACCGTTTGTTGCGTCCGCGGCTTTGGAGGAAGGTGTTATTACTCCACAAACCAGTGTGTATTCTAGTGGTCAGCTCGTGGTGAAAAATCCGTACGGCGGTCCTGATACGGTATTTAAAGACTGGAAAATGTTTAACCGCTCATTTGCAGTACGTGATGCAATTGCGTGGTCTTCTGACGTATTTTTCTATACCATAGGTGGTGGTTTTGGAAGTCAACAGGGTTTGGGTATTGATCGCATAAAACAATATGCCCAAGCGTTTGGGTTTGATTCTCTCACAAATGTTGATGTACCCGGTGAAGTGTTCGGCGTTATACCAGATGCGACGTGGAAAGAACAAAACTTTCCCGGTGATCCGTGGCGCGTGGGAAATACCTACCACACTTCCATTGGGCAATATGGATTTCAAATTACACCAATTGAGTTGATACGTGCCGTATCGGCTATTGCCAACGAAGGGACACTCGTTTCTCCGCATGTGGTCAAATATATAGGTGATGAATCAGCCGCTCCCATTGGAGAGAATGAGCACGTTCCTATTTCATCTGGGGTACTTCAGATTGTTCGTGAGGGTATGCGTCAAGGTGTTACAGAAGGGAGTGTTATCGGACTTGATACTCCTTTTGTGCACGTTGCCGCAAAAACAGGTACGGCAGAACTCGGCATAACAAAAAATAATGTCAACTCATGGGTGAGCGGATTTTTCCCGTATGAAAGTCCTCAATATGCGTTCGTCGTTGTCATGGAGAAGGGTCCCCGCACCAACCTTGTTGGAGCGGTGCATGTAATGCGTCAAATGCTTGACTGGATGGGGGTGTATACATCGGAGTATTTTAAATAAAACATGAATCAAAAATTAGAAAAATTGAGTTAATAAACAAAATTGGTGCCCCAAAATCAGTTTTAACATTATTTACAAACATAAAAGATGATATTCTTACAATCTTCCGTAAAAGATATTTAACGAAGACCTATTATGCTCATATCAAAAAACACAGGCGCCATCGTATGAGACAGATAAAATCCCTTTCAATTGATTCTGGATTCCGCGTTACTTTCACGGCTTGCGTTTCATAAACATATTTATCATGCAGGCCTAATGACAATCATTTATGCACACTTCAGTAACATTGGATACGTTATTTGATATAAAACAGATTCTGCTTATTTCATACAATTAAAAAATGTGGAAATTTACCGAAAATACCGCAGGATGTTACATAAAATTTATTTTTTGATATACTACAAATATTACGATTTACCATAAATTATTATGTCTCTATACCTCGCTCTCAAAAACGATTTAAAAGACGCAATGCGCGCAAAAGATGAAATTCGTCTTATCACAATTCGTTCCATTATTTCCACTCTTACTAATGAACTCATCACAAAAAAACAAAAACCAACTGATATACCGAACGATGATTTAGTGCTTATTGTTATTATGCGTCTTACAAAACAGCGCAAAGATGCAGCCGAACAATTTCGTGCAGGTGGACGTCCTGAATTGGCGGCAAACGAAGATGCTGAACGTGCTATCCTTGAGACATATCTTCCCGCGCAACTTTCATACGATGAAATCGTCGCCGAAGTCAACGTCAAAAAATCAGAGTTGGGTATTACCAACAAAATGGATATAAACAAACTTATGGGTTCCGTCATGTCCGACCTTAAAAGCCGCGCTGGTGGTGCGGACGTGCGTAAAGCAATTGAAGAATCATTTAATTGAATAGCATAATCTGTGTACTATTAAAAGTTTGAAGTATCTATCTTTCAGTTATTATCTATGTTGAGAATTTATATTTTTGTATATCAATATGCAACACCTCCTCACCCAGTTCAAAGAACGTGGGATACTCAAAACTCCCCGGATCGTGGAAGCATTTACGCATATTGACCGTGCACGCTTTGTTCCCACGGATAAAAAACTTGAAGCATATCAAAACTATCCTCTTGCTATCGGACACGGGCAAACGATTTCACAACCGGAGACCGTTGCATTCATGTTAGAACTTCTTCAACCAGATATCGACCAGACCATACTTGATATCGGATCTGGTTCCGGATGGCAGACAGCACTTCTTGCTTATATCGTAGGTCCGTACGGAAAAATATATGGTATGGAAATTGTAGATGAACTCGCGGCGGCAAGTACCGACTATATCAACACGTACAATTATATCACGGATGGTCGTGTTATCGTATTCAACAAAAATGCCATGCACGGGTTGCCCTCATATGCACCATTTAATCGTATTATTGCAGCTGCGACTGTTGAACATATTCCTGAAGCATGGACAACGCAACTTGCACCTGGGGGAAGACTTGTTGTACCGGTTGGCGAATCAATCGTGCTTCTGATAAAACATGCAGACAACAAGTACGAACATCATGAGTATCCTGGTTTTCTTTTTGTTCCATTTATATAAGGATGATACGATCTATGCAATAAACATGCACAATATCTCTATAACACTCAAAATTATGAGATTACATATAAGAACAATCTTACGCCTCAAAGACAAGATTAATAAAAATGTTCATTGGAGAAAAGAACATCCGTTACGAGAAAAAACACGAAATGACAAAGAATGCCTAGAACCCATTTCATAATGAACTACTCCGCAGCAAACTGCAGGGTATCACTAAACTTTTTACACAAGAAAATTTACGTTACTTTTCGCACCAAACTGCGGGGAATTGAACCCAAAGACAGATTAAATCGCCAAAAATAACACGTTACACTTCGTGTATCTTGCTTGGCAATTCTCGCACTCTTTATCCGGTTTTGTCTCGTCGCCGAGCCGCACCGCACGAGAGTGCGGCACGGTCTTCTCCGCGACATCGTCTTGCTCGGATAAAGAGCACGAGAATAAGCCATGTACCATGAGGTGGGTTCTAGTGATTATTGAGTAGTGGATTCTTCCCGTTCTTGTTATTTTTGGCGTATTCATGACAATCCACACATATATCTGCGTGATTCACGGTATACTATACGCATGACAACATTTGCTTCTAATGATCCCCGACGATTTTGGGCGGATGATGATAATAGTGATACCACCTCCATATCCGAGTTGAGCGAGACGCCCAATGACACTCCCGAAGACATCGTCGTGACCACACCCAAAACCGTTGAGGTCAAGACTATAACCGAAGAACGGAGCACGCGTTTTGTTCCACGGACAGCCATATCCACCCCAAATGAGTATGTACAAGAGCATCGGTTGTTGAATTCGAACACCGTTTTTTCGGATACAAGCGCGCATTACCATACAGAAATGCAATCCACCAAAAAAAAATGCGAAAGATGAGTGGCATATCAGTGAGGCGATTGATACGATGGATGCATTTTTGAAAAAGAGATGCGTAAAGATAACAAACGTTCTTCTGAAAGATTACGCACATCCGTCCATGATTCATCTCATCATTCCGAAGGGTATATGTTTGATAACGAAGATGAATATGGCATTATCCGCACGGGGGCACGCGGCCCCAAACAAACTCCCATTGGTACGATTGTGTTTATTATGTTTCTGGCGATATTTATTATATTCTTGATGCTATTTCTTGTTGCGTTTATGACAACTATGTTCAAATAACCATCTATATCGATACAGCGATACTAGGATGTTTTTTATAGTAAATATATGCATCCACACTCTGTACAAGATAAACAAATAATTACAGAAGGTCACGTATTTTTGGCCTTATTGGGTATTGTTGTTCTCGCGGGCATTGTCGCGGGTATCATTCACTATAATCCCTTGATAACACACGCACCGATTTCCATTTCTGATTTTGTTTCATGTGTGGCGGCGGGCAATCCTGTTATAGAATCATATCCTCGGCAATGTGCAACAAGGAACGGGCGTGTGTTTGTGGAGTCCGTTTCTGTGACATCTCCTGTTTCTGATTCGAATATTACTACGATACCTACGAGAGATGCGGGAAATTTAGGTACTGACACGGCAGCAGGTTCAAATATATGTGTCGTCGCCGGATGTTCCAGACAACTTTGTGTAGAACCCAATCAGACGGATATTATTACAATATGTGTATATCTTCCCGCGTATGCGTGTTACACCCGTGCGTCATGCGAACGCCAGACGAACGGCTTATGTGGATGGACGCAAACATTGGACTTGATCGCATGCCTCCGCAACGCAAGCACAGAAAGCATATCACCAGTTGGCGACATTTTATGATTATGACACATACATCTGACGTTGCTGAACACATATCATCTGTATCAACGATACGTGTGTTTTCTATGTTGTTCATATCGTTTGTGGCAGGTGTAACGCTCTGCGCATATATTTTTTTCCCCGATACATACATACGTATATACACGAAAGTGTTTGATCTATCATTTGGCACGGGATTTATCACTTTATTGTTTTTCTTTGCTGTGGGAGTACCTCTAATATTGAATATTTATTTATATGTATCGGGACGAACGTCGCGCGCCGTTATTATGCGCCTCAAAGAAACACGCGATCGATACGCGCGCGCGTTAGAGGGATCGGGATCAGGAACATGGGAGCGTGATGCAAAAACGGGTAATATATATGTATCCGCTCGTTGGGACGCACTTTTTAAATATGGTGATGATCGTGTTCCACGTACCGAAGACATGTGGATTGAAACTATTTTTCCCGAGGATCGCACGGCTACTCGAAACACTTACCATCACGCGATTGAATCGGACATGCGTTTTTATCGATCATCATATCGCATGTTGACAGGAACCGGAGCTGTACGTTATGTGATTGATGAAGGAATTGTTGATCGACACACAAACCCTGGACATGTGATTGTATATGGATCAACACGTGATGTAACACCGATGCATGACGCTGAAGAATTACTCAAAAAGCGCACTGAAGAACTTCGTGCTGCCAATGATCGTGTGCATAAAGAGATGTTGAATACGCGTAAATTCGCTTTGGCAGTTGCCGCGGCAGGGGACGCGATTGTCATTACTACTGCTGATGGTTCGATTTTGTACGGAAACGCAGCATGGTATACATTGACGGGAACACGTAAGGGAGATGCCGGAGAACCAATTACCATCTTTGACCCATTTGAAGAACATAGTCCGCCAGAAGAAGTACGCGCCATGCGTATGGCTTTTTGTTCTGGAGGACGATATGCAACAGATTCTTTGCGCGGAATGCGCCATGAACATGAATCGTATGACGTTGAGCTCTCACTCTTTCCGGTTGAAGATGTGGGGAAGGTGGTTTTATATTCGGCAATCCTCATTGACGCAACACAACGCAAAGCGATTGACAAAGCAAAAACGGAATTCGTATCTGTTGCCTCTCATCAACTTAAGACACCTCTCGCCGCAATCAAATGGTATGTGGAAATGTTAGTGAGCGAAGCATCCACAATTTCTTCCAGTCACATCTCTTTGTATGTGAAAGAAATTGATCACGCGAACACACGAATGATTGAATTGGTTGACTCACTTTTGAACGTTTCGCGGCTTGACCTGGGAACCATGCAATGGGATCCGGAATTTTTACGCATTTCAAACATCATGAAAGAATTTATTCGTGAACTTCGTCCGTCCTTGGAAAATAAGCACATATCCATACATACATTATTCTCAGAAGACGAACCGGATATATTCTTTGATAAAAAACAACTGTCTATTGTGTGTCAAAATATTCTTTCGAACGCGATAAAATACACTGGACAAGGTGGAAACATTGAAATAACCGTAAAACCGGAAGGGGACCATATATTCTTTACTGTCAAAGATAACGGATGCGGTATTCCTATGGAACAACAGTCTCGTATTTTCAGTAAAATGTTTCGTGCCGATAATGCGAAAATACTTGATACAACAGGAAGCGGTCTCGGATTGTATATTGTTAAACAAATTATTGACCGTACGGGAGGATCTATACGTTTTGAGTCAACGGAAGGGACTGGCACAACATTTTATGGTATACTGCCTACACATCCTGAAATGCCATTGCCTCCCCATATCCAATAAATTGAGTTTTATTATTTATAATACATATGAAACAATCACCAAAATCAATTCTTATTATAGATGATGATGAAGCACTTCGTGTAGCCATGGTTTCAGCTGTTGAAAAGGCGGGATATGCTGTCGTTCAAGCGGCAAACGGACAAGATGGTATTGCCGTCGCTCTTGCCGAGCGCCCCGACCTCATCGTGTTAGATATTCTCATGCCAAAAATGGATGGAAGAGAAACACTTCGTGAAATCCGTTCTCGAGAGGAAACTTCCGATATTCCCGTTATTCTTTTGACGAGTGTTAGTGATCTTTCATATGTTGCCGAAACTACAACATATGAGAATGTGGACTATTTGGTCAAAACAGATGTATCACTCGCTGATATCGTTGCCAAAATCACCGATCGCGTCAACGTATAACCACCGCATTCCGTTTTCGTCTTTTTGTCAGTGTTTTATTTTTTCTTTATATTTTTTAACAGTTTATCATTTATAGTTTTTATTTTTCGTTTATAATCTCCAATCTTCATATTTCTAATTTCTATTTTCTAACCTCTCATTACTATGTCTCTTAAATCACTGCTTCTCAAAAAAATGCTCGCGCAACAGTTAAAGGGTGTTCCTACTGATCAACAAGAGATGATTATCGGTGCGATTGAGAAAAATCCGGAACTCTTTCAAAAAATTGCCATGGATATGCAGGCGGAAATAAAAAAAGGAAAGAATCAGATGGCGGCCGCGATGGCGGTTATGCCCAAGTATCAAAACGAACTGAAACACGTGATGGGACGGAAGTAGAAGTTGAGAATAACAATCAAGAGAAATTGAGACTGGTACATTTGCTCCATGAAAAAAATACTCAAATTTAGAAAAGGTCTCGCATATCTTATACTTCAGGGAGAAAAGGACACTATGTGGCGTTTGTTTGACGATAAAGATATCACCATGGGTGATGTGTGTAAATTGTTGGTGTGGGAAACGTTGGAGTTGTTTGCCAACAGGAACTGTAATTGCCATGCGCGAAGTTACGTTTGTGGAATTGCCCCCGGAGGATTGGGATGGTCATGAGCGATATGAATCACCCGATGCCATGTACGCCGTATACTCCATCTATTATAAACAACTTGTCGGTCCCGACACGTCGTTCAAAATCATCAAATTCTCAGTTGTTTTAATTGCCTAATGAAGAACCCAGAGGCAGAGCGTCGAAGTATTGGAAATAAAAAAACTCCCCCGAGGGGGAGTGTCATGATATTTCTTCCCCCAAAAATGGGATGGGGGGTTGAAGATATGTTTTAATTGGCAGAAAGAGATTGTCTGTCTGAGACCTCTCACTTCCGCAACAAACATACACACAATCATCTTTATTAATAAAGATTCCTTTAAAAATATGTCCCCAACAAACAAGAGGACATTCAAGTTCTCCGATGTGGTACTCTCCGTCGAATAATTCGGAGAATAGCATTTCGGAGATGTTAACCATCACCTGATGCTTGGAACCACACGGGAATTCTCCAGTGAGTGGTTGGTGAGGTCCTATGTGGTACATAAAAACAATTTTTTTCATTTCCTCTTTTTTTTAAATGTTTTGGTGAGACAAAATAAACTTCTTTATATAGGGTATCGTTATAC
>Ga0233422_10000833_pt1 | contig 14683 bp, 10 predicted proteins | sample Watercolumn_Mata_2_FD_182724 | JGI IMG/M metagenome (GOLD analysis project Ga0233422, IMG submission 182724) | Freshwater microbial communities from Lake Matano, South Sulawesi, Indonesia - Watercolumn_Matano_2014_110_MG | ecosystem: Environmental > Aquatic > Freshwater > Lake | place...
GAATAAGCTGATCGATCAGTGCCTTTTGGGCGGCGGGTATAGGGTCTTTCTTTTTGGCCATAGTTTTTCTCCTTTTTATATGATAGGAAACTATGACCGTTTACACACTTTATCTTACAGACTCCCGCCCGAACCCCAGCTTCCTGTACCTGAGGAAGTAACCATATCTTCACCTGCATCACCCCGGTTTTCGAGCACATCTGCGGCTTTGCCACCGCGCTTGCGATCCGGCTCGACCGGAACGAACCGCTGCACCTCAGGCGCTACTCGCTGCAGGGCTGCCAGTTTATCGAGCTCTGAAAAGGACGTCAGGAATTGCCAGACCATCTTGCAATCACTATACTTCAGTATTACCATCATCGCTCACGAAAGCAACAACGATGTTCTTGCCACTATACCAATGATCATCAGATTCAACTACCTTTACCGTGACGGCGGGAATTACAAACGCTGGAACTCGGTCGATTTCTGCAACCCTGACCAACTACGTATCGAAGAGATCGATAAGCAACTGCGCGGGTGTTTTGATCAAGAATGCTATTTCATCGCACATCAGGCGGGCATTCCGGAAGTGTTCCTGTATGCCGATGAGCCGATATCTGACGATGACCACTGTTTTCACGAATACGATTGTGTCGTAGAAGTTGAACCCACAAATTCGGCAATACCGGCTCGAACGATCACCGAGTTTCTGAAATCGGTTCAAGCATGCGCTTCCGAGGGCTGGAAAGCTTTCGACCCGCTGGATCATCTTTCACGGATTCAAGACCACTCATCATGAAACGCTCGTGGTACAGCGCCAGCACAGCGACATTTCGATATTGAGAACAATCCTGTCATGAGGCGAACAAAAAACACCCGGTAATGAAAGCAGGCCAGAAACTGTGGACACGCGACGAGTTGATTCTTGCGATCAATATCTATTGCAAGCTGCCGTTCGGCCGTCTGCATGCAAAAAATCCCGAGGTAGTCAAGCTTGCCTCTCTGATCGGACGCACTCCCGGTTCGGTTGCCTACAAACTCGTCAACTTTGCAAGCCTCGACCCGAGCCTGCAGGCTCGCGGCATCAAGGGGGCTTCAAACGCAAGCAAGCTCGACAGGAAAATCTGGAACGAATTTTATCAGAATTGGGATCAGCTTCCATTCGAAAGCGAAAAACTCAGAGCCTCGTTTGAGCACTCGAGTGTCGAGAAACTCAACCAGATCGATGAAGATGAACTTCCCAAGGAAGGGCGAACGAGGGAACGAATGGTAAAAACACGGGTGAATCAAGCGTTCTTCAGAACTATGATTCTTGCTTCGTACAACAATACCTGCTGCATTACCGGGCTCCAGAACAGCGAACTGCTTGTTGCCGGGCACATCATACCCTGGAGCATTGACGAGAAGAATCGGCTCAACCCGAGAAACGGCTTGGCCATGAACGCCCTTCACGACAAAGCCTTCGAATCCGGCCTATTGACCATCACTCCCGAGTACAAAGTGAAGATTTCCCCTTTGCTCAAGCAACAAAAGAAAAATCCTGCGGTCAGCGATTACTTCCTGCAATACGACGGCAAGGAAATCTTCTTGCCATCCCGTTTTTTACCCGATGCTGAATTCTTGCACTACCACAATCAGGCACGGTTCAAGAATTGAAACAAACGACTTGAAGACGCAAATACCAGCCGAATGGTTTTGAAATGCAGACATTTATAGTTTTCTGAACTACGAGCACACCTGTGTGTATTTCATCCATGAAAGATGACTGATAAACTGACAACTGAAAAACGTAGCTGGAATATGAGCCGTATACGCTCTATTCACACAAAGCCAGAAATATTATTGCGTTCATTACTGCACCGAATGGGTTTTCGTTTTCGTTTGTATAGCAAACATCTTCCTGGTCATCCAGACATAGTACTGCAAAAACACAAAACAGCAATCTTCGTTCATGGATGTTTCTGGCACCAACACCCTGGCTGCAATGAAGCAGTTCTTCCGAAGACAAACCAAGAGTATTGGAAATCAAAACTTGAAAGGAACGTTATACGGGATAAGAAACGCCAGCAAGAACTAAGAGCGGCAGGTTGGCAAGTCCTTCAATTTTGGGAATGCCAGTTGGAAAAGGATCCCATTCGTATTGCTATGCTCGTATCATTTATACTCCGGCGCAAGGAAGCAGAAAAAAGGTCTTATACATTCCCTTCACGAAAAAAGCTACTCAAAATGGCTGAAGCTCATGCAAATTATCGCAAAAAGTAAACGTGTTAATGTCAAATATTTTTCGAATTCCATTCATATAATGTTTCATAAATAGCCTTGCCCAACGCAGCGCCGAGTTGGGGTGGAATCGAATCTGAGACCTGACGGATTTGATCACTGAGCGTACCCAGCAACTCGTATTCATCAGGAAAGCCTTGAAGGAGCATCGCCTCATAAACACTCAGCCTTCTATCAGCATTCGGGTGTACGTGAATCTCCCGGTTTCCATAGGCAACGGTCAAACTGGGTTTATCCCATTGCAGAACACGAAATGACCTGCCCTGCTTGTGTCCATTTTTTAAGGAGCCATTGGTGAATTTTCTGGAGCGAGGTGACATGGTCCAGTGATTCGGATGGAATGTGATTTCCTTTTTCTGGGTTCCCGGTTTAAAAAAAAGTGGCGGTGGCAAACCTTTCAATTTACTCGAAACTGTAAACGGGGTCTTCGTCACCGCTTCTGGAAAAACGAACTTGATATTTGGATACTTTACTTTGTTAAAACCAACGAGAAACACGCGACATCGGTGTTGGGCAACTCCAAAGTTAACAGCATCGAGTTCTCCCTCGAAAAGCTTGAAGCCAGCACGCGAGAACAGGCGCTTGATTGTGATGTATTCCTGCTTGTGTTTTGTCGACGTGATGCCTTTTACATTTTCAAAAACGAAAAAGTCGAGATCATATTCCTTATTGAGAGCGCGAAGTAAGTATGCATAGCGACGCGGCAACGTGTGCCTTACGTCATCACCCTTGAAATGCACGTTTCCATTGGAGAAGGTCTGGCATGGTGCGCCTCCGATCACGCCCGAGGGGTTGACCGAACCACATTCTTGCTGGTACAATTTCTGGATAGTAGCGGGGTCTGTGTGCGCAAGGTCCGCCACACGACACACCGGCCGCCCTCGATTGTGGTTGTAGCTTCTCACCGCAACCGGATCTGCGTCAAGGGCTAACTCTACCGAGAATCCGGCAGAGGAGAAGCCAAGATCGAAACCGCCGCAGCCGGAGAAAAAGCTGATGACCGTTTTTGACTTTACCGAATTCTTTTTGATAGTATTCTTGATTTCTTCCTGCATAAATCCTCAGTCGGCCCTATAAATTACGGTGTTTTGAGTCTCAATGTAGTCATTGGAACGGTAATCACGCTGAAGACCGTACACCGACACACTCGTTCCTATTGGTATACAAGAAAGTATCGGATGTCTATCTACAGAATCTGTTAGGCTTCGGACAACAAAAGATGTTTGTGATGGCGAATCGGTCTGCCTAATCCGAAGACAGATATTCCCATTCCGCAAATGAGTAGACTTTTCCAGGATGCCACGTACATCAGCCGGCCACCTTGCGTCAATTTCTTGTTGACGAGCATCCCAATATGCGCTGCATGCGGGTCTGAACAGGCATAGTCGACAATACTCGGGCATGGCTGCCGCGAGAATGTTAGTGTGTATGATACCATTCTGCACAGCGTCAATACGGTTGTTCGCATTTTGCAGAAACTCCTTTGCCTCATGAAGAAGGCGGGTGGCATGTTCTGGTTCAAAGACTACTTCTATAGGCTCACCTTGAAGCGGAATTACCTCCAATCTGACAGGCCAAGTATCCGTTCTTTGTTTGTAGAGGGCCGCATAGAGTTGCATTTGGATTATGTATGCCTGCTTGAGTTCACGGGAGTACTTTTCTGGTACAGGCTCCAAAACGGCTCCGCTCTTGTAGTCACTGAGCACCACACCCTCAGTCGTCTGACTTGCGCGATCAATAAAACCACCGAGGTACCCATCATCTGATTCTACCCAGAGCTCAATACCTGTAGCACGGGAGGATGGCTTAGGGAGTATACCGGATCTTCGGCATGCATTGCGGGCGATCTCCATAGCTCTATTGCACGTCCGCAGACGAAGAACCTGGAAATCTGGAATACTCCGGCTCAAGGGTATCTGGTGTCTCCTTAGCGGAGAAAGCTGCATACGTGCCTCAGCCTCCGAAACAAGAGCCTCCCATCTATCATTGACCCCTCTATTGTCGATTCCTTTCAGCTCACCTCGACCTGCAGTCTCAAGAATCCGATGAGAGATATTGCCAAGTTCTGCGCGTGGGGATGGAGGAAGAAGATAGTCATTGCCAGATGCAGCCCATACTTCTCGCAGAAGACATTCTTGCATTGCCGTATAGCGCGATGGCGATACTCGCTGAAACCGCTTCATGGTCAATTGCCCAAATAGTAGATTTGTGCAAGATCTTGCCATTACGTACCCAATCGTTGATACACCCAGCTCATCCGGCGGTGAAGATTAAACGTGTCAACGAATGAAACGTGGTCATCTGCCCCAAGTGAAGCTCGTGCTTCTGCGAGAATTCCATCAGGCTGCTCGGCACTCCAGAGGGGATGAGTAAGGATGATACTCTGGTCGGCAATGTTCCAACCATGGAGGGGGCCGAATTCAGCAGGTTCACACGATTGGAACGACTGACAGAATGTCGTACGTAACGAGCCAGAGAACTCTAGCCAGCCAACGAGCTCAGGCAAAGAGAAATCGCCGTCTATGCCACAAACGTATGCTGGGTCTGCGAGTATACGGAGAATTGACATTCCCAGCCTCCAATCGAGAAGGCTGTGGTAGCTCATGTTTCTATAAACCTTAAGGCAGTCATAGCAAGCGCTATCGCACTTGCTTGCATGATTGTCAGATATCAGTTTCTCGATAAACGAGTCTTCGCCGTGTTCAGATCCAGTGATTGTGTCAAGCACCAGTCGCCAGTTGTTTTCATTTGATAACCAGTTCGTGAATCCGGCACCATTCTCAAGATGGTCATTCACAATAATTTCACCTGCAGGTCTTCCGTCATCAAGTTCGATGGCCCGAACAGTGCTGATGTCAATTTCCTCCGGGTCAATATCGAGTTTTTCTGCGACAACCGCGCGTAGGATAAATGCTGCTGAGTAATAGGCGGCCTTCACGGCGGCAGCCTGACCCAGTTGGTTACGAGGGATAAGATCCAGACACAGTGGCGGTGGCACCGAATCTGGTCGTATCCTGAGAACGTCTGTGACTTTTGGCGCTGCCAAAGCAAAAGTGTCAGTCTGCGTGGTCTCTGAGGTAAAGAGCACGTTATTGTCACCTCGGACGTTCTGGTATCGCTCGTCGATCCACTGGTGCGAAAGCGGAACTCCTCCCCGGCTCCATCGAGCGGACCCAAGCCCACCGGAAAAAAGTCGACCGGCGCGATCATTGATCCTGTATATGTGTCCGCCAGACGTTGGAACAAGACCGGTGTTTGTACCTGGTATGAACACTGGGGGAACATCGGTTCTTTCTGCCACAGAGCTCGTGCCACGTGGCAGGAATTCGTCATCTGCTTTTGCGTCCACTCCATGGCTGAATGACGTTCTGAAAGCAGAGGGGACCACAATCTCGAATACACAAAATGCGTTCTCACCCTCACGGCTGTTTCCACAACCGGGACATCCTGCCAAGTCGGGTTCGGTATTGTAGGTGTCCACGAAATGACAGTTATCACATCGTGCCATCCACATGCGTCTGGGAAATGGATTATCGGATACAGGGTGCCAAGTTGGATCGGGAAGAATCGGAGATGTAAAACCAATTGCAGTATAAACCCTTTTATCCTTTGTTTTCTGAGAGCCCGGTGCAAACTCCGTAATGGCAAGATCAAGATCACGATCAATAGTCATGGCTTCTCGCCGATGGAATCCGTGATATAGTAATCTGACACGGGATGGCATCCCATACATGGGCAGAACTGCGCCTTCCGCAAGTCTTTCAGCCAGTCCTTCGCCGGCGAGCTCCACGCTGTTCGCACATTCCCGGACCTTCGCGAAAAGGCTTTCCTGAACGTATCTCACCATATCTTCGGTCGAGACACCTTCTGTGCCTGCCAGTATGGAATCGACTATTTGGGTTACTTCCGGTGAAGCTGTGAGCCATTCCTCAACAGCCTTTTGTCGGTCTGGAGTTCCGATCCAATCAGCGACAGTGCCGAACTCGCCATGACTATCCGGTGGCGTTGGGCTGTCCCACCACCGAACGCCTGCAGCGCGAAAAGCCTCTGACAAACAGGCCTTCGCCACAAGGCGCTTGGCGATCTCTTCTCGCCTCATAGACAGAAAAGGAACAGGAGGTAAATCGCCCGTGATCCGGCTGGGACGACTGTAGTAGAACTCGTCATGACTCCGTCCTCGACACAGAGTCAGCACTGCTGCAAACGCTTGACCTCGCCTGCCCGCTCGGCCTACTCGTTGCTGGTAGTTAAATCGCATTGGCGGCATGTTAGCGAGCACAACCGCCTGCAAATTGCCGATGTCTACACCGACTTCCATGGTGGTCGTAACGCTAAGCAGGTCAATCGAATCAACGAGAGGGATTGGCGGACGAGCTCTATCTAATTCGGTTTGCACTACAACATCTCTGAAGCATCGCTGACGGTCTGGTTGATCGTCTGTCTGAGCTGTCAATTCCTCGCAATGGAGTCGCAGGGGGACACGACGTTCAACGGCCTCGTTTGCGTAGTAGTTTCTGCTGTAAAGTTCAAGACACTGTGCATCCGGTTCGTTGTTTATCTCCCGAAGGCAACCCGTGCAGATCCCGGCTGCGCGGTGCATGTGTACACGCTGACAGGTCGGACAGATCCAAATTGGATCGTCTTGGAGTCCGAGTTTCACAAGAAGACGGTGTGCTTGCAATTTTGCACTCTCATGTCCACCTGCTTGGCAAATCGCATGCCACGTGCCTGCGAGAAGCGTTGATGGGTTCGTGCCATGCAGTTCCGCACAGGCCCGGATGTAATTGCGGAGTCTTGCTCGTGCTGGGGGGGCCCAATTCATCCAATCGTCAAGCCAGTCTGGTGCAGGTTGCCGTTCTTGGTGGTAACGGTAGAGGTCGCCCATGATTCGCACGCATCCGTGGCACAGGTCCCGGAAAGTATCCGGTGGCAGCCCGGCGCGTTCTGCATGTTCATTCCATATCTCGTCAGATAAATCGAGGCACGCATACCCAAGCCCAGCCGATTCAAAGCCAAAGTAGAGGCGGCTGAATAAGACATTCATGATTTCCGTGCGAACCTTGCCGCGCACACGGTCTCTTCTTTCAACTGCGCTTTCAGGAAGATTATCACGCCAGCATTCGTCACTGTTTGTATAATCAAAAAACTCAGTCCAGTCATGGTCTTCTCCTTCAAAATTGAACATCTGATACATCACATCATTGCCTGCGGGATTGATGCCCAGTTGTTTCAGGCGTTTGATTAATAGCAACGAATGATTGACTGATGAATCATCTGTATTCGCTTCATAAAGCAGACGTAGTGGAACCATTCGCGTCAAGGCTTGTCGTCTCACAGCTTCGAGCACGTTTGTGGCCCTCTGACGTTCTTTTTCCAGGTTGTCTCTAAGAATTTTTGCAAGGCCGTCAGGTATCTCAGTTCTCGCTATCTCGATTTCGCGCAAAAAACGTTCAGCAATTTCAGGGTTTTCCCTGGCACAGGTAAGTGCTTCAGCGCATTGAGCTTCGCCATGCGTTTCCAAGTCTGCCAACAAAAGACCTTCACTGACCGCAATACGATGCAACTCGTCATACATAGCTTCACGCACAAGGTCTAGATAATGTGTTCGTTCAATTCCGTTCGAGATAGATGCTGCATCCTCTCTGCTGTCCGAGAAAACTACGAGTTTGCGGGTATCCCCTTTGGGAAGGCTGTAGAAAAGCTCCTTGGATAGAAGCTGACTAACACGAGAAAAACCTGTTCTAAATCCACGTACTGGTGATGTGCGGTACATTTTTCTGCTGTAGTTGGCCCCACAGTTGGGACAACATGATGGCAGAGCCGAGAAGTTCTGTTCATCCTCAGCCCCATCGATGGCAGGAATGACATACAGATAACCTGGAATAGCAGTGCCTTCTGGTGCCAGTTGACCGTTCGGAGCATCGGTAACGCGACCACTTATAGCATCAAGATGTTTCAAGGCCCAGCGAGCTTGTTCCGAACCGTCGAGGACAACATGCGGCTGAAGCCATGTTCGCGCATCGTTGTTCAGCTCGCTTCTGCCTCTTGGCCAGAAGATCGCAAAGTCACCGTAGGTCTTACGGTCGACAAACCGAGCCGCCTGTTTGTCGGGAAGCCCTTCAATGTCCGGGTCCGTGCTCAGTATCTCGATTCCGCTTCCATCATGATTTCGTAGTCTGCTGCCCCCAAAGAAAATAGTACCGCACTGTTCGCAGTATAAAAGCTCCAACACGCGATGCGGTGTATCAGGATTCTCGCAGAAAATCCGGTTCTGCGCAAAGAGTTTGCCTGCCGGTCTGAGATCATCAACATGAGCACCATTACACTGGCATCCGGGCTGAACACATGCCCAGAGGCCTTCGATGTTCCTGAAAAACCAGTGAAATCGAAAAGAGGGCAGCATGGGTGCTGCATGCTGAGATGCTGCAATTCCGCGCGCAACAAGAAGACCACGCACCGCCAGCATTGCCACCGTCTTGCTATCCGCGTCTGGAAAAACACGGGTCGCAAAGTCAGAAATCGATATTGCTCTGGTTCGATTCCCATCCTTACAGGCATGGAGCATTGTCTTGGTTAATGTTTCCTGAACGGACTGCAGAGCAGAACACAGGCGTGTCTGGGGATCGTCGTCAGTTACAAAAGGATCCAGCGATGCCGCTAGCAACGAACTGGATTCAGCGATGCGGTCAGTATTCCCATCCCGGATGCTATTGGCAAAATTTGCGAATGCTTCAGCATAGAGAGTGCTCTGAGTATTCTCGGGGATCGGGTGCTCATATCCAGCGAGGATCTGATCCGGCGACCAGTTGCATCCGAAGAAATCTGAGAGAAACGACAGACTGTCAGCATTGGATGGATCAAGAGATGCACTCGACGCCAAAATGCGCAACCTGGGATCGGTTGGTAAAAGACCAAGTTTTCGCAGCAGAAGTCGCAAGAGATACGCCACTTCTGTTCCCGATGTACCCCGGTAAAGGTGAAGCTCGTCGATGATCAGATGAAATACGTTACCCGGTTGTTCGAGCCATTCACGAGTCTGCTCAAATATCGGCGAATCAGCTTCTCTCATTAGCATGATGCTGAGCATGCTGTAGTTCGTGATAAGGATATCGGGGGGCGATTGCTGCATATCCCAGCGAGAGCGCATTTCTGCGCCATCAAGACGAGGGAAAAAATAGATGCTGTCATGTGCCGCTTCGCGTTCCTCATCGGTCGTCGCTTCCATCGCAAGTCGAGCAGCATGTTCTGCCGCCGCGGTTGCGCCACGATCCATATCCGTCAGGTCTCTAGCGAGCCTCTTAATTCGCTCTAGATCCGGGTTTCCTCGTTCGTTATACTCGTGACCCGGTATGGGGGTGTTCCCGGTGTACCGGCCAAAGTAGAACCGGTTCCCGTTCATGTGTTCAGCACACCATTCGCGTGCTTCCTCGGAATCAAGTGCATGCCTGAGGCGAGTTAGCTGATCCTCTACCAGCGCATTCATGGGATACAGGATGAGAGCGCGGACGGCTGCTGGTCTGGTCTCATGTCCCCGCTGCGCAACGCGGTATGAACGTGCCATTCGGCGTCCGTTCTTGCAAGATGCTTGCCAATCCTCGTTCGACCACCAGTCATTGACATGAGGATCCTGTGCACCGGGTTTTCCCCACTTGATGCTTTCAGTAGCAAGTGACGCAAATAAAGGCAACAAGAAAGACTCTGTCTTACCAGAGCCGGTACCTGCAGTTACGACTGCATTCTGACCGGTGATAGCACGTTGTAACATTGCAACCTGATGGGTATAAAGGGGGTAGTTGCCAACCAAACCAGAGAGTGAGAGCTCTTTGAATCTCTTGACAGCTTCAGGGCTCATGCCGAGCAGGTCTTCTTCAGTCAGTGCAGTAAGAGGCCGGTCGGTTGTATAACGTGGAAGAGGTTCAATCCAGGGTTCTTGGTTTAAAATCGTCGGCCGCCTTAGTAATGCTTCACGTTCCTGTTCCAATCCTGGAAATTGAGTACCAAACGCAGTCTTCAGATATAGAATGAAGTTATCTCGGATTTTTTCAAAAGCACCAATTGGGTCATTCATAACGATTGTCCTTAAATGTTTGCTTTTCAAACAGAATCAATCAACAATAACACTGTAATAGCACCAATCAATGGTTAGTAAGGTTGGGAGTTCTTTTGCCGCTTGGTGATTTGCATGAAATATATCATCAGCGGGATAACGTTTATCGAATTTCAACTCTTGCCGGAATTTGTCCCACCTTTGAGAGAGCAACCAATGCAATCTGTGGTGGCACATCCTCATACATCAGCCAATCTGCACACGCACAGCCTGGGACTAGCGCCTCCCCGGATTTATGGATAGGTGGTTTGCCTGAACACAGACAAACGGTTCTGGATATTACTGAGGGCAGCGGAATCCTTACAGGAATGCACAACCGGTATCGTCTTTCATCATAAGCTACCACCGTTATTCCTCTGGCATTAAGGTTTAGATAAAGGCCCCAGTTTCGATCCACCTCTGCTCCTGAACCATCCCGGAAAAACACATAAACAGGAAGTGTTGTTTTTGGATTGAGATATTTAGTAAGACGAGGAAGCGAATCCGATCGTGTCCGTAGGAACATGTGTGTGTTAATGCAGAAATCGTAACGAGTCCATCCGAAGTTTTCAGGGATACAGTAGTCCATCATTTTTTCGTACTCCAAAAGCGTACCGCACCAATTCACGAACGTCCAAGCTGGAGGAATTTTTGGGCAACGAAGACCAAGCTTTTCAGTGAACGCAACTAACGATGCATCTGATTCAGATTGAATTGTTATGGTGTCGGCAAGCAGACCAAGCGGCCCGGGATAACGTTCAGTGATGATCCGGATAGAACCGCTTTGCGCATTTGCTGCTTTGGCGAGCTGTTCTTGAGTCCTCGGAGATCGAGCACCGGCAAGTACTGCGACTGGTAATCCTGCACGTGGTAGTCGGCAAAGAGATGCAGGTGAAGATGTTATTATACTTTGTCCCTGTTCGTAGTACACATCGCAGTGTCCGAGGGCCTCAAAGCATTGCAATAATCCGCTAGCCGCCATTTTAGTTGTCCGCTCTTCGTTCAATTTATTCGTGGAAAGGAAATCAAAGGCGTTACAGTAATCAGCCCATTTCATCTTTCCCCGAGCAGATATGACAAAAAGCAATCGGTTGGGATCAGCGGATATCATGTGCGACCTCCTTATAATCCTTCCATAATGCTTTCAGTGCTGGAAGTGAAGGAATAGAAATCCGCTTGCGTTTGTGCCAAAGGACATCCTTCCAAAGGCGCAAACGCTGATGGTCCTTGCATTGGGTTCCTTTCGGTTTTTCGCTGGAGGGGTCTAAACCGCAATAGATGGCATGCCCCTTACCTTTCTTCATAATCACTGCCCATACGGGCTTCCAGTCATCTGATATGGATTCTCGTGGGCACTCAACAATTTCCCCTGGATTTCGTCCGATAAAATAGATTCGATTCCCATCAGTCGGCGGCAAGAAAACTTCAAGGCTCAAATCAGGAGGCTCAAAACCGTCAATAATTATGCCGAAACATGACTCATTTGTGCCACAATCGCTTCTGTTTCCAAACTTATTTAATTGTGTTTCAGTTACAGTGTTTAGCCATGCCGATAATTCCAGGGCATATAGAGATTTCGTCCGAATGCAATCGCCGTTATGGCGCACCTCAATTATAAGCCTTCGAGCGCAGACCTCATTAGGGATACTATATAAACCCGTATCACAATCCGCCTTCAAAGGGATGTCGTTGCAGAAGAGTTCTACTGGTTCGGGGGCTCCCCTAACCTCAATAAGAGGCAGGCCGAATGCGAAATACTGGTTCCCACGATATTTAAAACCACCAATAAACCTGATCCGCAAAAGAGTAGGAAACGCGAGGAACGGCAGAGTATTGCGAATGATTTCATCGGAATTTGCCCTTTGAATTGAGAACAGCCGCCAGTCTTCCGGCAAACCGGAATGAATTTGAACCTCAGAAAAACCTTTGCAGCAAACAGTACCCCAAGTTTGTATTGTATCAATGTACTTGTTGTGAATTAGCATGTAGAATGGCTTGTTCTGAGGTATCTGGCTTTCCTCAATAAATCCGTCGAAACCAAATTGGGAAGCACTGACCATAACTCTGGCTGGTCGCCGAGAAAGTGAAGTCCGCCATGAGTGTTCAGTGTCTACTAGATTCAAGCCGTCACGCCAATCAAGAAATGCAGCATCAAACATCCTTATCTGTGACTCATCCTCGCAAAGCATGGTTGACCACCCCTGCCAGTCCTCATAGCAGTATAATGGCTCTGCACCATCCTTGCGGACAAGTTGCAGCCCTTCCTCAGGGTACTCACGATTCGATCTGCAACGTAAAGAAAAATGAACCGTCTTGGCGGTTGGATCAAGAGCCATACCTATGCGCAGGGTACCGAGAGAACTCTCTGTCTTTTCCCCGAGTTCCACCTTAGGCGGAATAGTACCATCCCAGTCTTCGAGCTCGTCCATAATCGTGGCCAGGAGCACATCTCGCGCTGCGGACTCCTCGGAGCTCCGATTATCCAGAAGATCCTTCGTGTGAGGCAGGAGATAGTGGTGCATTTCTCGAGCGAGCAGATGAGATAGTTCACTATCTGCAGGCGGGGAAGACGGATCGAAGCCGTTCTCAGCAAATAGCAACGGTAGCTTGTGGCGTTCGTTATCGGTTAAAATTGTCTGTGCTTTTGGCAGACCTACGTAAGCCCTGTTCCCCAGAATATCTGCATAAAATATGCCTAGTTCACCATTTTTGTCCTGGTTGCTCCACACTTCAAGGTCACGCCAGAGTTCAACCATCCTATCGAAAGAAGGATAGCTTCCGGCCGCAGGCTCTTCTCCCAACACATAACGAAGTCCAGGGTAGTAGGATGCACGAGAGAACCCATTGACCTCAACGGTGTCCGCAAGGGAAAACAGCGCAAGATAAGCAAGGTACGGCGGGTACTCAAGGTTTCGATGACGCCAATCGTCATAGGCTTGAAGTGCCTGCTGACAGATGCTCTGGCCGTGACGAGAATTCCATTGTGGCCCTGTTTTTACCGCGGCAAGAAAATCATCGCGATCAACATCATATGCGGCACCAATGTCATTGACTACGGCAATAGTGACATAAAGGAAAACACGGATACCGCTTCTATCTGAATTGAAAAAGCGCTCTCCTATAGCATTATTCCATGACAAATAATCCACGTTGTCAATTATTCATTTTTATTAACTCAAAAAATCAACGGTTTTTTAATTCTCCTGATCTTTACTCATTACTTTAAAAGCTTATAACATGTATTATAAAATGATATGGCATTTTACCATAAAATTTATTATTCATTATAAATCTCATCATGCAATCAGTGTTATATATGACTGCTGGTTTTCGAACGTAGATATCGTATCTGAAATGCCTAGGAATGCTGTCTAGGAAGGAACCTCATAAGCCCCGCGGCATAGCTTATATTTAAAAGTAAAATAAGGCCTCTGATTTCCTAGTACTCATCTTCAGAAAATCAAGTGCAATTTTTTATCGATCGATTTCAGTATATATCTTTTCTGAATCAGCGGATGGGTTTTACTACTCCCCAGTAATAGGACAGGTTTTTCGATCAACTAAGGTGTTTCAGGCTGCCTGCGGAGCCTGTTGTTATTTTGCATAATCACTGCGCCGCGCAATCCGGTTCAGCATCGATGACATCCCGGGCAGATGCGCCATGCCACCATGATTAATTTTGAACTCCGGGATATAAACTGCTTCAACTCTGTTGCTGAAGTCGTTCGGCAAGCCAGCCCTTTATCACGGACTGTCGCGAAACGCCAAGCCGTGTCACCCCTTTATCGAGCGAGTCGATCATCCATACTGGAAAATCGACATTCATCCGTTCATGCAGCTGTTTTACGCGTCGGACCTTACCCAAATCAAGGTAAACGGGAACATCCTTTCCTTGATCAAACGCTTTATCAAATTCCTTTGTCTTCATAGATATTTACCTCCTCTGGTCGGGATCTCCTTACTGAAATTATAATAAAAAAGCCGGGACGAAGCCCGGCTTTTGCAGTGAACGTGATCGGGCGCTCACCTGAACACCACCCCGAGCACCTCCATCGGTTCCCTGTGGTTCGTCCGGGCAATTTCACGGACTGACATGGTGGGATCCTCTACGGCAATGCCTTTCTCTTCGAGGGCGGAAATGATCTCGCTGCTCTCCTTGCCGGTGATTTCGGCAACCGACTCAAGCCTTGCCGATTCGATGGCCCGGCTCAGCCACTCGTGCACCGGCTTGATGCAGCCCGTCCCGACTTTGAAGAACATGAGAATGCCTGTCACGGCAAGAGCGATGACCCAACACGAAAACCGGAATACTACGATTCCACATTCAACTATCTG
>Ga0233422_10000835_pt1 | contig 14652 bp, 9 predicted proteins | sample Watercolumn_Mata_2_FD_182724 | JGI IMG/M metagenome (GOLD analysis project Ga0233422, IMG submission 182724) | Freshwater microbial communities from Lake Matano, South Sulawesi, Indonesia - Watercolumn_Matano_2014_110_MG | ecosystem: Environmental > Aquatic > Freshwater > Lake | place...
GATTGACGGCATCGAAACACTCGCGGACGCGGGCGCGCTCGAAATCGTTTCGCTCGCGCCCGATCAAACGTCGCAAGAACTCCTCGCCAAATTCATTCGCGGCGAAGAAGACCCGCGCAAATATCTCGCGGGGCAGGGCGGCGCGCCGATTCGCACCATCGAAGATTTGAAACGCCTCAAAGCCGCGACGCGGCGCGGCAACTATCCGATGACGCGCATCTACAGCGGCACCGACGAACTGCTCGAACTCGCGAAACTGTGGCAGGAGCATCTCAATTCGTGTTTCCCCGCCGTGCCGATTTTTTTCTACAATCGCATGGACGGACGCGGTCCAATTTCGATTCATGATTCATTTCGCGAACATTACGACGTGATTCGGTACTGGGCGAGCGTCGGCAAGCCGTGCGAGATCAACGATCCGCATCAATGGGGCTTGCGCTACGCGAGTGACGATATGCAGGTGACCGATCACGTCCTCGTCGGCTTGATGGCGCTCAAACTCGGCGTCAAGAACTACGTGATGCAAATGATGTTCGAGTTGCCGCCCGAAATTTCCGCGCTCGACGATCTCGCCAAGATGAAAGCCGCGTTCGAACTGATCGAACCGTTGACGCGCCACTATGATTTTCACATCATCAAGCAGACGCGTTCGGGTCTGCCCAGTTTTCCGCCTGATCTGCATCAAGCCAAAGGACATCTCGCGTTTGGCATTTATACGCAACTCTATCTCGAACCCGACATCCTGCACGTCGTCACACACTCGGAGGCGCATCACGAAGCGAAAGCCGAAGACATCATCGAATCGTGTCAGATCACCAAGCAAGTGTGTTGGGATTTCGCGAAAGGGCACGTCCCCGACATTTGGGCAGACCCCTGGGTGCGCCATCGCCTCGCGGAACTGAAACGCAGCGCGATGTACAACGTTCTGCACGGCGCGCTCCTCGGCGGTTACGAAGGTCCCGTCACTGTCGCTAACTTTTTCGAGTGGGCGAAGGAGCCGCGCGAAGACAGGGAGCGCAATTACGAAACGATGCTCCTCTCGTTCGCGAACGAAGATCATTACTCGACGAATACATGCGGACTGATCAGCCCCGACGCGCTCGAACTCGCCCTGCAAATCGGTCTCTACCAAGCGCCGCACCTGACCGTCGCCGATAGAAAATACGAGATGATTAGCAAGTGCAAGACCAAAGTGGTGGACGGTGCGTGTCGCGTCGAGTCGTGGGATGGCATTCCCGTCAAGGACGAAATTCAACGTGTCGATCTCGTGCGCCAGCGTTTCCCCTGGTATTTCGACAAGACGATTTCCGTCGCCGCCGATGAATCGTTCATCACCGAGACCGAAGCGGCAGAGGAAGAAGATCAAGAAGTGATAATTCGCGGCAAGAGCATCGCGCACCTGCGAACGCAAACCAAGCGCGCGCTCGTCGTGGATTTCGGTTCGACGTACTCCAAAGTCGGTTTGTTCGACGCCAAGACCGAGAAATTCAGTTTGCGCTACATCCCGACAACCGTCGAAGATATCCGCATCGGCTTGGCAAACGGCTTGGGCGTCCTCGACGCGTGCAAAGAACGCGGTGATTGGAAACCGCTCAATGACGCGATGAGCCAGTTCGACGTGCGCCTGCCCTGCTCCAGCGCGAAGGGCGGCTTGAAGATGGTCACGGTTTCTTTGACCGAAGCGGAATCGGGATTCGCCGCTGATCTTGCCGCGCTCACCGCGGGCGCGAAACTGCTGGCAAGTTACGCGGGTAAACTGACGCCCGAGCAAGCGCGCGCGATCTACACCGACGACCAACCCGAAATCATTTTGATTGCGGGTGGCATAGACGAAGGGGGCGACACAGAGACCGAACTGCACAACGCGCGCCTCCTCGCCGAGCACGCGCGGCACGCGGATTATACGCGCTATGGCGTGCCTGTGATCTACGCGGGCAATCAAGACATTCGCGCACAAATCGAGAACATTTTTCACGCGAATCACGTGGATATTCGCGTCACGGCGAACGTAATGCCCGAAGTGAATCGGTTCCAGATCGAAGTGGTCAACGAAATGATTCGCGAACTGTTCCAGACGGTCATCATTCGCGGCAAGGGTTTCGACGTGGTCGAAGAATATATGGACGCGCCGTTCATTCCGACGCCGCGCGCGGCGTTTCGCGGCATCAATCTCCTCGCGCGCGGACACGGCAACGAAGAGGGCATCGGCAACATTCTCGCGCTCGACATCGGCGGCGCGACGACCGACTTTTTCTCCAACGTCAAAGACAATCCCCTATTTGTCTATGAAGGACCCGATAACATAAAGCGCGTCAAGCGCACGATCTTGAAGACGCCGAACACGCCGCTCGCCTATCGCCGCGTGGAGGGCAAGTACGGTCTTGCTTACAATGCCGAGAATCTGAAAGAACTGGATCGCTTCCAGAGCGGCGCGATGCAGCAGGAACTGGGCGCGTTCCTGGCGCAACGATTTCCAAACGCCTTTGTCCCCGGCAACGACCAGTTTGGTCAGTTTCTGCAGAGCCCCAATAAACACACTCAAGTCGATTTGGATCGCTACCTGACCTGGATCGCGTCCAATCCGCATGTTGTTCCGGAGACGCCGCTGGAAAACGCCGCGCGTTCGTGGCTCGCGCGCGAGATCCTCGCGACGGCAACGCGCAAACACGTTGGCTACGTGGACGAGACCGAGACGTATTTTTTGCAGCACGGGGTCAACTTTTTGAATCAACCCGTTACTGTTTTGATTATCGGCGGGACGGTGTATCACAAGTGTCAGGAACGCGCGCCCGGTTATCTCGACGACCTCGCACTGATCGCGCAAGGAGTGATCTACAATCCCGATGAACCGCACGTCTTGCGCCCGAATGGTCCTGTGTTGCTCGACGCGCAGTATCTCGTGAGTATTCTGGGCGGATTGTACGGACGCGTCGATCCAGAACAAGCGTTGCGCGCGATGAAGCGCGAGTTGGTGCGGCTCGACATGCCAGACCAATCAGGTTTCCAGAAACCTGACCGGTCTAGGGTGACGTAATGAAACCACAGATCGCAATCCTCGGCGCGGGGAACGGCGCGCACGCCTTTGCGGGTGATCTCGCGCTGCGCGGCTATCCCGTCCGTCTCTACAACAAATTCGCGAACGAAATCGCGGATTTGCAGAACGCGCGCGGCGTCACCTGCGAAGGCGTGATTGAAGGATTCGGCGCGCTCGAACTCATCACGACCGACATCGCGCCCGTTGTCGCGAACGCCGATTTCATCTTCGTCGTCGTGCCTGCGAACGCGCACGCGTTTATGGCGGAGCGCTGCGCGCCGCATTTGCGCGATAATCAAGTCATCCTCCTCAACCCGGGTCGCACGGGCGGCGCGCTCGAATTTCGCAATGTCTTGCGCACGCGGGGCGTCAAGGCGCGTGTGTTCGTCGCGGAAGCGCAAACGTTGCTGTACACATGCCGCATTTCGGCGCCCGCGCGCGTGCGAATCACGATGGTCAAGCGCGAGGTGACGCTCGCCGCGCTTCCGGCGCGCGATACCGCGCGCGTGTTGGAATGCGTCAATCCATTGTTCCCGCAATTCGTCGCGGCGGCAGACGTTTTGGAGACAGGCCTGGACAACATCGGCGCGATGTTTCACCCGACGACGACGATTCTCAGCGTCGGGCGCATCGAGTCGGGCGTGCCGTTCGAGTTTTACCGCGACATGACGCCGAGCATCGCGCGGTTCATCGAAGTGATGGATGCCGAGCGGCTCGCGGTCGCGCGCGCGTTCGGCGTACAAGCGCAATCCGCGTGCGAGTGGCTCGCGCGCAGTTACGACGGCATTACAGGTGACACGCTGTACGACCGCATCCAGAGCAACGCGGCGTATCGCGGCATCGCCGCGCCGCGTTCGCTCGACACACGCTACATCTGGGAAGATGTGCCGACGGGACTCGTGCCGATGGTTGCGCTCGGCGAATTGGCAAATCTGGAGATGCCCGCCTGTCGCGGTCTCATCAATGTCGCCAGCGCGCTCTATCGTCGCGACTTGACCCGCGAGGGACGCAATGCCGAGCGGCTGGGTATCGTTGGAATGAGCACGGCTCAGGTGAAATCACTCGTCAGGAACGATGGCGGCTTTTGAAGGATGAGGGATGAACGATGAAGGCAAGCAAGTTTATCCTTCTGCCTTGCGTGGAAGGGGGGATGCCATGGTGTGAAGAGTCAATACGGGCACGAGGATAATCCATACCAAGCGCATCTGAGATTCCCAGTTTTAGTGTCAAACCATGTGTAGCACGTGGCAGAAATTGGAGATTTCAGCGTGCGGCTGGTAATTCGTCTCACGAAGGAGGAAACCCATGAACCGCGTTCTAGTTGCTCGAATTGCCGCACTCGCCGTAGGTGTACTGGTGAGCGTGGTGATGCTGTCCGCCTGCGCGCCTGCTCCCGCTCCGACGCCGGTCCCGCCGCCCCCAACATCTGCCCCGGCGATTGCTCCAACGTCCCCCCCTGTTACTGCTCCAACGACGGCTCCGCTGCCTCCAACATCCATTCCAGCCACCGCGGCAGCGCCGACCGCCGTGCCCAAACCGAAGCCGGCAGGCCAAATCACCTTTAGCGATACGGCGGATATCCGCACCCTCGATCCAAAGTTGTTGTCGGGACGTCCGGACCAGAATGCTCTGCGTCTGATGTTCGACAGTCTCTATCACCGGGACGACAACATGAAGATTGTCCCGTGGCTCGCGACATCCTACGAGAACCCTGATGACCGTACGTGGCGTTTTCGTTTGCGCAGGGGCGTCAAGTTTCATAATGGGAATGACTTTAAAGCCAACGATGTCAAGTTCTCCATCGAACGGCTGCTCGAACCCGAATCCACACTCGACGCACGCACGAATGTGGAAAAGGTGGTGGTGGTAGATGACTATACGGTGGATATCGTTACCAAGCAGCCCTATGCTGCCTTTATGACCCGGATCGTCCTCTGGCACATGACCGATGAGGAGTATTTTAAGCAAGTGGGGGCGAGTGGGGTTGCCGCTAAACCCATTGGCACCGGCCCCTACAAGTTCGTCGAATGGGTCAAGGATGAACGGCTCGTGATGGAAGCGAACACAGATTATTGGGGAGTGCCACCTAAAATCCAGCGGGTCATCTTAAAGCCCATCCCCGAGGCAGCCACTAGCACCGCGGCGCTGGAAACCGGGGGTGTCGACGTCATCACAGCGGTTGCGCCTGCCTACGTTAAATCGGCACCCAAGGGAATTACCGTGGTGAGCAAGGCGGGCACAACCGCCATATACCTTGGCATGAACGTTAAGATGAAACCCTTTGATGATGTGCGAGTCCGTCAGGGAATGAACTATGCTGTGGATGTAGAGACCCTCATCAAGGTGGTCTTGGCGGGGCAGGGTCGAAAGATAGACAATCCACTCTTGCCTGAGGCATTTGGGTACACCGCCACGCCGGTCTACTCTTTTGATCTGGCAAAAGCCAAGAAACTCTTCACCGATGCGGGCTATCCAAATGGATTCGATATGCAGATTGACACCCAGCCTCCCTTCAAGGAAGTTGCCGAGGCAGTCGCCGGGCAGCTCAAAGCAGCCGGAGTTAGGGCGAATGTCAACATCATGGAGCGAACAGCGCTTTACGCCAAGTACGAGCCGGGTGGAAGCCAGTCTTTCTATACCTCGTGGGGCAATTCGGAATCCGATGCGGACGGCACCTTGTCGAAACAACTCTGGAGTAAACGGGCGAACGTGTACACAGGGTATTCCAACCCCCAGGTGGATGCCGCCATCGTGAGTGGGGCAACGACTGTAGACCCGGAAAGGCGCAAGGCTTTCTATGCGACAGCCCTCAAACTCATCGTGGATGAAGCGCCTTGGGTCTTTTTGTACAACCCGATGGATATCTACGCCCTTAGGGACCGGGTCAAGGGTTGGGTGCCGCGCCCGGACGGGTTGATCAATCTAGAGAATGCCGCTGTTTCACAGTAACCAATCCATTTAATGATCGCAGCACGGGAATGGCGCCGCTCTTCGCTGGGCGGCGCCAACCGGGCTTTATACGCGCCGGTTCGCAACGGCGGCTATCTTGCACGACGCTCTCATCGAGCAAAACCTATGAAATTTTTGCTACAACGGTTTGTCTTGACCATCCCGGTTCTGGTGGGTGTGACGCTGATCGTCTTTGCCATCATGCACGTCATTCCTGGGGATCCGGTCCAGGCAATTTTCGCTGGGACCGCCGCGTCCGCCGAGCAGAAGGACGCGATGCGGCATCTGCTTGGGCTCGATCAACCCTTGCCCACGCAGTACCTGTTGTACGTCACTCGCGCTGTCCAAGGGGACTGGGGCGAATCGGTTCACTTCAAACAGCCCGTTACCACGCTCATTCTCGAGCGCATGCCAGCGACGATCGAGTTGACCCTGTTCAGTTTCACTATCTCTCTGCTGGTCGCCCTGCCACTGGGCATTCTTTCTGCGCTCAAGCGTAATACCTTGATTGAATATTTCGCAATGACCGGCGCTACCTTGGGGCTTGCCCTGCCTACCTTCTGGATTGGTATCCTCCTCATCATGCTCGTGTCGGTCAATCTGGGATGGCTGCCCGGATTTGGCAGAATCGAATATGGATTGGACCTTCAGAGAATCACCGGTTTCTACTTGGTGGATTCGCTTCTGACTGGGAATATGGCGGCGTTCAAGGATGCCCTCGCTCACCTTGTCCTGCCCGGTTTTGCCCTGGGAATCCCAACCGCCACCTCCCTGACCCGAATCGTCCGATCCTCGATGCTGGAGGTCATCCATCAAGACTATGTCACTACGGCTCGCAGCAAAGGATTGCTCGAGCGGGTGGTGATTTTCCGCCACGAATTGCGCAACGCCTTCATCCCGGTGTTAACTCTCATCGGCGTGCTGGTGGGAAATCTCCTGGCGGGCGCTGTCGTGACGGAAACCATCTTTGCCTGGCCTGGTATCGGCCGCATGATCATTCAAGCGATCTACAGTCGCGATTTTCTTCTCGTGCAAGGGATCGTGCTTTTCTTTGCCTTGCTCCGCATTGTGATCAACTTGTTGACCGATCTCCTGTACGTGTGGATTGATCCCCGTATCCAGCATATCTGAACAGAGGTAGCTAGTGGTTGAATCGAAGGCAAGCCAGTTGCCCCAAGACCTGCAAATCCTCGCACGCCCGCCAGTCCAACTCAGTCGAATTGTCAAGACTCTGCTGCTGAGCCGGATGGCGGTGTTGGGTGCTTTGATCTTTGCACTTTTCTTGCTGATCGCGATTTTCGCTTCGGTCCTTGCGCCGTATGATCCTACCGAGCAGGATCTCAAATTCCGGCTATTGCCCCCGTTGGGAATGGGCGAAAGTGCAAACCCGGCCTTTCCCTTGGGGACCGACAATCTGGGGCGCGATATCCTCAGCCGTCTCTTATATGGCTCTCGCATTTCCTTAATCGTCGGCGTCAGCACGATCCTGCTATCCGGCGTGGTGGGAAGTCTGATCGGGGCAGTGGCGGGATTCTACCGAGGAATCTGGGACAACATCGCGATGCGTCTTGTCGACGTATGGATGGCTTTTCCCAGTCTGTTAATGGCCATCGCCTTTGGAGCAGCACTGGGGCCGGGGCTGGTCAACGTAGTGCTAGCTCTCTCCTTAACAACCTGGGTTGTTTACTGCCGCGTCGTCAGGGCAGAAGTTCTCTCTATACGTGAAAGAGATTACATCATGGCGGCTCAGTCCATTGGGGTCCGCGATCTTCACATTATTCTGCGCCACGTCCTTCCCAACGTCCTTGCCTCTATGCTGGTAGTCTCGACGCTCCAGATGGGCACTGTGATTGTCTCTGAGGCATCGCTAAATTTCCTGGGTGTTGGCATTCAGGGTTCCGTCCCCACCTGGGGAGGTATGTTGGCGGACGGACGGGAATTTATGCGTCAAGCCTGGTGGCTGGCGACTTTGCCCGGGCTCGCGATCAGCGCGGTGGTGTTAGGGATCAATTTGCTCGGCGACGGGCTGCGCGATGCCCTGGATCCGCGTTTGCGGCGAAGATGAACCAGTTCGATCGACTTCTATGACAAAGGAGATCATGCATGCCATCACAGAGTGTCTTGATTCAGAAAAAAGAAGAGGTCACAGCAGAACATTGGGCAGTGGTCGCTGAAAGCGTTCAAGCGGCCGAAGCGGGTCGTGAGATCTTTGAACAAGGGGGCAATGCCATTGATGCCGCCGTGGCAACCTCTTTCGCATCAGCCACTTGCGAACCGGCGATGAGCAGTCTGGGTGGAGGAGGAGCCGCACTCATCTATCTTGCCAAAGAGAGGCGCGTCTTCGCAATCGAGTTTGAAGGACGCCTACCCAAGGCGGCCACAGAGGACATGTTCTTGTCAGACCTCTTACCTCTTGGCCAAGAACCGCATCCATCGTTTGGCTGGCGCGGCACTCGAAACAATGTTGGGTGGATGGGATATCGTTCTTTGGGCGTACCAGGCCAAGTCGCCGGTCTGAGCCTGATTCTGGAACGGTTTGGCTCCATGAGCCTGAAACGAGTTATGACCCCGGCGATCCGGATCTGCGAAGAGGGCTATGAGATCAATAACTATTATGCTTTGGAGATCAGCAGCCACATGAAACTCTTGTCGCAATATCCCCCCATAAATCAATTGCTTCTGCCGGGAGGTTATCCGCCCCGCTCGGCCACCGCCTATGACCAGCCAACCATTATCGTACAGAAGGAGCTGGCAGAGACACTGAGAAAGATAGCCGAGGGTGGTGCCGATGCTTTCTACCGGGGTGACATTGCTCGTGCGATTATTGCGGACACGCAGCCCCGTGGTTCGATTGTCACCGTACAGGACTATGCTGACTATAAGCCGAAAGTCTATACCGATGGGTTTCGTGGGAGCTATCGTGGGTACGAAATCGTCTGCATGCCGGAGGTGTTCGGCGGTATCCAGGTTCTCCAGACCTTGAATCTACTGGAAGGATTTGACCTAACGGGTCTGGGGCATAACAGTCCGCAGTATTTGCAGCTATTGGCCGAATCATTCCGCAGAGTGTGGGTGGACCGTTTTAGATATATGGGAGATCCGGAATTCGAGGCAGTCCCCATCGAGGGGCTGATTTCAAAGTCATACGCTGCCGAGATGCGTCCATACCTCAACCTCGAAAGGGTGCCGGCCGAGATCAAGCCGGGGAACCCCTGGAAGCATCAAGGTGACGGACAGACGCCGCTGGCTGCTCGCAGGAAGGGTCCCGAAGGAGACGGAAAGAACACAACCCACCTCTGCACGATTGATCGCGAGGGTAATATGGTCAGTATGGTCCAGACGCTCGGAGGCGGATTTGGCGCCTATGTCCTATCGGGCAGCACCGGCATCATCATGCGCAACTATACCAATCTCTTCAATCCGGAACCGGGGACCAGCAACTCGATCGGTCCCTGGAAGCGACCGTCGAGCCATGACTCGTTGACGCTCGTTTTTAAGGATGGTCAACCCTACATCACGATCGGCGCGCCGGGGGGCAGGAAAGTCATCACGGGTGTCGTCCAGAGTTTGATCAACATACTAGATTTCGGTATGGGCATCCAGGAAGCCATTGCGGCACCGCGGATTCACATCGAGGGATCGGATCCCAAGGTACCAGAAGGTAGGTTGGTGAGATTGCTCCTCGGGGACTCGCGTCTTGGTTTGGAGGTGGTCAAGGCGCTCGAACAGCAGGGGCATGAGGTTCGATTGCTTCCCGATGGCAACTTTGCGCTTCCAGTGGGTATCATGAGGGATCTGAAGACTGGCAAACTACATGCCGGAGTCACGGTACCTACTCCAGCGACGGCGATTGGATACTAACGTGTAGGAGATTAGGCGGACAAGGATACTAGCCAGGATCAGGGAAGATGCCCTGAATCTGTTGGCATGCGGAGATCATGCTGCGTGCAAGCTGACCGCGCCTTCGCGCGGCGTCGGAATCGCCATACACGCGATGATGCATCAGGGCGCGCTGGGCTACACGACTGAGATGCCGTTCGAAATGCTCTTGCGCGGTCTTCTTTCGTATGTCGTCGGCGCAGAAGGAGGCGCGAATATCATGAAGATTGTCATTAACCGCGAGTTCGTCGACGACGAATCAATTCCGTACAGGCGATGCTCCATCTCTCCGAGACACCAGGTCCGAACGAATCCGTTCCACAGGAGAACGATCCATGTGCTCGAATGTCAAAGAAAAACCGATGAATTCAATGCGGGCTGAGGCAGAGCGTTACATGCCCGCCGGAGTGTGTGCAAGCGCGCGATTCAATCCATCCCTGGGTCACGCGCTTTATGTTGGCAGGGCGGAAGGTGCCAGGTTGTATGGTGTGGATGGCAAGGATTACATTGATTTCAACCTTGGTCATGGGGCTAATTTCCTTGGCTACAAGCACCCTGCAGTTCAAAAGGCGGTAGAAGAAGCATTGGAGCTCGGGGCTTTTTCAGGCTACGAGACGGAGTATCTCGTCGAACTCGGCCGGCAGGTGGTTGAGACAATACCGTGCGCCGAGAGGATGCGCCTCGCCACAAGCGGTTCGGAAGGAATCCTCGTGACGCTCCGGATTGCGCGCAGTTTTACCGGCAAGAAGAAACTCCTCAAGTTCTGGGGGCATTATCATGGCATGAGCGATTATTTTATCTACAACGCCCATTCCCCGCTGGAGCGAACCCATGTGAACAATCCATACATTCCAACGCTTGTTGAATCAGCAGGGGTGCCTCCGGAACTGGACGACTTGGTGATTGTGATACCGTGGAAAGACGAGGGGGCTCTCGAACAAAGCGTGCGCGAACACGGTCACGAGATTGCCGCGATCATGATGGAACCCATAAACTATGATCAAGGATGCATCGTCGCCTCCAGAGATTATATGCGATATGTCGGCAAAGTGTGTCGAGAGAACAACATCGTGCTCATCTACGATGAAGTCTTGTCTGCCTTTCGCACGGGGCCGGATTGCGCACAAGGATACTATGGCGTGGTCCCGGACCTTTGTGTTCTTGGCAAGGCGATTGCCAGCGGGGCTCCGCTCGTTATCGTTGCAGGGAAGACAGAGCTGATCAATCAGCTTGCGCCTGTCGGTCCAGTAGCCCAAAGCGGCACGTACACCGGAAACTTGATAGCAGTCAAAGTCGCTCTTGCCTCCTTTGCGGAGGTCAAGAAACCGGGGTTCTACGACCATATTTATGCAACGGCTGAAAAACTGTACGGAGGACTGAACGACCTATTCGCAAGGAAAGGGATCCCGGCGCGTGCGCAAGGCATAGGGGCGCGTTTCGGCCTGTACTTCGGTTTTGTTGAACCGGTGGAACGATTCGAGGACACGTTCAAACACGACAATGCTATGGCGGCGAAGTTCATGGCTGCCTGCGCCAACCGCGGCGTCTACTTTCACTGTTATGGCAGACTTGTCCAAGGACATCATGGTTTTTCTGCTTTACACACGCCAGCAGATATTGATGAGGCACTGAACCGAATCGAGGACGCTCTAGACGACATGACACATTGAAATTGAAGCAGTTGAACATCGCCAGAGTACCGGGCGAGACCTTTTTCGTACTGAATGTTGCCCAACTCGAACACGTTTGGCAAATGTCTAACGCGCACCTTGTCACTCTGCCGATGCTGGGCTACCATATTGACGAGACGCTGACCACCGCGTTGACGTGCATGGCTCGGCGTGCTGGAATTGCAGCAAGGTCAATTGGTGGTAGTTGGATGACGAATTGTGCGGTGCCGTTGAGTTGCCTCTTGGAAGTTTTTCATTGGCGTGAACGATCCGATTTTCGACCGTCCCCGCTGAATCGCGCGGCAATACCTGTCCAACCCGACGTTTGCGAACGAACGTCGGGTTGATTTGTTTATTCGCCCACCATTCGTTGACATGATATGTAGACAAAAAAATTGACTTGTAGTACAATTCGCCGTGACAAGGAGGAACGATGGCGCTCATCAAGTTCACCCGCAACCACAATGATAACAGTACGGACACTGGCTTTCAGTTTGAATTCTTCTGCGATCGCTGCGGCAACGGATACGAAAGCACATTTCAGGCGTCCGCGACCGGAATGTTGAGCGAAGGGCTGAACACGGCTGCGAATGTCTTGGGCGGCATTTTCGGCGGCGCGGCGCGCCTCGGCGAGGGTGTGCACTCTGCCGCATGGCATCAGCAAAAAGACGCAGCATTTGCCAAAGCCATTGACGAGGTCAAGCCGCACTTTGTCCAGTGCCGCCGCTGCGGCAAGTGGGTGTGCAAAGAGGTCTGTTGGAACGACGAGCGCGGCATGTGCAAGGATTGCGCGCCGGACCTGGAGCAGGAATATTCCGCGATTCAAACCGAAGCCGCGATCCAGGACGCGCGCGAAAAAGCATCAACTGTAGATTACGTCTCCGCCGATAAATTCAAGCAAACGGTTGTCGGCACCTGCGCCCACTGCGGTGCGGATTTGAAGGGCGGCAAATTCTGTCCCGAATGCGGCAAGCCGGTCAAGCAAAGTAAATTCTGCAAAGAGTGCGGCAAGCCGATTGAAGGCAGAGTGAAATTCTGTCCAGAGTGCGGCGCGGCGCAGTGAACGGTGAGCGGTGAGCAGTGAGCAATAAACAGTATTCAGTATTCAGTCGGCAGATCCCATTCTGAATTCTGAATACTGGATGCTGAACACTGAATATGGAGTAACCCAATGTCAGAGTTGACCACACTGTACGACCGAGTTCGCGCCTGTAAAAAATGTGATCTTGCCAAGGGGCGCACGAACGCCGTGCCAGGTGAAGGTCCCGAAAACGCCGAAATCGTGTTCATCGGCGAAGCGCCGGGCTTTCACGAAGATCGCGAGGGACGGCCCTTTGTCGGCGCGGCGGGAAAATATCTCGACGAACTGCTCGCGCTAATCGAAATGAAGCGCGAGCAAGTGTACATTTGCAATGTCGTCAAATGCCGCCCCCCCCAGAATCGCGATCCGCTGCCGGAGGAAATGGAGGCGTGCAAAGCCTACCTCGAAAAACAAATCGAATTGATCAGACCCAAGGTCATCCTCACGATTAGTCGTTTCGCGATGGCGCGCTGGTTTCCTGGCAGGAAGATCTCCGAGATTCACGGCAAGCCCAAAAGGTTCGGCAACCTCGTCGTCCTGCCGATGTACCATCCCGCCGCCGCGCTGCATCAACCCAGTTTGAAACGTGTGCTGGAGGAGGATTTCAAGCGGGTGCCGCAAATTCTGAAAGAGATGGCGCACCTGGCAGAGGAACCGGAAGAAAAACCGAAACCCCCGCCGCAACAGATGAGCATGTTCTGATCGAATCGCCAACCAGTCAACCAGTCAACTAGTCGCCTGGTTGACTGGTTGACCCATTGACAAGTGGACTTGTGAAACCTAAACTTAGAGTCATCCCGCTAGGCGGCGCCGGTGAAATCGGCAAAAACATGACGCTCGTCGAGTACGACGATGCGCTGATCGTCATTGACGCCGGGCTGATGTTTCCCGAAAGTGATATGCTCGGCGTGGACGTCGTCATTCCCGACATCACGTATCTGCTCGAGCGGCGCGAGTGCGTGCGCGGCATTGTCATCACGCACGGGCACGAGGATCACATCGGCGCGCTGCCGTATGTCTTGCCGCGCATCAATGTCCCGATCTACGCTACCCCACTCACGCGCGGCTTGATCGAAGTCAAACTCAAAGCGCACAAACTCTTGAAGGATGCGACGCTCCACACGATCTCGACCCATGACACGCTCCGGCTCGATCCGTTCACCGTCGAAACCTTTCACGTCAGCCACAGCGTTCCCGACGGCATCGGTCTGGCGGTCACGACGCCGCTGGGCACGATCGTGCACTCGAGCGATTTCAAATTCGATCCCAGCCCGGTGGACGGGCAGCTCACCGATTTTGCGAAACTCGCCGAACTGGGCGGGCGCGGCGTGCTGGCGCTGACGAGTGACAGCACGAACGCCGATACCCCCGGGCACACTCCGTCCGAGACGACGATCAACGACAGTTTTGCGCGCGTGTTCGCGTCGGCGGAAGGGCGCGTCATCGTCGCGACCTTTGCGTCTAATATTTCGCGCATCCAACAAATCGTTGATATTGCCGCGCGGTTCAATCGGCGGATCGTGATTGTCGGTCGTTCGATGCAGGACAATGTGAAGATGGCGGCGCAGCTCGGCTACCTGCGGATTCCCGACGGCGCGCTGCTGCGGGTGGATCAGATGCACCAGTTCGCGCTGAATGAGATCGTCATCATTTGCACGGGTGGACAAGGCGAGCCAACCAGCGCGCTCGTGCGGATGGCGAATCACGATCACAAGCAGGTGTCGCTCGTGCCGGGGGATACGGTGATGCTCTCCGCGACCCCGATTCCCGGCAACGAAGAGATGATCAACCGCACGCTGAACAACCTGTTCCGCGCGGGGGCGTCGGTTTACTATGCCGATTTGATGCACGTTCACGTTTCAGGACACGCGAGCCAGGAAGAGCAAAAGCTGATGATCAACCTGGTGCGTCCCAAGTATTTCGTGCCGCTGCACGGCGAATATCGCCACCTGGTTCTGCACGCACGGCTCGCGCAGTCCGTCGGGATTCCCGAAGAGAACATCTTTGTGATCGAAAACGGCGCCGCCGTGGAATTCGAC
>Ga0233422_10000836_pt1 | contig 14649 bp, 26 predicted proteins | sample Watercolumn_Mata_2_FD_182724 | JGI IMG/M metagenome (GOLD analysis project Ga0233422, IMG submission 182724) | Freshwater microbial communities from Lake Matano, South Sulawesi, Indonesia - Watercolumn_Matano_2014_110_MG | ecosystem: Environmental > Aquatic > Freshwater > Lake | place...
GTTCGATTACCATGCGGGCATTATGCTTGCTAACCGTTGTTACGTCGACCAGACGTGGCTTGATTAGATTGGCCAAATAGCTTTGCATTTGTCTAGATTACTTTGAATACAATTCGACAACGAGCTGTTCATTAATTTCGGTACCTAATTCGGCACGATCTGGGGACGACTTGAAAATTCCCTGCATCTTCTGTGCATCTACATCCAACCAGATTGGAAAACCATATTGTTCCGCAACACCAAGCGCATCCTTGACGCGAAGTTGCGATTTGGATTTTTCCCTTACGGCAACCACATCGCCAGCCTTGATTTGATAGGAAGGTATATTGAGTACCTTACCGTTTACTTGAATGGCTTTATGACTGACCAATTGCCTAGCTTCCGCCCGGGTTGCCGCAAAACCCATTCTATAAACCACATTGTCCAGTCGTGATTCAAGAATGTCCAAGAGATTCTGGCCAGTGGAACCTTTGCGCTGTGCAGCAGATTTATAGTAATTCCTGAACTGCTTTTCCAAAACACCATAGATACGGCGAAGCTTCTGCTTCTCGCGAAGCTGATTTGCGTAGTCCGACATCCTTGCCCGCTTTGTTCCATGCTGGCCCGGCGGCTGATCAAGCTTGCATTTACCTTCTAGCGATTTGCCGCGTGATTTGAGAAAGAGATCCGTGCCTTCCCTTCGGCTAAGCTTACACTTGGGACCTAGATATCTTGCCATTATTAACCTCGAATCCTACACTCGCCGCTTTTTTGGAGGACGGCAGCCATTATGCGGAATAGGCGTGCCATCAACGATATTAGTGATCTTGAAGCCTAAATTATTAAGAGATCGTACAGCTGATTCACGACCCGGTCCCGGTCCTTTGATCACCACGTCAAGATTTTTAACACCGTATTCTTTAACGATATTCCCTACTTTTTCAGCGGCTACTTGCGCAGCAAAAGGAGTGCTTTTGCGGGAACCACGAAATCCGGAAGCACCAGCGGTGGCCCAGGCCAAAGCATTACCTTTACGATCGGTTATAGTAATGATGGTGTTATTAAATGTAGCATTGATGTGTACAACACCATCAGAGATATCCCGTTTAATTTTTTTCGTTGAACGTCCGCTAGCAGCCATATCTATCCACCCAAATACTTAAAATTATTTACGAACCGGACGCCGCGGACCTTTGCGCGTCCTGGCATTGGTTCTGGTCCTCTGACCTCGGAGCGGAAGCCCACGCCTATGTCTCATCCCGCGATAGCAACCCAGATCCATGAGGCGCTTTATATTCATCGCCGTTTCACGTCGCAAATCCCCTTCCACTGTGAACTTGGCGACTTCTTCACGAAGACGTTCAACATCGGTTTCGCTAAGGTCTTTTACCTTAATGGCAGGGTTCAGTGCCAACTTTCCGCAGATTTCAGCTGATCTGGAGTGACCGATGCCATAGATGGCGGTTAAAGATATCACAAGGTGCTTGTGATCCGGTATGTTAACTCCTGCTATACGAGCCATCTAATCATTCTCCGGCAACTTTCTGTGCTTACACATGTTCTGCATCATGTTTATTTTGGATTGCATGGAACTCTAGCCTTGGCGTTGCTTATGACGAGCATCCTTGCAGATAATCCGAACTGTTCCATTACGCTTGAGAACTTTACAATTTCTGCATATTTTTTTTACTGAAGCACGAACTTTCATAGATTTTCCTCAAAGATTTGGCAGTCATTGCCCGAGCTTTATATTGCTTTTCTTGAGCAAGCCCTCGTACTGGTGGGATATCACATACGTTTGTATCTGAGACATGAAATCCATCACCACGACTACGATGATCAATAATGAAGTGCCACCAAAATAAAATGGTACATTCCAATACAGAATAAGAAATTCTGGGAGCAGACAAACAGCGGTTATATAAAAAGCGCCCACGAGGGTCAGCCTAGTCATGACTCCGTCAATATATTGCGCCGTTTGCTGCCCTGGACGTACACCAGGAATGATGGCTCCCGATTTCTTAAGATTCTCGGCTGTTTCATTGGAGTTGAAGACCAAAGCCGCATAGAAGAAGCAAAAGAAGACTATGGCAGCCGCATAGAACAGTACATATACAGGTTGCCCGGGAGACAACGTCGTTGCGATGTCTTGTAACCAGCCCATGCCCTCGGCGTTGCCAAACCATCCGGCCAAGGTAGCGGGGAACAATATGATACTCGATGCGAAAATCGGCGGTATCACACCAGACATATTCAATTTCAGGGGAAGGAAGCTCTTGTGTGCGGCATACATTTTTCTTCCTTCTTGACGCTTAGCGTAATTGATGACTATCCGGCGTTGACCCCGTTCGACAAAGACCACCAGCCCAGTTACACCGATTGCAATCGCAAAGAGCGCAATGATGCTGAATGCACTCAGCTCACCCGTCCTTGCCAATTCAAGAGTACCCCCTATAGCGCTTGGTAAACCGGCAACAATACCCGAAAAAATGATTATGGATATGCCGTTACCGATACCTCGTTCCGTAATCTGTTCACCCAGCCACATCAGGAATATCGTCCCACACACCAATGAGATCGCGCAGACAAACACGAATTGAAAACCGGCATTAATGACAACGGGCGTACCACCGGCCGATTGATTTTGCAGCGCCATTGCGATGCCAATGGCTTGGAAGGTAGCCAAGAACACAGTTGCATACCGTGTATATTGATTTATTTTTTTTCGGCCTGATTCGCCTTCCTTCTTAATTTGCTCCAATTTTGGAATAACACCGGCCATGAGCTGCAAAATAATGGAGGCTGAAATGTATGGCATTATTCCAAGCGCAAAAATACTGAGTCGCTTTAAGGCACCACCAGAAAACATGTTGACCATGTCAAGGATACCTCCCTTGTCGGCAAACATACTGGCTAAAGCCTTTGGATCAATGCCGGGGATGGGTATGTGCGCGCCTACCCTGTATACGAACAAGGCGCCAAGCACAAACAGCAGTCTCTGCCGTAACTCCCCAAGACGGCCAAAACGATCGGATAAAGCCGCGCTGGCAGCACTCACATTACACCTCTATCCTACCACCAGCAGCCTCGATCTTTGACTTGGCGCCTGGAGTCACTCTTAATCCTTTAACTTGTACAGCTTTATTCATAACACCCGAGTCAATAACTGTGGCGACTTTAACCGTGGCCGGTACTATATTCGCGCTCTTGAGGCTGGCCAAGTCAACAACGTCAATGGTTAGATTGCACAGCTCCCCAAGGCGAACTTCAGCCCTATTCTGCTTTTGCCTAGATTTGAATCCTACCTTTGGTAGCCTCCTTTGCAAGGGCATCTGACCTCCCTCAAATCCAACTTTATGGAAACCACCTGCACGCGCCTTTTGGCCTTTATGACCCTTTCCGGAAGTTTTACCCAGTGTTGACCCGATTCCTCTGCCGAGACGCTTCTTTTTGGGACGACTGCCTTCCTCAGGTGACAGAGTGTTCAAGTACATAATTTATTCTCCAATCTTCAGCATGTAGGATATCTTGTTAACCATGCCTAGGTTTTCTGGTGTTGCCAACACCCTGACTTGCTGGTGCATTCTTCTGATGCCTAACCCCCGCAGACAAGCTTGATGCGAAGCGCTCCTTCCTATTGCACTTTTCACCTGCTTAAGTGTGATTCTTTTGTTATCCATGTATTTATCCTTGCTTTAATCAATGACCTTACCACGTTTGGCCGCGATCCAAGCCGGGTCTCCGATTTCCGTCAATCCCTTGATCGTAGCCCGTACAACATTGATTGGATTGTTCGTACCTATACACTTGGCAAGAACATTGTGAACACCAACCACCTCAAAGACGGCTCTCATTGCGCCCCCTGCGATGATTCCCGTTCCTTGAGAAGCCGGTTGCATGAACACCTTGGCGGCACCCGTAGTTGAGGATATGGCATAGTGAAGCGTGTCGCCGTTGAGACTCACTTTTCGCATGTTCCTGCGGGCCTGCTCCATGGATTTTTGTATGGCTACCGGGACCTCACGAGCCTTACATAGCCCATACCCCACTTTGCCATTACCATCACCAACAACAGTCAGGGCAGTGAATCCAAATACTCGACCACCTTTAACAACCTTGGCCACACGACGGACCGCGACCAGCTTCTCCTGGAGTCCGTCAGTAGCGCCACCATGCACATTTTGATTTGCCATAATCGATCCTAAAGCTTGAGACCCGCTTCACGAGCGGCATCAGCGACAGCCTTTACGCGGCCATGATATTTAAAGCCGGACCTATCAAAAGCCACGGTCTCTATTCCTCTTGCTAGCGCTTTCTCAGCCACTCGCCTACCTACCGCCTTTGCGGCTTCGATGTTCCCTGTATATTTCTGGGATGATCGAATATCCGATTCCAAGGTCGAAGAAGCGGCCAACACCGTTGATCCATCTGCAGTAAGGATCTGTGCATAAATATGTTTGGGTGTTCTGAAAATACTAAGGCGATTTACACCCCGTGACTTTATAATGGCCCTTGTTTTTGCAGCCCTGCGTAACCTAGCGGCTTTCTTATCCATTGCTATTGCCTATTTCTTTTTGGCTTCTTTGCGAATTATAATTTCGTCGGAATACCTGACACCCTTACCTTTGTAGGGTTCAGGAGATCGATAGGCCCTGATGTTAGCGGCTACTTGACCTACCTTCTGCTTGTCGCATCCTTTAACAAGGATTTCGGTCTGACTGGGGGTTTCCAGGGTAATACCCTCAGGGGCAACAAAATCAATTGGATGCGAATATCCCAAACTTAAGCTCAACACCTGACCTTTTGCCTGTGCACGGTATCCAACACCCACCATTGACAGTTTCCTTTCGTAACCGCTGCTGACACCATGCACCATATTGGCTATATTGGCCCGAGCCGTGCCAGCCAACGCAGTTTGGAGCTTATTGCTTCGATCAAAGCCGACGGATATTTGGTTGTCCTTGGCTGCAACATTCACCATGGGGTGCAGGTTAGCTGACAAGATTCCCTTGGCGCCCTTAACAGTAATCAGATTATTCTGTATCTTGACTTCTACGCCCTTAGGTATAGTCACTGGATTTTTTGCAACTCTTGACATGATCAACCTTCATTTATGAAACCGTGCAGAGAATCTCACCGCCTTGTCTTTGCCGTCTCGCGGTCTTGTCTGAAACCACACCCCTGGATGTAGATATGATAGCTATGCCCAATCCGCCCATGATGCTTGGGATATCCTCGGATGACTTGTAGACCCTTCGCCCAGGCTTGCTGACTCGTTGTATCTTCTCGATAACTGGACGGCTATGAAAGTACTTCAAACGAATTGAAAGCTCCGGTTTGCCCTGGATTTCTTCCACCGAGAAGGATTCTATATAACCCTCCTGACTAAGAACTTCACAAACCGCCTTCTTAAGTTTCGAAGACGGCAGCTTCACCTCGACTTTGTTAGCGGCCTGTGCATTCCTAATACGTGTCAACAAATCAGCTAAAGGGTCGGTCATGCTCATAATGTCTCCAATCTATTCAAGTATTCCTTACCAACTTGCCTTACATACGCCAGGAACATCTCCACGCATGACTGCCTCTCTTAGTTTATTTCTTCCCAAACCAAACTTTCTGTAGTAACCATGAGGCCTTCCAGTCAGATTACAGCGATTACGGAGCCTTGATGCGGACGAATCCCTCGGAAGTTTCTGCAACTTGATTTCTGCTGCTATTTTTTCTTCATCCGATGCGGTTTGGTTGATAATTATTGCTTTCAGTTCTTGCCGCTTCTGATAATTCTTATCGACCAGCTTAATCCGTTTTACTTCGCGAGCAACCATTGATTTCTTGGCCATAATCAAATCCTAAGTGCGAAAGGGAAATTTAAACTGCTCAAGAAGCGCCCTGGCTTCTTGATCATTTTTTGCACTGGTCGTAAATGTGATATCCAGCCCCCTCACGGCATCGACTTTGTCAAAATCGATTTCTGGAAATATGATTTGCTCCTTTACACCCATGCTATAGTTGCCTCTACCATCAAACGAACGACCGTTAAGCCCTCTGAAATCTCGAATTCTCGGGATTGCAATCGTAATCAATCTATCGAGAAACTCGTACATCCTTTCTCTACGCAGTGTTACCTTGCATCCTATCGCCATTCCATCGCGTATCTTGAAACCGGCAATAGATTTTTTGGCAAAGGTGATAATTGGTTTTTGTCCGCAGATTTTCTCTAAATCAGACACTGCATTTTGCAAGATTTTTTTGTCGGCCACGGCTTCCCCAACCCCCATATTGATGGTGATTTTTTGGAGTTTTGGCACCTGCATGACGGATTTATAACCAAACCGTTCAATCAGCGCAGGAATGACTTTGTCTTTGTAGTGTGATTGCAATCTGGACATTTTTTTCACAAATTACGTATCGATAACTTCATTGTTCGATTTAAAGAAGCGCACTTTTCTTCCGTCCGCCAGAATTTTAAACCCTATCTTGTCTGCTTTATTGGTTATAGGATTCTTTAGAGCGACATTGGATACATGGATCGGCATCGCCCTTTCAACGATCCCGCCTGCAATTCCTTTCATCGGCATAGGCTTCTGATGCTTTCTAGCAATATTGATGCCTTCGACGACAACTTTCTCGTCACATGGCAAAGTTAAAACCACTCCACTTTTGCCTTTATCTTTACCTGTCAGAACTACTACGTGGTCCCCTTTCTTTATCTTTCTCATGACTGGCTCCTAGATCACTTCAGGCGCAAGAGAAATTATTTTCATAAACTTCTCCGATCTCAACTCACGAGTTACGGGGCCAAAAATACGAGTGCCGATTGGTTGATGCTGGTTATTGAGTAGGACCGCCGCATTCCCATCAAAGCGAATCAGAGAACCATCTGTTCTACGTACGCCTTTTCTTGTCCGCACCACCACCGCATTGTAAACCTCCCCCTTTTTTACCCTTCCTCTAGGTATGGCCTCCTTGATACTGACCTTGATGACATCCCCAATGTTTGCATAGCGGCGATGCGATCCCCCCAGCACCTTTATACACATGACCTTTCTGGCGCCGCTGTTATCGGCCACATCAAGGTTGGTCTGCATCTGAATCATGTTTATCTACCAATTTCTAAATTCTTTTACTTCACTACTCGGCGTGGTTAATGATTTTTTCCAGCTTCCACACCTTTTTGCCGGATATCGGACGGCAAGCTGAGACTATTACAACGTCACCCTCTTTCGATTGATTAGTCTCATCATGCGCAAGCAGCTTGGTTGAACGGCGGATATATTTACCGTATAGAGGGTGCGGTATGACTCTGTCAATACGAACCGAGATGGTTTTGTTCATCTTGGCGCTGACCACCTTGCCAGTCAGCGTATAAAGGTTTTGTTCCTTCATATTCATGCAGAGACCCCTTTTTCTGTGATAATTGTATTGATCCTCGCTATAGTTAAGCGATTCTTCCTGATTAGGTCAGGCTTTGACAGTTGACCAGTAGATTTTTGCATCTTAAGGTTGAAAAGCTCTCGGTGATGCGATAGCAGCATCTCTTTCAATTCTTCAACACCTTTAGATCGAATTTCCTTCACGTCCATCACAGCACCGTCCTGACCGCAAATGTGGTTTTCATAGGGAGTTTAGCGGCTGCTAACGTAAATGCTTCCCGGGCCAGGTCCTCACTCACGCCTTCTAGCTCATACAACATTGTCCCCGGCTTTATTTCAGCCACCCAATATTCCACGCTCCCCTTGCCACTACCCATGCGTACTTCCAAGGGTTTCTTTGTTACTGGCTTATCGGGAAACACCCTAATCCAGATTTTCCCTCCACGCTTCACATGTCGCGTTATCGCTCTTCTCGCGGCTTCAATCTGCCTTGCAGTCATCCTTCCACGTTCCAGGGATTTCAGACCAAACTCACCAAAGCTAACTTTATTGCCTTTTAATGCCAGGCCTGTGTTTCTACCTTTATGCTGTTTTCTGAATTTCGTTCTTTTTGGCTGCAACATATCACTATCACTCTTGCTTAAGCCTCTGAGGAGCCCAACTTTAGTTCACTACCATGATGAGGAAGTATCTCACCCTTAAAGATCCAGACTTTCACACCTATCACCCCGTAGGTGGTTTTTGCTTCAGCAAACCCATAATCGATATCCGCACGAAAAGTATGTAACGGTACTCTGCCTTCCCGGTACCACTCCGTTCTGGCGATTTCCGCTCCATTCAGCCTCCCGCCCACACTGATCTTTATTCCCTCGGCACCAAGTCTCAATGTATTTTGAACGGCTCTTTTCATCGCCCTTCTGAACATGATCCGCTTTTCTAACTGCTGTGCTACACCCTCAGCAACGAGTTGAGCATCTAATTCGGGCTTTCTTATTTCTTCAACACTAATCTGAACGGGGACACCCATCATTGAAGATACGTCTTTCCGTAATGCATCGATATCTTCACCTTTTTTACCGATTACAAGTCCAGGCCTGGCGGTGTGAATGGTAATATGGGCATTATTGGCAGGCCGGTTGATTTGGATACGGCTCACCGATGCATGTCCCAACTTTTTCCGCAAATAATCCCGTACTTTTAAATCGTTATTCAGGAAAGCTGGATAATCCTTACTATTTGCATACCATCGAGATGTCCACTCCTTGATGATGCCAAGCCGGATTCCTGTTGGATGTACTTTTTGTCCCATGGTGAAACCTAACGTGCTTCTGTAACGTGAATGGTGATATGGCAGGTGCGCTTACTAATCCTATTCGCCCTTCCCTTTGCCCTCGGTGACATCCTTTTCATGGTGGCTCCTTCACCAATCTCGATTACTTTGACAGTTAATTCATCAATATCCGCACCATCGTTATGTTCGGCATTCGCGATGGCCGATTCCAATACCTTTTTCACAATCTGTGCTGATTTTTTGGGACTGAAGGCAAGCACATCTATCGCCTTATCTACTTTTAAGCCTCTAATCTGGTCAGCAACTAGTCTGCATTTCTGCGCGGAAACCCTTGCAGTATTTAATTTTGCTATGGTAGCCATGTTAGGTTCTCAGTAATAAAGCCTATGGTTGTCACTTGGATTTCTTGTCCGCCTGATGTCCCTTATATGTTCTGGTTGGGGCAAACTCTCCGAGCTTATGACCTACCATATTGTCGCTTACCAGCACGGGTACATGCTGCCTCCCATTATGAATCGCAATGGTGAGACCAATCATTTCAGGCAAAATCATAGACCGCCTCGACCATGTCTTTATTGGTCTTTTGTTACCAGTTTTATTGCTTTCAAGGACTTTGTTCAACAGATGATGATCTACAAACGGCCCTTTTTTGATTGAACGTGGCACGATCCTTACCTCAGAATAAAACTATTTCTTTCTTCCCCGAACAATGAGTTTGTCCGTTCGCTTGTTATTACGGGTCTTATAACCCTTCGATGGAGTCCCCCAAGGAGATACCGGGTGTCTTCCACCCGAAGTTCTGCCCTCGCCACCGCCATGAGGATGATCCACCGGATTCATTGCCACGCCCCGAACAGTCGGACGGATACCACGCCAGCGGCTTGCACCTGCCTTGCCCAGTGATGCAAGGTTATGTTCGTGATTTGAAACTTCTCCTATCACTCCGCGGCAATCCGCAAGAACTTTTCTCATTTCACCAGAACGTAATCTGATGGTTGCGTAAGCACCCTCCTTGGCGACGAGCTGGACGGAAGCTCCTCCTGCACGTGCAAGCTGCGCACCTTTACCCGGCTTCAGTTCCACGCAATGCAGAACCGATCCCACGGGTACATTGCGTATCGGTAGACAATTGCCAATCTTTATTGGAGCATACTCCGCCGCAATGATTTCATGACCTTCAGAGAGCGACTTGGGTGCGATGATGTACCGGCGTTCACCATCCCTGTACACCACCAAAGCAATGTGCGCAGTGCGGTTCGGATCATATTCGATCCGCTCAACCTTACCTGGAATGTCTTGTTTATCACGCTTGAAATCAATGATTCTGTAATATTTTTTGTGGCCGCCACCTTTGTGCCGGGTGGTAACCCGTCCTTGGTTATTTCGCCCGCTAGTTCTATTTTTCTTTTCGATAAGATTCGGTAGTGGACGGCCCTTGTACAGACCTTCAGTCTTTACCCTGACTACGAACCTCGCACCGGCTGATGTCGGCTTTGATTTCACAAGTGCCATAATATTATCCGATAACTATCTTCAGGTATCCTTGCTTCGAGATCAGGCAGCGGCAAAGTCTATGTCGAACCCTGGTTTCAACTTTACGTACGCTTTTTTCCAATCCGACCGTCTACCCACATGTCTTCCAAACTTTTTATGCTTGCCTTTGACGTTGAGCACTCGCACACAATCAACTTCAACCTTGAAGAGAAGCTCTACCGCCCGCTTGATCTGATGTTTCGTGGCCGAGGGCTTTACTTTGAAGACAACGCTGCCGCTTGTTTCAGACACAGTGGTGCTTTTCTCCGAGATCACAGGGGCTTCGACGACCCTCATCAAATCGATCTTATTCATGACAGACTTCCTTCCAAAGCCCTCGCGGCTGCAGTAGTCATAATTACCTTACAGCTTTTTACCAAGTCGACTGGATTTACTGAGCGTACATCCCTTAACACGATATTCCGTAAGTTCCTTGCGGACAGAAAGGTGTTCTTGTCAAACTCATCCACAAGCACTAGACCTTCCTGAAAATCCACTTCGGCAAGCTTGTCCTTGAATGCTTTAGTCTTGGGCTCGTTGACCTTTAGATCATCACAAATCACAAGCCGGTTCTGCCGTAACAACTCCGACAAAATTGACCTGACGCCAGCCCGATACATTTTTTTATTTAACTTAACTTCGTAGCTGCGTGGTCTAGCCGCGAATGCGACACCACCCGTCCTCCACAATGGGCTTCTGGTAGTCCCCGCCCTCGCTCTGCCGCTACCTTTCTGTTTCCAAGGCTTGGCACCTCCGCCACTGACATCAGATCGAGTTTTCTGTGCTTTTGTACCTGCCCGCGCGCCAGCTAGATAACTCACCACCAATTGATGTACCAGGGATTCGTTGAATTCGCGCCCGAATACTTCCTTGGTGACAGAACACCCTGGGCTTCCCGTTATAACCGATGGTATGACAAGAGACATTTTGATACCTTATTTCTTTACGGCTGCCTTGACGACAACATTAGCCCCCGCGGGGCCGGGAACAGCACCTCTAACCATGAGCAGGGAACGTTCTGTATCGATAGCCGTGATCTTAAGATTTTGCACCGTAACGTTCTCGGCACCCATGTGACCCGCCATCTTCTTACCTTTGAAAACTCGCCCAGGAGTCTGATTTTGTCCAATCGAACCCGGTGCGCGGTGAGAAAGCGAGTTACCATGGGTTGCGTCTTGAGTTCTGAAGTTATATCTCTTCACCACGCCGGCGAACCCTTTGCCTATGCTGGTCCCGCTCACATCGACGAATTGCCCGACCTCGAATTGGCTCAGATTCAATTCAGCACCTACGGCATAATCGGTCTTGTCAGTGGGCAACCTGAATTCTTTGACCAAGCGTCCCGCCTCTACGCCCACCTTGCCAAAATGGCCCGCCAATGGTTTGTTAACTCGAGAACGTTTGATTTTGCCTACAGTCACCTGTATCGCATTATACCCATCGTTCTCCTGGGTTTTTATCTGCACTATCCTGTTTGGCTCTATCTGAATCACCGTCACCGGCTCTGCAGAACCATCATCCCGAAAAATACGAGTCATCCCGCATTTTCGACCAATTACTCCCAATGTCATAGGATTACCCTACCTATTCTCAATTCAATTTGATCTGAACTTCAACGCCCGCGGACAAATCCAGCTTCATCAATGCGTCAACTGTCTTATCCGTCGGCTCAATGATGTCCATCAGACGCTTATGAGTCTTGAGCTCATACTGATCTCTGGCATCCTTGTTCACGTGCGGAGAAATCAAAACCGTGTAACGCTCGATTTTGGTAGGCAAGGGTATCGGCCCAAGCACTTGCGCGCCCGTCCTCTTGGCGGTTTCCACGATTTCGCTCGCAGACTGATCAATCAGCCTGTGGTCAAATGCCTTGAGTCGTATCCTTATTCTCTGTTTCTGCACGATCGTTACTCCAGAACCTTCGACACCACGCCGGCGCCCACCGTGCGCCAGCCCTCGCGCACCGCGAACCGCAGGCCTTCTTCCATGGCGATCGGCGCGATCAACTTGACCGTCACCTTGATATTGTCGCCCGGCATGACCATTTCCACGCCCTGCGGCAGCTCCATGGCGCCCGTCACGTCCGTGGTCCGGAAGTAAAACTGGGGCCGATAGCCGTTGAAGAACGGGGTATGCCGCCCCCCTTCGTCCTTGGACAGGACGTAGATTTCCGCCTCGAAGTGGGTGTGCGGGGTGATCGTGCCCGGCTTGGCCAGCACTTGACCCCGCTCCACGTCTTCCCGCTTGGTGCCGCGCAGCAGCACGCCCACGTTGTCCCCCGCCACGCCTTCATCCAGCAGCTTGCGGAACATTTCCACGCCGGTGCAGGTGGTCTTGACCGTCGGCCGGATGCCGACGATCTCGACTTCCTCGCCGACCTTGACGCGGCCTCGCTCGATGCGTCCGGTCACCACGGTCCCGCGTCCGGAGATGGAGAAGACGTCTTCGATCGGCATCAGGAAGGGCTTTTCGATATCCCGCTCGGGCTCGGGAATGTAGCTGTCCAGCGCGTCCACCAGCTTGACGATGGAGGGGATGCCGATGTCGCTCTGATCGCCTTCCAGGGCCTTCAGCGCGGAGCCCTGGATGATCGGCGTGTCGTCGCCCGGGAAGTCGTATTTGGCGAGCAGTTCGCGCACTTCCATTTCGACCAGCTCGATCAGTTCGGCATCGTCGACCATGTCGGCCTTGTTGAGGTAGACGACGATATAGGGCACACCGACCTGGCGCGCCAGCAGAATGTGCTCTCGCGTCTGCGGCATGGGGCCGTCGGCGGCGGATACCACCAGGATCGCGCCATCCATCTGGGCGGCGCCGGTGATCATGTTCTTGACGTAGTCGGCATGGCCGGGGCAGTCGACGTGCGCGTAATGCCGGGTCGGCGACTCGTATTCCACATGCGCGGTGGCGATGGTGATACCGCGCGCCCGCTCTTCGGGGGCCGCGTCGATTTGATCGTAGGCCTTGAAGGCGCCCCCGAAACGCTCGGCGCCGACCTTGGTCAAGGCCGCCGTCAGGGTCGTCTTGCCATGGTCAACGTGACCGATCGTGCCGACATTGACGTGCGGCTTTGTTCGCGTGAATTTTTCTTTGGACACGACCTATACCTCGTTCTTTAAGAATCTACTGCACTAACCTACAGACGCTTTTTTGATAACAGCCTCGGCCACATTCGACGGGGCTTCCTGGTATTTCTTGAACTCCATTGAATATGTCGCCCGCCCCTGGCTTTGAGACCGAAGCGAAGTCGAATATCCAAACATCTCCGCTAAAGGCACTTCCGCCTTGAGCACTTTAATTCCCGCGTTATCCTCCATACCGAGGATGACACCCCTGCGCCGATTAAGATCACCCACCACGTCCCCCATGTAGTCTTCCGGCGTCTCCACCTCCACGCTCATGATCGGCTCCAGCAAGACTGGACCGGCCTTACGGCAACCTTCCTTGAAACACATGGATGCGGCTATCTTGAAGGCCATTTCGCTGGAATCCACATCGTGATAGGAACCGTCGAAAACCGTTACCTTCACATCTACGACCGGGTAGCCGGCTAGTATACCATTCTGTAATTGCTCTTGAACACCCTTGTCTACAGCTGGTATGTATTCCTTGGGCACCACCCCACCCACGATACCATTTACAAACTCATAACCGCCCGTATCCAGAGGTTCAATCCGCAACCACACATGTCCGTACTGTCCGCGACCACCCGTCTGACGCACATACTTCCCTTCCTGCTCGACCATTTTGCGTATGGTTTCGCGGTAGGCGACTTGCGGGGCGCCAACATTGGCATCGACCTTGAATTCTCGCTTCATCCGATCCACGATAATCTCCAGATGCAGCTCACCCATACCCGAGATGATCGTCTGCCCCGACTCCTCGTCCGTATGCACACGGAAGGACGGATCCTCTTGGGCAAGACGCTGCAATGCCAGACCCATTTTTTCCTGATCGCTTTTCGTCTTCGGTTCCACCGCGACAGAGATCACCGGCTCGGGAAACTCCATCCTCTCCAGAATCACGGGATGCGCCGTAGCGGAAAGAGTTGTCCCAGTGACGATATCCTTCAAGCCCACACAGGCGGCAATATCGCCAGACCGGATCTCCTTGATTTCTTCGCGTGAATTCGCATGCATACGCAATAGCCGTCCGATGCGTTCCTTGTTGCCGGTTTGCGAGTTGATGACGCTATCGCCTGAATTCAAAACCCCGGAATAGACACGAACAAAGGTCAGGGTACCCACGAAAGGATCGGTCATGATCTTGAAAGCCAGCGCGGAAAAGGGCTCATCGTCGCTGGACCTCCTCTCTACCGCAAGCTCCGACACCGCATCAACACCCTTGATGGCCGGCACATCAACGGGCGATGGGAGATAGTCGACCACCGCATCCAGCATCGCTTGGACACCTTTATTCTTGAAGGCGGAGCCGCACAGCATGGGGACTACCTCCAGGGCGATGGTCCGCTTG
>Ga0233422_10000838_pt1 | contig 14643 bp, 9 predicted proteins | sample Watercolumn_Mata_2_FD_182724 | JGI IMG/M metagenome (GOLD analysis project Ga0233422, IMG submission 182724) | Freshwater microbial communities from Lake Matano, South Sulawesi, Indonesia - Watercolumn_Matano_2014_110_MG | ecosystem: Environmental > Aquatic > Freshwater > Lake | place...
CTCTAAATCTGTTTCTGTAATAGTTGTATTAATATCTATATCATAATAAAAACCGGCATCGATTGCAGGCCCAACTCCAAATTTTGCTTCAGGATATATTGATTTAACCTCATGTGCCATTAAATGAGAAGTTGAATGCCAATATGTTTTCTGTCCTACGGGAGAATCAAAAGTAAATAATTGCAATTTGGAATCTTGTTCAATTTTTGTTGATAATTCTTTTTCAACATCATTTATTTTACAAACTAATGCATCTTCAGCCAATCTGTTTGAAATCGATTTGGCAACATCAAATGCAGTGATTCCCTGGTCGAATTCTCTTACTGAATTATCCGGAAATGTAATTTTTATTTTATTCATAATGCCATAATAAAAAAAAACGGAGTTAACTCCGATTGAGTGGGTTCTATAGGACTCGAACCTATGGCCTTCTGCACGTCAAGCAGACGCTCTAGCCAACTGAGCTAAGAACCCAAAAATATTAAAACGTCATTTTATATTATAAATTTAATTATTAAAGTACCGAGGGCCGGACTCGAACCGGCACGGGTGTAAACACCCACAGGATTTTAAGTCCTGTGCGTCTACCAATTCCGCCACCCCGGCAAAATTATTACAGATTTACTAAAGAACTTCTTCCAAGCATTTATTTTTATCTTAATGGATTTTAAGTCCAGTGCGATCGCCATAGGCGATCAAGTCTACCAACTTGTCAGCCTTTGGCTGATTCCGCCACCCCGGCAAAATTTTAATACATTTGCTCTAAGAGGATTCAAGATGATAAATAGCAACTAACAAAGCAAAATGCGGTGCAAATATAAACTTTTTATGCGATTCACCGCAATAATTTGACTTATTCAATTCTATTAATATTTCTCTTTAACTGTGCTATTAAAAACCAAAATAAAAAGCCACTCTTTCTTATGAGTGGCTTTAGTGGGCCCTGAAGGACTTGAACCTCCGACCCGCTGATTATGAGTCAGCTGCTCTAACCAACTGAGCTAAGAGCCCAAATTTTTTGCGTGGCAAAAATAGTGCTTTGCAAAAAGGTTTGCAAATATTCACCGTTTTATTTCAGCAATACCATTTTACGAACTTGCATATAATCACCGGCCCGTAATTGATAATAATAAACGCCACTTGGTAACTCTGAGTTTTGAATTATGAATTTTGAACTATGAATACCGACTGATTGGGGTTCGTTTACAAGTGTTTTAAGTAATCTTCCTAAAACATCAAAAACTTTTAGCTCTACAAAACTGTTTACAGTTAACCCGCTTCGACTCGTCGAAGGCGAGGCGAGCTGATAAGTTATGACTGTCTCACCATTAAACGGATTCGGATAATTCTGCTCTAAATTAAATTCATCTTCTTTTTTTTTAATCTTTTCTTTTACACTTGTTGGAGGATTTCCCCATATATAAGTTATCCATTCAGGATGATCGATAAATGGATTTCTGTTATGTTGATAAAAATAAATTACATTATTTCTGTTAATCTCAAATGCATCCGGAGGATCATCTAAATTCCATTTTAATAATGTCGAAAGTTTTGCATACAAAGAATCGTTATTTGGAGCACTCGGTATATAATCAACAATTCTCAATTTTGGTTCACCGGAATCGCCAGCATAACGAGTAGCCATATAAAAAATAGTTCGTGCAACATCCCCTTTTACTTCATTACGTGGTTCCCATGAGTCAGAATCATATTTACAATTTGGTGCACCGGGAACCGGATTTCCTCCAATATCAAAATCAAGATTTCCTTTTAGTGAATTTACAGAGGGATTTTCCGGACGAAGGTTATGAGCATCACTGCCGGCACCTATTTCAGTTCCGAAATTTCCGTGAGATTTTGACCATATATGTTCTCTATTCCAAAAGTCTTGCGGATCTTTTGGAATTGATAATCCGGAATAAATTCCAATTACATTTTTATAATTTTTTGGATCTTCATCAGCAGCTTTCAACATTTTCCAGACATCAATATTATTAGGATTGCTGTCCGTATACGGAAATTTTATTTGGTTCTTGATAAGATCATGCAGAGCTGATTTCAAATTCTCACCTCTTAAGCTTGATGAGATATTTGAATAATATGAATTATCTATTCCGCTGGTTATGGTAAGTCTAAAATTTGAAACCGAACCAACAGTTGCAAAATTACCGCCATTAACATTTTGAATTTGAAAAAATGCTTTCTTCGGAATTTCAGAAATGCCGTCATTGAAAATTGAAATTGAGATTTTTTGATTTATTGAACTGCCGGCTGAAAATGAAATTGTTTGAGAAGAAAAATTATTAATGTAGGTGGACGATGCAGAACTGGAATCTGCAATAAACACAACTGAACAAGTAGTAGAAGATGTTAAACTTGGATCGATTATAGATAGTTCTAATTGATATGATCCATTAGTTTTTGAAACTGCATCACAAGATCCGGTAAACTGTACAAAAGTGATTAAGGAAGAAGTTAAAACTTCTATGATGTTTGAGTTACCACTCGTTCCAAATTCATTTGAAGCTCTTAAACGATAATAATATTTTGTAGCCGGGTTTAAACCAATTACTGACGTAGAAATATAATTGCCAATCTCTTTATTATTAAACCCGTCAACAAAAGAAGAAAAATTTGAATTGGTAGAAATATCCAGCCAATATTTTGTTGCACTTACAGAACTATTCCAATTTGCAGTGAAACCATTTTTAGAAATATTTATAGCAGATGCGGCAACCGGCGGAAGTGGAGCGGAAGTTGATCCGCCAATATTATTCATAACAAAATTATCTATTCCTAATGCTTGAGCACTACTTGTTGTATTGCCAGTTGTTACGGAGTAGTTCCATGCAAGAAATAAACTATCATTTGGATTTACATTTAAATTTGGGAGTGTTTGGTTTAGAATAATCTTAGATTCAATTGGAACAGTAACAGCACCGTTATTATCTGAATTTGGAATAAAGCTTGATAAAAAGTTTGGACCTGCATTTGTCCAATTTATTCCATCCTTTGAATAATGTAATTGAATTGAAAAGCCGGAACTGTTTGAACCGTTCCGAAACCTCATAACAACATATGATAAATCTAATTGGCTGATTTTTGTTGTTCCGGTATTCTTAAAGAATGCATAAATATTTACACTTTGAGAACCAGAACCGGAAGACAAACCTCCAACAGCGCGATTAATTGAATTGGATACATCTCCTATTCCATAATTATAAATACCGTTTCCCGCAGAAGAAGATAAATTAATTCCAGCAGAATAATTTGTAGATGTGCCGGCGGTAAAATAATTTCCAACTTTTCGTACAGTTGAAACTTTATCAGCTTTCCAATTTGCTGGAAGAACTGCATTTGCAGCTGTACCAAGATTATTAAAATTTTCGTCTACAATTATTGTTTTTGAAATATTAATTTGTGCAGTGACTGCAGAAGTAATAATAATTAATGAAAGAATAATAATTTTCATAAATAGTTTTTTCAATTACTCAATAATAATAAAAATGAGTAAAAGGTTTTTATGTTATACATCGACGTATGATGGTTACAATTCAATAATTTCAAGTTCATTAATAAAGTCAATATAAAATGTTTAGTAGAGTGCAGCAAAAAAATTAATCATTCACCATATACTGTAATTACAATTTTTCTGGGATAACTATTATTTCGATGTTCGCAAAGGTAAATTCCTTGCCATGTTCCAAGATTTAATTTTCCGTTTGTTATAGAAACTGTAATCGAGCTGCCAAGTATAGATGATTTTATGTGAGAGGTCATGTCATCAAGACCTTCACTTGTGTGTTTAAAGTAAGTCGCATTTTCCGGAACAGTTTTGTTGAAATAAGCTTCCATATCAGTGCGAACATCCGGATCAGCATTTTCATTTATTGTTAATGATGCAGAAGTGTGTTTAATAAAAATGTGGGCTAATCCAATTTTTATTTTAACCAACTCAGGAAACTGAGACAATATTTCATCAGTAATTAAATGAAACCCGCGCTGTTTTGGTTTTAACTTTATTTCTTTTTGAAGCCACATAGTTGATTATAAATAATATCTCATAATCGGTCGTGATTTAGATCTTCTTTTCACTTCAATAAACCCTGCTTTCAAAAATGCAGATGTAAACCCGGTCCACGCAAATGCAGGAGGCATATTGGGTAAGTATGGATCCACCGGATAACCTTCAAGAATTTTTATCTTCTTTGATTTAGCAAAATCAATTACGGCTTTCAACATAATTGAAGAAAGACCAACCTTTCTAAATTTTTTATGAACAAAAAAACATACTATCGACCAAACCGGTTGTTCATCTACCCGGCTTAGTATTTTAGAATTATCTAGCCTTATGAAATGCTCTCTTGGTGCAACTGCGCACCATCCAACAGCCTCTTTTTTATAAAAAGTTAAAATGCCGGTTTGTGCTTTCGAATTTACAAGCTTAAACATTAATTTTTTGTTTCCGCTTCCCTTATTTTTATCGAAAACAGATTTTTGCAAACGCCAATGCATGCACCAGCAACCACCGCAGGCGCCATTTTGGCCAAAAAGATTTTCAAATTTTTCCCAGTTCGATTTGGATAAAGGTTTAAATAAAAATTTATCAAAAGTCATATTTTTTATTGTAGAGAAAATGACAATTGATTTTCGTAGTTACTGAATTTTTTTTCGTGTTCTAATAACCATTTTTTCCGCCATAAGCCTCCGGCGTAACCGGTCAAACTTCCATCAGATCCAATTACACGATGACACGGAACAATAATCGGAATTTCATTTTTTCCATTTGCGTTTGCAACCGCTCTAATTGCTTTTTCATCGCCAAGGATTTTTGATAATTCTAAATATGTAACTGTTCTGCCAAATGGAATTTTTAAGAGTTCTTCCCAAACATTTTTTTGAAATGGTGTGCCATGCAAATCCAATTCAACATCAAAAGTTTTACGGCTTCCGTTAAAATATTCTTCTAATTCCAAGTAACATTTGGCTAGAAGAGGAATTTCTTCAATGTGGGTTAATTTTTTTTCTTCAACAAAATGTAAAGATGAAATACTAAAGTTGGTTCCGGTTATTTCAATTAATCCGATTGGCGAATTGTAACATACTTTTGCCATATAAATATTTCCAAACTATTTGTTATAATGTAACAAAAGATTGTAAAATCAATTTCGAATATTAAGAGAAGAATATTTTGAGAACATCAACAACTTTATCGTGCAGTAACGGTTTTGAAATGAAATCATTAAACCCGGCTGCAATAAAATTTGTTCTTGCATCCGGAAGCATATAAGCAGTTGAAGCAATAATTGGAGTTGATTGATAGCCCGGCATCTTTTGAATTATTCTAAGCGCATCTAAGCCATTATATTCACCTTGAAGATTAATATCCATAATAATAAAATCAAATTTTTTCGTTTTTAGCAATGGTAAAGCACTTTCAAAACTTGGTGCAAATTCAATATTCTTCAAATCCTTCATCTGAACCTTGAACAATAATTGCGAATCTACCTGGTCTTCTAGATACAAGCATGAAAGCTGTGTTACATCAAATGGTTTTTTTACACCTTCAACTTGACTCGAAGTAATTTCTAAACTTTTTTCTCTTCTGATTTTATCGGGTGATTTAAGAATTGTTTTTGGTTCTTTGGGTTTGGATACTTTTTCAATTTCGATTTTATCCATGCCGCTTACAAAATTTATTGGGAAGACAATTGCAAATTCTGATGCACTTGAATCTTTACCAATTGTTTCGGTTTTTGCAGATAAGATTTCCATCAATTTTTTTGCAAGTTTAACAGAAAATTTTGAGAATCCATAATTTCTTCTGCTCAATTTTTCATCTTCCGAAAAAATTTCATTAAATGCTTTTAACATGTAAGGCGTAATTGCATTTTGAGTGTCTTTTATACTCACTGCACAAGAATTTTCATCAAGCGTATAAGCCGATAAGTAAATTTTCGATTCTTTTGTAATTTGAATAGCAAATTTTAAAAATAGATTTATCAATGAAACAAATTTTTGACGGTCGGATTCTATGGTTAATGAAGAAGAAATTTTTCCGTATGTGAGTTCAACTTTTTTATCTTCAGCAGCTTTACGTGTGTTTTCTTTTAACTCTTTTACAATATCTCCGAAAATAATTTTTTCTGGACGAAGTTTGATCACTTTCTGTTCGAGCGTTGAGTAATCAACTGCATTATCCATGATCTGCAAGAGTAATTTCTGATTTTCCTTAATTATATCAATGGCTTCTCTTTGCTCGTGATTAGGATTTGATAAACTCTCGCCAAGTTCTTGGGTAAAACCGAGTATTACATTTATCGGAGTAATTATTTCGTGAAAAATATTTGATAAGAACGGAGGATCAATTTTACTTGAAACATCTTCTTGTGTTTTACTAATATCTTGAACTGCCGCCGGTTCATCTAACAGTTTTATTAAAATACAGAACGAATCTATATCTCCACTGTAATTTTTTATTGGTGTTGCTGTAAGTGTAGCTTTACTATAAATATTTGTAGATTTTTTAATTTCGACATCAATGGTTGAGCTTTTTAAAATTCCAGAATGAAAAATAGTCTTGTTAACTTTAGCTCTATAATCATCAGAAACCAAAGAAATAAATGGACGAGTTTCCAAATCTTTTTTGGTGTAAATTAATTTTTTTGAAACCGGTTCATTTATCTCGGTAATAAAACCGTCTTTATCAGTTAGAATAACAGGTTCGTTTGTATTTTCAAATAGAAATTCCAAAACTTGAGTTCTCTTTTTAACTTCAGCCTGATCCGATACATTTCTAACCAAATTTAAATGACAGTTCTTACCTCTGAATTCAATAGCTGTTCTTCTTAGCTCAACAAGAATGGAAGTGCCGTCAACTTTTTTATGTTTCCACGGTCCGCTATATCCGCCGCTTCCAGATTTGCCGTCGCTTGTCTGAATCAAAGTTTGAATATCTTCGGGTGCATAAAGATCTGTTAAATCCATATTTAAAAAATCATTTCGCTTATACCCATAAAGTTTTAATGCGGCTTCATTTACTTCAAGAAATTTTAGATTGTCAATATCATAAATAAACATAGCTTCCGGTGAATGTTCTATAAGAGCTTCATACATTTTAGCTTTTGCATCTAAAGTAAAATCATCATCCGTTCTTCTGGTTATTAAAATTAACGTACCGGAATATTCTTTATTCTCATCAAATATTTTTTTCAATTGAATTTCGGCAGCGAGCTGTCCTTTTTCGGAAAAAATATAATTGATGGTTATTTCATTTGTTTTAGCAGTGTCCTTATAGTAATCTTCAAATGCTGTAAGAAATCCTTTTTCGAAAATCTTTGGTAATTCGATTTCTGCTAAATTTATTTTTTCATTTAAATTTAGGATTTTAACAAAGGCATCACTGTAATAGGTCAGCCTAAATTCTCTATCAATAAATGCAATTGCATGAGGCAGGTATTTGTAAATGTTCTTTTGAGGAGGTGAAGATAATTCTTCTGTTTTTGGTTTTGAAGTTTGAGTAAAACCAATAATCGCAACTACATTATTATCAAGATCGCATAAAGGAAATTCGAAAACTTTAATATTTCTATTAGAACCGCCGGCTACAGGAGTGCCAATGCCTTCAAAAATAACTGCATTGGTTGAATCTTTAATATAATTATCAACATTAGAATAAAGATTAATCAAATATTTTGGCAGGTAGTCTTGCTCGTTTTTATTTTCTAGTTGAGCTGATTTAAATCCTAGCAGTTCTGCATACTTTTCGTTTATTAAAACAAATTTTGAGTTTGTATCTTTTATCCAAAAATAATCATCCAGTTCATTGGCTTGTTTTTGTACTTTCGCTTTTTCTATAAAAGTAAATGGGTAAGTAAGTTTTATTTTTTCAACTATCGCAAGAATTTTTTTGTCTTTTGTTATTTTTTCAATATCTGCGGTTGCAATCCAAAATCTATTAAGGTCTGAAGTGTTTCTATTCTTAAGCACTTGGTTAATTGAAACAAGAAAATAAATATTGTTTTCACTCCTCAAAGGTGTTATAACTACTTCATAATCAGAATCAACATTATCAATTTTAAAACTGATAATATCTTTAGATGGTATTTCAAATTTTCTTACATCAATAAAAATTCTTTGAAGCGTTAGCAGCTTTTGTTCATCAAATAAATCAAAAAAGTTTGACTGTGTAGAAATGTTTGGCAAAAATAATTTTAAGTCCGAAGAGAATGCAATTATCTTCCCTCCCTTATCAATAATTACACTGGGAGTTTTTGATGTATTAGGTATTTCAGATAAAGTTTTTGTTGAACTTTCCATAGAACTAAGGTATATCCACTCTTAAGATAACTGAATAAGGTGTAAATATTTTTTTGTCCAAAATTTGTCGAACTCTGTAATAATATGTTTTACCGCTGGCAACGGTAATATCATTAAATTTATTTTCGTCCGATGCTGCAGTTCCAAATTCATAAAATGGCCCGTCCGGACCGGTTCTTCTTTCAACAATAGTTCCTTTAGATAAATATTTACTATTATCAGTCCAAGATAATTGTAAAATCATTCCTGGCAATAAAGAAGCAGACAAATTAGTTGGAGCCGCAACATCTGTATAAAATGTAGAAATAGATGCTTCATTAGAGTATGAGCTTTGAGTTGTTTGAGTAAAATATGCCACTCTATATTTGTATCCGTTGTTTGCAGAAACAGAATTATCAAAATACTCTTGTGTATTTGGCGGAACAATTGTGAGCACTTTGAATGTATTTGTATATGGATCAGTTCGTTCTATTTGAAACCCTAATTCGTTAGTAACAAAATCAACCCAAGTTAATCTAACCAAACTTGCACCAATAGCTTCGGCTTGTAAATTCCACGGCCCGCCAGGTAAACTATTTGTAGATGTTTCGTTGCTAAAATCTGATGGGCCGGATTCATTAAATGCACGAACTTTATAAATATAATCTGCAAATGGTGATAGAGCAGCATCAGTTGTTGTAATGGAGTTTACCGGTAAAGTTTTTATTTTTCTAAAATCAATAACAGTACCATTAACAACATCTTTCCTCCAAAGCTCGAACCCGTCTTCGTTCTTTGAGTTATCTTCCCACTTTAGAGTTACAGAAAAATCGTTGAGCTTTGCTAAAAATAAATTTAATGGTGCATTTGGCACTTTATCTTTAACCCAAATATTATCGAAAGTTTTGCTTTCTTTTGATCTGCCGGTTTTATTATAAACTTTTACTGAGTAACTAATCTTTGTATGAAGATAAGCTGAATCCAATGTCAAAAAAAGTAAAGGATTTGTACCGTTAGTATTTTGCTCAAATCTGCTTGTGTAAATTTTATTCACATAAATTTCGTAAAATGAAAGCCCTTGTCCGCCTGAACCTTCGGCTGCTTGATATGCGATATAATTTTTCCCGATTTTAACTGTGTCACCAGATTTTGGACTTGTAACTTCAATTGTTGGTGTTGCCGATGAAGATGATTGTGTGTCAGTTAGTGTTTCAACACATCCAAAAGAAATAATTAGCATTAACACTATTAGCGTTAATAACGAGAATAATTTTTTCCATTTTCCAGACATTGGTTATTCTTATGTTTTTTTACTAACTAATTTAATAAATGTGAACCAGTTTTGATAATATATATTTTTTTCTCATTCTTTTTAAGAATATGTTACATTACTAGTGGTGAAGCTAACCATGGCAAGTATTTCGGCTGGAATATTTAAAATAAAAAAAAATTATTTAGCTTGAAACGTTATCAAAATCAACTAATAGCGATCGCGATTCATGTGGTTTCATACTATCTAAGTAGAAATACAGAACTTGTCCGTCATTACTAAGTCTATATTTTGGGATTTTTGTATTAATTATATCTGACGAAATTTGAATATTCTTTACACGCTTATTAAAGTTAACTTGAAATGTCAATCCTTCAGCTTGCTCATCACGAGGGTTATTAAGTTCAACTGAAATCCGTCTCGCACTTCTAGTTTCGTATCTAACTTCAACATTTAATTTATGCTGCCACCAGGATTGTAAATCTTTTAAGGAAGTGATCCACATTTTTTTATTTTTAGCATAGGTTAAAATATCTTTTATAACCGATGCAAATTGCGGTTGAAGTTGATATTCCGAATGAACTTTAAAAACATACAATCCTCCTTCAAATAAAAGCCTATCCACATCTTCTTCATAAGTATATCGTTGAAACTCTGTATTGATCAAACCATAATTTTTTACAACTTCATAATCATCTCGAGCAGTTTTTGTAATTATCATTATTGGTTTGCTGCCGCGAATTTGTATATCGGGTACAGATCGATCTGTCAGAGAATCAGTTACAATAAATTCAAAATCTCTTTGTGCAATTGCTTGAAGAGTATTTTCATCATAGTAGCCATTCATTGGCATAACTGCATTAACTTTCCTACCTGTAATCTTTTGAAGAGAATCAGAAAATAATTTGAAAGTTGAACTCTGCACTTCTTTTGAATATAGTTTATTTACTGTGTCTTCTTGCGATTCTAGGAAACCAATATATACAATTGCACCAATATCCCCTTTACGTGAAATTGATCTTACTAAATCTTTCTCGCGGCTTAATAAAATTGGATCTACAAAGTATGTTACTTGATTTTTTGAATTACCAAGTGCAACGTTTAAGTTAACATAATTTTGAGGCTGTTCTTTTATTGTTGGAACAATAACTAAAGCAGCATCATACTGTCCGGGCCAATCTTTTACAAATGCAGTGGGTTGATAGGTTAACCAGTTAATTGAATTGTTAACTAATTTTTCAAAGTAAATCCAATCTTGTTGAATACCGATAACAGATGTCAATTCAAATCCAAACCAAACAAACCTGCCTTTTCCATAAGTGCCATAAGCAATACCGGCACTTTTTTGAATTTCTTCTCTTACTAATCCTGCTTCTCTTCTAAAATCATACCAAAAACTAACTTGGGTAGTGCGCGGTTCAAGAACTTCAGCATAGATTGGTCGATCCCAGGTTGCAATCTTTAATGCATAGCCGGTAGGAATCTGTGCTGTAATAGGCAAATTACCCCGCAGGGTATGGACTTTGTAAAATTCTTCAGGTTTAATTTCTTTATTAAAGTTCATTCCAAAAACCTCTTTAAAGAAATCCCAACCTCTCCACTTTCCTAAATCCGAAAAAGTAGCAGGTCCACCAGTAACAAAGACACTTCCTCCATTTTCAATATATTTTTTAAGCTGCATCAATTCACGGTCACTTAAAGATTTTGAACCTGGCAATACAATCAACTTATACTCAAAATGTTCTCCAAGTTCTATTGATTGATCAGAAATAATGTCATATTCAAGTTTGTCATTGCTAACAAATTTTTTCCATGTATCTACATTATCACGTAACCATGTAATTCCGGCAGGCAGCATTATCTCAGTATATTTTGAATAGAGTATTGCCACTTTATTTTTTTTCTGATCTGATAAAAATTTTAAATTATTTTTGGTAGGAATTATTTCCTTAAGTTCATAGTTGCCATAAATATTCTTAACGATTAAAAGAAAAACAAGAAAAGAAGTAATAAGTAAAACTAAACCGCTAAGAAAAATTATAAGATAATTTACCTTAAGCCCGCGGGCATCTTTTACCGCCACCTTAAATTATCCTCTTGTTTTCTATCCTGATGAGATGGTTCAATATAAGTCTCGTTTGTGTATCGAACGTATTTCTTTTTTGATTCCGGATGCCGATCTTTTTCGGATGTTGTCCGTTCATATCGTCCTTCGCTTGAAGGAGCTTGACCAACAAATGTAGGTCTTAACTCAGGTCCTCGGCTTGATTCATCACCTTGACGATATTGAGGTTGACGTTGGTACTCATATCCATAGTCTTGCTGTTGCTGTTCAAATGTTCTTCTATCCGGAGTATAAGCTCTTTGCTCAGTTAGAAGTGGGGCAGGAGCTATTAACTCAGCAGGTACAGCAGAAGGTTGGACAACTTGTGAAGTTACACCTTTTCTTTCTCTGATTTTATACAGCATATAAGCACCAACCGAGAGAATAAAAGTAGAAATAGTTGCCACAAGTATAATTAATGATAAAATTGGTATTAATTCCATAATAACCTCTATTCAAATCTTTTTTATTTTACACCAACTGCGTTAGGTACCGGTCTTCCACCTTTTGTAGAGCCGGCAATACCTTTACGTTCAAGTTTTCCCCATGTCATTCTAATTCCTAAGAACTCTTCAACAGTTGCCATAGCTTTTGTAACATCGATTAAAAGAATAAATACAATACGATATATAATTGCATATGGAACCAATCTAAATTCTTCTTTTTCTGCAGCTACGCAGAAAAGTGCAGCCATTATATCTAAGACTGCAATTCCAACCCACCATAAAAAGATAAAACTCGAAAGTCCAAATAAAAGTGCGACTAATATAAAATACACATTCACAAATATATTCATTACCGGCCAGACTAAGGCTTCATAAAACATTTGCCATAATATAATACTGTTATTAAAACTAATTGTAGGGTTAAACAAATGTCGTTTATGTTTTCTAATTGCTTGTAATATTCCTCTTGTCCATCTATATCTTTGTTTAAGAAGTTGATAAATAGTTGTTGGTGCTTCTGTGTAAGCAATTGCGTTTGGTTCGTAAACTATCTTCCAGTTGTGTGCAAGAATTTTTAAGGTAAGATCTGCGTCTTCTGCAAATGTATCACTAGAATAAAAACCTGCATCTCGTAAAGCTGATTTCCTAAACAAACCAATTGGACCCGGAATAATATTTACCATCTGCAAGAATCCTTGTGCACTTCTTGCCATATTTAAACCTTCAAGATATTCCAAAGCTTGCAGATCTGTTAAGAAATGTTTTCTGTTTTGAACTTTTACATTACCAGCAACAGCGCCAATTGTTGGATCTATAAAATGGCGTATACCAAGTTTTAAAGTGTTTGGTGTTAGTTGAGAATCTCCATCCATGCACAATACAAACTGAGCTTCAGAATATTGAATTCCAGCATTCAAAGCTTTTGCTTTTCCACTATTAGCTTTATTTATTAATGATACTTTTACTAAACCGGTTCTACCTTTTTGATAACCAACTATCGATTCTCCAATAGCACTTGTGTTGTCTGTCGATCCATCATTAACAATTATTATTTCATAATTAGGATAATCTATGTCCAGCAAAGATTCTATTGATTCAGTAAGAACCACTCCTTCATTATAGACAGGAACAATTATCGAGATGAATGGATAATACCCTTCAGTTTCTTTTAAGGTATACCTTGTCATATAGAAATATGCCATGAAGAGAGTTGCGAAGTATCTTATTAATAAAATAAAGAGAAATATTACAAGCGAGACTATTGAAGAATAAACAAATAATCCACTCCATGTAAGAACTGTCATCGGAATCGTGAGAATAATAGTGGCAATTAAAATAATAGATACTATACCCGAGACAATGATTGTCCGTATTTTTTCAGCAGCAAGATTTCTACTTGGTGGTTTTAGCTCTCTATTATCAAGTGCAATCTGATATTTTTGATTCGATTGAGCCATGATTTCCTAATTTATTCGATTATTAAAAACAATATAAATGCCATTAATTCTTTCAAATAATTACAAATTCAAATCCCCACAACTTATTGAACTGTACCGGCCTTATACAGAAGCCAAAATTGACTCAATAAAGAACAATTTTGGCTAAAATATAAGTTAAATAATAACTTATTGCAAGAGAATAAGTTAAATAAAAAACTTAAAGAAAGGATGTAAAAAAATCCTATAAATCTTTATACGTTTAAGATCATTTATTTGGCTTTATCAAAAGCATCTTGAATAGCCATGTATAGTAATTCTCCAACTCTAATTCCTCCATCAGGTGTAAAATGCGCATAATCTTTTAAAGCTTGTGGAGGAACAGCATTTACCCATGTATTCATTGAATTATTACCTCCCATTGCATCCCAAAGATTCCAAAAAGCAATGTTGGTTTTTTGTACGATAGTCTTTTGAGCTTCTAATAATAAAGGTACATCCGGATTAGTGATAAATTCTGAACCCCGTTTAGTAGTTTTATCCGCTACACTTACTAATAAAAAGCTTGTACTAGGGAAAATTTTTTTAAATTCTTCAATAACCGAGACCATTTTATTTTCATAAAGCGTATAAATCCCTTTATTAGGTGAAGATACATTTGCGCCATAATTAAAGATGATTAAATCGTAATCTAAAAACTTGTTAAATTCATGCAGGGTCTTCGGATTAATATCTAACAAAGAAATTCCAGTATTCCCTCTCATTGAAAAGTTATCAACATAAATTCCATAATCAGAATCAAAGTTTACTCCGTAAAAGAAAGGTTGTTTACCACCAAGAAATCTAAGTTCAAACTTCTTTGAATCTTTTGCCTGAATAATAATTTCTTGGACTTCATCTCCTTCAGATAAATTAATTTTTTGAGAAGTTGAATTATCCAGGAAATATTCAATTACGGAATTTTTACCAGCATTGCTATAATAAATTTTTACATTATCGAAAGATTGAATTGATTTATAGAATTGTGTTGTTTCAAATTTTACCCAGCTTCCTCTTTTTGGAACTGCCACAGATCCGTTAATACCATAA
>Ga0233422_10000839_pt1 | contig 14635 bp, 22 predicted proteins | sample Watercolumn_Mata_2_FD_182724 | JGI IMG/M metagenome (GOLD analysis project Ga0233422, IMG submission 182724) | Freshwater microbial communities from Lake Matano, South Sulawesi, Indonesia - Watercolumn_Matano_2014_110_MG | ecosystem: Environmental > Aquatic > Freshwater > Lake | place...
GAAAAACTAAACAAATCCATTTGCTGCCCCAAAATTCTGTGGTCATTATCTTTAAGCTTAGACGTATCTAACTTTGATTTTGAAATTTCTCTAAGAAGTTGTTTATAATCATATTTTTCTTCTTGGGGGGGGTGGTCGGGGGATTGGTCGGAGGGATTAATAATTATTTCCCTTGACAATTCACTCAAAGGATGTCCCTTAACTTTTAATTCAAAAGATTTATAATATCCAAAAGGAGCGCGAGTAACATTCAAATTTTTCTTAGATAATTCTTTTTCAGATTCTTCCAGAACCTTCATTGCCAAATCAGGAGAACTCAAATTATTTGAAAGATGCGCATAAGGATATAAAACAACATTTTTTACATTTACTTGCTTCGCAATATTCAAAACATCTTCAACTAATTTTGAAACAATTTTTTTAATATCATTATCTCTTTTTTCAACAGCAATTAAAACAACTAAAGCTTCTTCAACTCTTTTCAGTTTTTTTTCATTTTCTTTTAACTCTGAAACATTTTTCAAGGCTTTTTTCAATGCTTGAAATTGAATGTAATCAACATGTAAATTAAGAGTTTTCATATAAAATACAAGAAAAAGGATTTTATAAAATTATTTAATTGCATCTAATTTTATTTCAGTTTTACTTAATGTTTTTTTAGTGTGGCAAGAAATTTTAATATTTAATTGCCATACAAATCCTTAAATAGTTTGAAAAAATTTTAAAGAAATGAAGAAATCAACAAAAAGAATTTTAATTGTTGCTTTAGTAATTTTAATTTTGCTTCTTTTTCTTGTTTTAATAAATTATAACACAAAAATAATTTCATATATAATCAGAAATTCAGAGCATTCTTATACAAAAGCACTCTGCAATGAAAATAATTATTGCAAAGATTATGAAATAAAATGTCTGGGTAAAAAAAGCATTTCTTTAACTCCAACAACATTTGCAGTTCAGCAAGATGAAAATTGGAAAGATTTTAGAAATGAAGACGAAATCTGTAGAGATTAAACTTTAATTCCTAATGCTTCAAGAGTTTCATTTAAATGAGAAGGGATATAAATAATATTTGATGCACTCATTTTTTTAAATTCATTTTCTTTATTTGTATAATTACTATCTACAGCAATTGTAACCGAAGTATTTTCATTAATTGAGCCCCTATCTCTTATTTTTTTTAATAAATATTCTCCCAAGAAATGAATTTTATCTTGTTCAAAGCCCCTAACAACACTAAAAGGCAAATTAAAATGCTTTTCAGGAGCAGGAATCATAGGATACAATGGAAGAAAATACAAATCTAAATAAATATTATCATAATTTTTACTTAACTTCAAATTAGCATCTGCAAAATTATCTACAATATCTAAATTAAAAAAATCTGGTAAAACATCTTCTATTAAACACCTATATTTTAATTTACTTTCTACAATCATTAAAAGATTCCTTTTTGACATAAAAATTTTAGGAAACAACCCTATTTAAAGATTATTGTGTTCAAGAATATAATTCACTTCCCCTTCTTACTAACCCACCTAACTTTTCTTCTTTTCATTAACATATTTTTTCTGCACTTTGAAGAACATAAATAATTAATTGAACCATCTGTTTTTACTAAAGTAACGCCTCGAGGAAATTCATAATTTTGCTTGCAATAAATACATTTAGGCATTTTTAACTATAACTCCCTTTTGTAACACTTGATTTAATTTTTCTCGCTTCAATTTCTGTTTCTCTCAACATTAAAACATCACCAACTCTAACAGGTCCTTTAACATTTCTCCTCATTGAACGATCTTTATCTCTCCCTTCTAAAACAAGACATTTTACTTGAGTGATTTCTCCTCGAAAGCCAGTTCGCCCCAAAATTTCTTGAACTTCTGCTGACACAGCTCCACCTGCTGCAATTTTATCAGAACCTTTTGCTGATTCGCCTGTTTTCAATTCTTTTTTTTGGGTTTTCGCCATTTTAATTTATTAATTTTTTAAAGCCAAAATATCTTTTTCAGATTCACCAGGAACAATTACTGCAATTGACGATGCTGCAACAGGCAATCCTACAGAAATTCCTAATTTTTGTTTGCTGTCAGCTTCAACGCAAAGAATCTTTTTTTCCTTGCATAAAATAGGAATATGTGCTACAATTTCTTTAGGTTCAACATCTTTAGCATAAACAACCAACTTTGCAGTTCCCCTCTCAATTGATTTAGTTACTTCGTTAGTTCCTTTTTCAATTTTCCCAGTTTTCTTTGCTTTTTCTAATATTTGATAAACATCCATTTTATTGTCGTGTTTTAATAATCTAAGAACCCCTATGTCCTCATTTGAACAGAGTTCATCAGATAATATATCAAGAAAAAATCGCTTTATAAATGTTTTTAATGAATTCCAAGAAGAAAGATATTAATTTTATAATTACAACACATAGAAAGGTTTAAATAATCCAACAATTAAGAAAAAGTATGGGAAATCAAAATGAAAGATTGTCAAATCTTCTGAAAAAACTTTATGAAGAAAAAAACGGAAATAGAATTAGACACTTAAATAAAATTATTGCCAAGCATTATTCAAATAATTCTGAAGATTAAAAAAATACTTTGGAGATGATTTAATTGGTGGGATTGCTACATCCTCTTATCATTTTATTACTAATGATTTAAGTGAAATTCAAAAATATAATTATGGTGGATTAGGGGCAATTATTACAAAAAGTGAAAAAAAATTAAAATTCAACAAATCTCAACTGCATTTTGCAAAACTTTCAGATAATGCTTTAAGGTTTTCAGAAAATTCAGGTGATGCTTTAAAGTATTCAGAAAATTCAGGTTATGCTTTAAGGTTTTCAGAAAATTCAGGTGATGCTTTATGGTATTCAGAAAATTCAGGTTATGCTTTAAAGTATTCAGAAAATTCAGGTTATGCTTTAAAGTATTCAAAAAATTCAGGTTATGCTTTAAGGTTTTCAGAAAATTCAGGTTATGCTTTATGGAATTCAAAAAGAAGTTTTTTTAATAGAATTATGGTAGGAAAAATAAAACCACAATAATCTTATTTTAAATAGATTTTTAATTTCAAAATATTAAGACATAGTAGAAATATCTTTGCAACTATATGCTTCAATTTCTTTTGAAGGAGGGGATTCAATTAAAGTTGGAGGAACTACAGGTGTTCCAAAAATACTCTGAACAATGGGTGTCGCAACACTTCCGCCAACTATCCCTCCTACTGTTGTTCCTACAACAGAAACCCAAAATGGAACAGCTGCTCCACCTGTTGCAATACTTGAACCAATTACAATAGTTCCAACAACACCAACAAGTGCCCCCCCAGCAGCCCAAGTAATCCAATTTGTTTTAGTGGGGACAACCATAAAAGCATAATATGTTTTACTAATATCAATCTCACCAAAACCAGCGCCTTGCTTAATTGCTTCACCAAATATTAAATTCAAATCATTTGTTTTATAAAGATATTCTGAATAAGTTATTTTTTTTTCAGGAATTTTTGTTTTTGCCATGTATTCATAAAGTAATTTTTTATCAATTTTCCCAGAAGAGATTATGTCTTTTTTCACGCTGTCATCAAAACTAATTTGCGAACAAATAGAACAATAATTTTTAGGGATCGCTTCATTATCAATAAACTTTGCATTCCCTTCACCAAACATCCACCAACAATTTCTCAATTCTTCTGCAAGAACTTTATAAATTTCGTCTTCAGATTTCACTTTTTTCTTAATAGGTTTTGTAAGTGCTTCGCACGAGCCATCTTTTGTTATGCAAACATATTGTCTTTGACAATTTAAAGGGACAGTATCTGCATCAAGAGGAGTTTTAGACAATGTTGCCCTTTCCATAACAGAATTATGACAAATTTCACTATCGCTTTCTTTTCCTAAATTTAATCTAAACAGCAAAAATAAAATTATTACAAAACCAATTATTAAAACAATCAATAAAACTAATTGATGCGTCGTGATTTCTGCTTTCTTGGATTTCATAATGCCCCCAATTTTTTCATTAAAAAATAAATTCCAAAAAGTGCAATCATAAATAAAACAACCCAAATAACATATTTAATTATTTCGTCTTGATTCATATTATCTGCACTCCGATTAAACTATTTTCTGAAAAGATTTTTATACTCGTTGGTTCTGAAACCTCATGAATTTCAATTTTTCCAAAATCTTTTAAATTCTTAACAATAATACAAATTCCGTCGTCAGAACATTCATTCAATTGCCTGTCTTTAATAATATAAAGATTATCAACCCAAACTTCGTCGCAAATGCACAAACAATTTTGTCCTGTGCATTGATTTGGCTTTTTATTGTTTCCTGTATAAGAAAGAATTACCCAATCTTCAGGAGTTAAAGTTGTAAGAATCCCCACATAAGAATTATCTTGATTTGCTTTATCAATTGATTTAGAAATTTCATCCATAGTTGATTTTGCTTTAGCTAAATCTTGTTTATTTGTGGTAGCGTAATAAATTGAAACTAAAAGATAAACTAAAAGAACAATGCAGATTATTGAGATAATAATTTTCAAAGTTTCAGGTGCCAGCAACTCTGCTTTTTTATTCATTTCAACATCCTCAACCAAAAGGTTAAACTTTCGTTTCCAACAGGAAGTGATTTAAAAAAATCAATAATTTTATCTTTAAAAATAAAAAAAATTCCAACTAAAACAGCAACAACTACAAAAATACCGACGATAATCTTAACAAGTTGCTCTGTTGTAAGTTCTGACATTTTAACTTTTAAAAATGTTTTTTATTTTTTCAAGTGCGAATAAGGATTTTTCTTTAAAAATAATTGCAGCAATAACAAGAATTACTAAAATAGCAATTGCAATTAAAAGCCACGGCAAATATTCTGAAACAACTCCCCTTTTCTTCATACTTATAAATGCAGAATATTCTTAATAAATGTTTTCTATTTCGAAAGATTTGTGTATAAGGTCTGAATAATTGTTTACTTTTTACACAGAATTCCTGGAAAGAATTTTCCACAAAGAATTCCTTTGCTCCACAACCAAATTAATATTACTATACAAACTATAAGAATTGACACCTGCTTCCAATACTTCTTCATAAACTCAACAAAACTCATCTTCCCTTAAATCATTCAGAACATTTATTTAGACAATCTTATATTTATTCTTTTCGTTTTCTAACGAGAATTTCAATTATTTAAAATCTCTTTTATATTACAATACATTGCGATTTAACATTTACTTCCACCTCACCACAACATCATCTGTTCTTTGTCTTGAAAGAATATCAACTTTATCAAAATCTTTTGGAAAAAATTTAATTCCTTTGTTAAACATAATTTCACCTAAATAAGCAATCATTGCACCATTATCAACCAGCAAATCTCGCGAAGGACAGAAAAACCTTGCCCCTCTTTCCTCACACATAATTTTACACATTTCTTGAAGACGAAAATTACAAGCAACCCCTCCACCTAAAAGCAATTCTTTTTTTCCAATATGAGCCAAGGCCCTTTCAGCAACTTCAACCAACATTGCAAAAGCTGTCTCTTGCAGAGAATATGACAAATCAGCGATGGTATAATCTTCTTTTAAATTAGAAATTGGTTTTTTATTTAATAATTGGTTTCTGGGGGAGGGTGGTCGGGGGTTGGATTGGAGGGATTTAATTTGGGCTTCCAACTTCTGTTTCAAATTAGTTAATATTCCAGAAAAAGCAACATCCATGCCTTTAACTTTATACGGAAGTTCAATATAATTTTTAGATTCTTTTGCTAATTGTTCTATCTTAGGTCCACCAGGAAAACCAATTCCAACATAACGAGCAAAATTATCAATAAAATTCCCGACACCAATATCCAAAGTTTCTCCAAAAACACGATATTTTCCAGATGCGTAAGAAATAACTTGTGTATTCGCACCAGAACAATAAAGTAAAACAGCGTCGGTTGCACCAGTTATTGCACCAATTTCCAAATGCGCAACACAATGATTAACAGGAATAATCGGAGCATTTAATTTTTTTGCAATTTTTTTTGTAAATTTTATACCTTCAATTAAGCAAGGAGCTAAACCCGGGCCTTGAGAAAACGCAACAGCATCAATGTCTTTCTCTTCGATATTTGCCTCTTTCAAAGATTTATTATAAATTTCTTCAGCAATTTCTCGATGGTGTTTTGCAGAATCAACAGGGATTATTCCCCCTTTTTCCACAGAATACATTGAACGAATATTCGACAAAATTTTTCCATTTTTAACAATTCCAATTCCAAAAGTGTGCGCAGTTGACTCAATTCCTAAAATTATTGACATGAAAAACTAAAACAAAATTAATATAAAAAACTATTGAAATATATTCTAAAACACAACAATCTTTATATATCCAATTTATTTTAAAATTAAATGCACAAATTTCCAGGAGCATTATGCATAGGGAAAAATGGAAAAGAATATCTCGCGATTTATAATTTTCAATATGATATTTATGTAAAGCCACCGAATATGAATGGATTAATTTATTTAGAACATTCTTCTTATTCAAAAGGAGGAAAAAAAGGATCAATAGATTATTATTTAATAAACACTGATGTTAACATTAAAGAATTTATTTCACAAAATAAAATAATTTTAAACCAAGAACAAGTCATTTTAAAAAATAAAGAAAACAAAACAATTCTTCTTCCAAAAGAAAATTTAGAACAAGCAGATTCTCAATACGATATTCAAACTCAACAGATTTTTTTGAGTGAAGAAATGCAAGAAGATTTAAACTCATTTAGAAGAGCAGATATTAAAAATCATTGTCAGAACAAACTGTTTCAGAAAAATTTGGATTATAAGTTAGTAATCTATTTATTTTATTGAATTTTAAGCATTCAATCATCTGCTCAAATGTAAACATTTCATTAATCCCTCTTTCAAATTCTTTAATAACTGGCTTTAAAATATTATTTTTTATTAAATAAAGCATAAAATGATTCTTTTCTGAACTATCATTATCAATTACCTCAAACCCATAAACATCTTCCATTTTCATATATTCATTTTAACCTTTATAAACATTAATATACTTTAGAACCTCTTTCTTTTAATGAAGAAAATAATTTTTAATATAAAAAACAGAGAAATTAAAATCAAAGCAAAACAGGTTTCTTTTTTTGGAAAATTTTTTGGATTAATGTTCTCACCTCTCAAAAATTCATCTGCTTTATTATTTGATTTTAAAAAAAACTGCAAGATTTCCATTCATTCTCTTTTTGTTTTTTATGAATTTTTAGCTATTTGGTTTAATGAAAGAAATGAAATTGTCGACGCGAAAATAATAAAACCATTCAAATTAAATGTCTTACCTAAAAAAGAATTTGTTAAACTATTAGAAATTCCTATTAATAATAAATACTCCAAAATAGTGAAAATTCTCGTCGAGAAATTTAGAAAGGTTTAAATATCTTTTTGACTATGTTTATTCATACTCTTTGAAAAGGAGGTGAAAATGGGAACAATAATCGCTAAGAATGTTGTTAAGAGAAAATCTGGCTATCTCTATTACGTAGACGGAAAAGGAAATGTTTGTGAAGCTAAGATGGCAAGAGGCGGAAAAAAGAAAAAAAAGAAAAAGAGATAAATCTCCTTAATTTTTATTTTTTTATTTATATTTTTTATTTATTTTTATTATTCTTTGGTTCTTTTATTAAATTAAGTTCTTCAATCCTTTTTTCTGCACTAATTGCAGAAGAAAACATTTTCCAAAAAATTCTTGAAATCCACTTTGTCCATTCTTTATCTTTTATAGTGTAAAATATAAAAATTTTTTTATTCAATTCTTTTATTCTTCCAGTAGGTTCTTTTATTTCTTTAAGATTAAAAAATTCATCGTCAATAATAGTCACTCTTAATGGTTGCTCTTTGTGTCTTACTTCAATTAATTCTTTTCCATATTTAAAATTTAAAGATAAAACTTTTTCTATATTTTCTTTTGCAGATAAATCTACTCTACAAATTATCTTTATTTTCACACCTTTTTTTATAACATCTTCTAAAACAGAAAAAATATCAATCTCTTTGTCTTGATAATTAATAAAAGATAAATTCCCTGAGAAAAATAAAATTTGTTTTTTTGCTTTTAAAAGAATGTCTTTAAATTTATCCAATTTTTTTAAGGAAACTTCATTTTTTCCTTCTTCCATCCAAGATTCTTTCTTTTTTTTATTTACATATTGAAAAATATCAAAAGCAGAAAAATCTTCTTTTTTTCTTTCATTCATTATTTGCATTTCCAACTGCTCCTGAAAAACAGAATTGCTAACTTTTTCTATCGAAGCCCAATATACAATTTTTAAAGCCCCCCTCGTACCCTCTCTAAATATTCGCACATCAATTGTCCCATATTCTTCTTTTATTTCATAAACATATCTATCTACTGTTCGCCAATTCTTCTTTACATGCTGAGCAATTTCCTGTATGGATCTTGGTTTTAAATAAACAAAATCTTCTATTTTTTTTATAATTTCTTTATTTATCATAATTTTATATAAATATTTAAATATTTAAATCTATGCAACTCTTCTGACATTTTTTTGTCAATAAAGTATATCTACAATACAACTCGTAGTATGAATATAAAAATGAGTTATAAAATAGAGCTAATAGAATTCTTGGAAAATTCTGAAAAAAGAAAAAATTTAACTAATATTTTGTTAGAAAACAAATCTCAAAGAAGAATTTGTGAAGAATATGAGATAAAAAATATTTTAGATGAATTATTTTTACAAATTTGCAACGAAAAGCCTATTTATCAAAGGTGGAAACAAAAAATAGGAGAGAAAACAAGAATTTTAAGTGTTCCGAATAATCATTTAAAACAATTAATAGATATTTATTTAATAGATTTTATTAAGTCAGGGAATCTACATAAAAAATGTCATGGGGGAGAGAAAGATTGGTCTGTAAAAAAAAGTTTGGAAACGCATCTTCCTTGCATTACAGCATTTTCATTTGATCTCAAAAGTGCATTTGAAAATTTCTCAATAGATTATATTAAAAATTTTATTTACAAATTAATAGATAAATCTCTATTTGAAAAAGAAAGACAAGAAATCTCAAGGTTTCTTTCAATTTTGCTTTCAGTAAATTACAAGGAAAAAAGGGGGCTCCCTCAAGGTTCTTCAATGAGTATGAAAATATTTAATAGAGAGTTATATTTCCTCGATGAAAATTTATCAAAAAAAGCAGAAGAGAAAAATTTTAACTATTCAAGATGGGTGGATGATATTACTATTACATCTAATCAAAACAACAAAATAGAATCTTTTCTTGGTTCAGTGGATTTAACAGCAAAATATTTCCCAGTTGCAGAGGAAAAAATATTTTTTCAAGAAAACAGCATAATTTATTTATTAGGACACAAAATAATAAATAATAAAATATTAAAAAATTCCAAAAAAGAAAGAGATGAAAATAAAATAAATTCTTTAGATTACAATTATTTTTTCAAAAACAATTTAAAAAATTATGAAATTTGGTAGTTTATCGAGTTACAATTTCCAAAGCATCTCGATTTTTCAATTTATAATCTTTTCCTAAAGTCATTTTTGTTTTTGCATGAATTGCTTTAATAAAATTTTTTCCAAAATCAGTGTGAAGATAATATGCAAAATCCAAGGCAGTTGAACTGGGGGGCAATAAAAAACAATCAGGTAAAATATTTCCTTTTGAATCACCAAGTCTATTTGCCGACGCTGGGAAAATAGCAAGATAACCTAAGATTTCAAAAACAGATTTGTTCAGAATTTCTTGAACACCAGTTCCAAACTCAAATTTATCTAAAACATTTTCTTTTATCTTACTCAGGGCTTGCATTTGCTTGTCGTTTAATTCTTTCAAAATTTTAAAATTCTTTTCACCAGGAATATATTCAATTAATTCTGCTTTAGTTGCTTGTCTCAACGCTAATTCTGAATCAGCAGAGCAAGGAATAATAATTTCATCTTTAAATTTTCCTCTAAGTTTCAAATAATTTTCTTTTCCATACTTTAAATCAACCTTATTTGCAGCAATAATAACTGGTTTAGTTAATTTTCTAAGTGCCTTCACAAAAACAAACAATTTTTCTTCATTCCAATTAGAAGGTTTATTATTATAATTCAATTTTAAAAGAACTTCTTTAACCTGCTCCTCATTAACTTTTAATCCAGAAAATTGTTTTGCAACAGCCTCAGAAAAATTCACGTGCGCGATTTCAACATGTTTCGAAAAACTCTTCCAAACTTTCATAAAAATATTATAATACCATTTATTCAATTCATCGTCGAGAAATTCAACATCTTTTGTAACATCATAATTCTCAGTGGGTTTTCCTTCTGCATCTGTTTCACCAGAGCAATCAACAATTTGAATAAAAACATCTGCTTGTCTCAAATCGTCGAGAAATTGATTTCCCAGGCCCTTTCCTTCTGAAGCACCTGGAACCAAACCCGCAACATCCATTAAATCTATTGGAACAAATCTATTTCCATTTATACAAAACCCGTGACTTGGGTTGCATTTAACTTTAAAATCTTTATCAATACATTCTACTTTAACATAACCAACACCGTGATTTGGTTTTATCGTCGTGAAAGGATACGAAGCAATTTCAACTTCTGCTAAAGTAGCTGCTTTAAAAAATGTGCTCTTCCCAACACTCGGTTTTCCAACAAGCCCAATTAACATATTTATTTAGGTAAAAGATAGTTTATAGAATTTTTTGTTTTTGGAAAAAGGGGGAGCCCTGAGAAAACTCAATCAACCTGCAACACCCGAAAAGCAGGATACCTTGACGAGAGACTCTTGGTGTTGCAGGTGAGGCAAAACCCATCTAAATCGGCACTGAACCCAACCACTCTTTTATCAACCCCATTTGGTTTTCCATTTAGTCTACATAAATACATATTAGTTTGGTTTATTGCTTGAGAAATTTCATTAAGTTTTAAAATATTATTTTTTCCAAGTGAAATTTTTAAAATATCTCCTTTATCTTTTAAATTTTCAATAAAACCATACCCCCCAGCTAAACTTTTTCCATACAAACAAAATTCATCTAATGTCCCAAAATTATGAATTGCTTTACCATTTTCATTAAGAAAATAAACTATTTTTGACAAAGTGTTTGGAAATTTTTCTCTAATAGTATCTCCAAGAAAATTAATTAAAGAACTATTTTTAGAGATTACTGCTGAATCCATAATTGAACCCATAATTAAAGAATTTGCTGGATAATGCTTTCCTTTTGGTTTGTTTTCATTATAATTATCAGAAAGTCCTTGCACATTTAAAGGTTCTGTCAATTCTTCAAGAATATCAAAGGTGTGATATTCACCTCTATAAAAAGATTCTTTAACAATCCAATGCCTTCCATATTCTTTTACAATCGGAGTTATTTTTTCCATGGATTTTCATAAGAATTAGAGTTTATAAGCATTATTGTGATTGAGTATATAGATTATTTTCATGACTTTTTTATTCTGGATTTATTTAAAGTTATTTTGGGGGGGTGGGGTGTTTTTTAAAAAGTGTTGGTTCAGATTAGAAAAACTTTCTATTGATAAAACCCTAACAACTTTCTCCTGCTTGAATTCCTTTGAAATTAATTGTATTATTATAATCCCCACTCTGTTGCCCAATTGGAACATCGAGCCAAAACCTATAATAATTTGCTTCCCCAACAGCAATATTTTCTCCTGATTTTATATAAGAAGTTGTTAAAGAAATCTCGTCGCTGATAGAAGGAACAGAAGAATTTGTAATTGTAGAATTTGCATAAGTTTCATTACCCAATTTCAAAATATCATTGGCAAGATTAACCAAATTTCCATCTGCTTTAATGCATAAATCAACATTTGTATTGCTGTCTGTTGAAATATTCACATAATAATCTGTCTGATTTTGTGTTGGAAAATTTTTATCATAATTATGCGTTGCATTCTGATTTATCGTCGGTAAAGAACTAATTAGTCCAAAAAAAATTCCACCAGATAAGTTAGAACTAAAAGTTATTGAGAGATATTTATTAACTGTAACATTAGAAGTAGTTTCAGATATAGAAAAACCTGAAAAATAGTTTAAATTTTGTAAAATCAATAAAAGCAAACTTAATAAAATTGAAAAAATTAAAAAGCCACGATAAATAAATTTCCCATTAAAAACCATTTTCGGAAATTACTTTTTTTTATTTTTTCTTCTGATAAGATTAATTGTCAATAAAATTCCTGCAATTAAAATAACTGCAATATAAATCACGCTATAATCTCTCGCGTGAGGAACACATTGAACTTTCACTCTTAACGGAGCAGATACAGACATTTTAGTAGCAGAACCACCAGAACCCTCAACTACTTCAGGAGCATCAGCTTCTATAATCTCAACTTCCCCCTCGTAAATTTTCATTTCTTCTTTGCATTCCTTTTTACAAACTAATTCATTAAATAACCAGCAATTTTCTTTATATATCTTCGGTGTTTTAAAACAAAATTCAACAGGAATCGCGTTTGCGCTTGAAGTATCATGAGGTATAAATTCTGTTTCAGATTCTTGATAACTTATAATTTGCATTAATTCTTCAGATAGTTTTACTTGAGCGTATGAATCATCAGGCCAGGGATTATAAACTTTGTATGTTAAACAAGTTTTTGTATTTTCAGGAACCAACGAAGATTCTTTATTCCAGCTAATTCCAACACCTGCAGAACATAAAGGCAATAAAATTGCAATTAATAAAACAAACAATAATAAAAAATTCCAATTTTTCACCTCTTTATTTTTCATTTTAACTTCCGCACGCACTCGATGTAGTTACTCCTTTAAAGCTTACAGTATTATTATATGTTCCACTTGGTTGAGCAACAGGAATATCCAGCCAAAATCTATAATAACTCCAATTGCCAACCCCAACATTTACGCTTGATTTAGCGTAGGAAGTTGTTATTGCAGATTGAGAACCCAACAAAGGATGAGTCATATTTGTTGTCCAAGTAAAATTTGAATAAGTTTCATTATTCAAACCAATTACATCATTAGCAGGACTTCTCAAATGGTCGTCTGCTTTAATGCAAACATCAACAGCACTATTTCCATCAGTAGAAATATTAACGCAATAAGTTGAACCATTCAAAGTTGGATAAGTATTATCATAATTATGAGAACCATTTAAATCAGTTGCAGGCAAAGAAGAAACATCCCCAAACCAAATACCAGAAGATAAATTTGAACACAAAGAAATTGAAAGATAATATTGAATTGTTACATTTGAAACTGTTGATTGTGAAGTTGCGTGTCCTGTTATTGCATTTACATTCTGAAAAAATAATAAAATTAAAGCAGCAATTATTATTAAAATTAAAATAATAGCAAACCAGTTTATTCTCTTTTTACTCATCTTAAAGTAAAGGATTTCATATTTAAAAAGATTTCTCTACTTTATTATACAGATTGCCCGTGCACAACTGCTTTAAAATCTAAATTATTTGTATAAGTTCCTGCAGGTTGCCCTGATTGAGCATCTAAATAAAATTTAAGATAAACAACAGAATTATCTTCGAGCCCGTCGCCAATCAAAACATAATTTGTAGTCATTGTAACTTTGCTCGGATTCGGGACACTGCTATTTGTTGTATTAACTGCATAAGTTTCATTTCCTAAACCCAAAACATCCAATTCACTATTTAACAAATCTCCATTAGCGCGAACATACAAATCAACAGTTACGCTCGTCGCTGAGATATTCACATAATAATCTGTTGCACTATCTCCATTATTTCCATCAGCGTCTAAATCATTTGCAGGAAGAGTCACTAAACTCCAATTTACATTCCATCCTAATGCAGGAGAAAGTTGAATTGAAATTGCTGCTTCAGTTAAAATAGTAAAGTTAGTTGAATTTGTTCCCCAATTTCCAGAAGTATCATTGCACCAAAAAGTTACATTATGCGTTCCTGGAATCACCGACGGTTCATACCAAAAATAAGAATCATTAAATCTCCACATAGTCACATTCGCTGTTTGATTCAAGCTAAATCCGCACCACGAAATATTTTCATTTTCACTTATAGAAATATTAAAATCTATTCCAAGAGAAGGATATTCGTAAGTTGAGTTCGGACTTAAAATTGTCACATTTGGATTTGTAATGTCAATTATCATAATCTCGCTTGAATTTACCCAACTGCTATATTTAGAATTATCATAAGTTCTCACAGAGCATTTCCACCCATCCCATAAAGTTAAGTTTGTTTCTTTTAATAAAGTCCAAAACAAAGAATTATTATTTTGAGAATTAAATTGCTGAATGAATTGCGAACTTCCATTCTTAAACCAATTAACATAAACAATCAAAGTTGTATCATCATTATCAGAAATGTAAGCTGAACAATTTAAATCAGAGTCAGATTCATTTCTCCCGTTTAATGAAACTAACTTCACATTTGTAGGAGAATTTGGTGCTTCATTTTCAATTGTTAAATTATTGCTGAAAATTGTCGTTCCATCGTTATAAACATCGTTTTGGGTTAAAGCAACTTGCCATGTCTCACCTTTTTCTGTTTCTTGAGAGACTAATTTTTCCAAACTGCGATTGTTTAATCCTGCTAAATACAATTCATAAA
>Ga0233422_10000842_pt1 | contig 14632 bp, 15 predicted proteins | sample Watercolumn_Mata_2_FD_182724 | JGI IMG/M metagenome (GOLD analysis project Ga0233422, IMG submission 182724) | Freshwater microbial communities from Lake Matano, South Sulawesi, Indonesia - Watercolumn_Matano_2014_110_MG | ecosystem: Environmental > Aquatic > Freshwater > Lake | place...
GAGCCATTCCTGACTTTATTAATTATTACAATACCGAGCGACCACATATGGGGATTAGCATGAAAACTCCCCTGGAGGTGGTGCAAAGCTATTGACTAGAAAACAACCCAAGTGGGCAACAAAAAACAGCTCTATTTCAAGCTATTTTTAGCACCTAATCCTATGAAAAAATTTCTTTTGCAAACTTGCATTTTCCCAACTGGCGGTGTGCTTTCGAAAAAATTCGAACTGATTTCGCCCAAAATTTGTAGGGCGGGCGGAATTCCCCCCAGACCCCCCTTCCACCCGCCCGCAGAAGCGACCCTTTCGGATTGGACGATTTCAAGTTTTTCGTTCCGCCTTTATCGGACTCTGGGCTTCGCCCAGTTTGGCGGCAAATTCTTTTTATTTAAAAATTTCCTTAAAAACTACTTCTAATTCTTTATCGATATTGCTAGGCAATTTTGTATGTGGAATTTTTAAGTTTTTTAATACTGTATCAAATCTTTCAAACCCACCATCATTTCTTAATTCAACCCATTCAACTTTTAAACTATTTAATTGTTTTTTGTTAGTGTCAGAAAGTTTGTCAGCTACAAAAACTTTGCTATCTCGTGCGATAACCGCATCTGCACTTTCTGGATTTCCTCTTCCCATTAATTTTACTTCGCATTTATACTGATTTTTCCCTTCAACCAAATAAAAATCAATTTCTCTTTCAAAATCATCTTCTTCGATATCTTTACCTTTTATCCTTAAAGCATAGTTTGCTTCGGGAACACCATATAATTTACAAAGAGTTTGCATTAGTGGTTTTTCTACTCTCTTTCCCGCAGTACTCCATAACCCGCCTCTTAACTCGGCTCTTTTAACTGCCAAAGTATTTATTACGATTAAACTCTCGCTAACATTTAGATCAACACTCACGCCTTTGAATTTGATAGTTAAGGTAAGTTCAAGATCATGTTCTGTATCAACTAAATTCTTTATAGATTCATATAACAAATCGTAATGTTCATTTGATGCATCAATCACTATTTCCTTTGTCGAGGAATTAAACATATTGTGAATTGTCTTTTTATTCAATCCGGAATTTATAGCTATTTCCTTAGCTGGTAAATTTGGGTTTAGAAAAGCTTTTTTATACCAATCAACAGTAATGTCTTTGCTTTTTAGCTTTGCATCAACTATATGCTTAAAAAAATCTATCGCAAATTGTAAAAATTCAGCGTTAATCAATGTTACAACTTCAATTCTGTAATCTTCGCCTTTCAACAATTTTTTAATTATATTTTTTGCAACTTGTTCTGTTATTGTCATATGTTTTCCTTAATTATATTTATAAAATTTTTGATATCAATGAAGTTTGGTTGTTTATCCTTTGAACTAAATAAATCCTCTTTTTTAATCAAATCTTCTTTCATTCTAGCTACATATTTTGCTTCTTTTTCTGTCAAAAAATAATTTCTATTAAGATTTGCGGCGGCCCTTCCCAATGTTCCACTTCCTGCAAATGGATCAAAAATTAAATCATCTACGAAAGAATAATATTTTATAACTCTATTGCATAATTCCATTGGAAAAACCGCACTGTGAACCCTGTCAAAAGTAGGATCTATGCGCCAAACATTCGTAGTTTCGTATTTGTCTTGAACTTTGCTTTTCTTTACTTTATCCCAACTATATTGGTGTATATTCCAATCAATAAGTTTGTCAGTTTTTTTTCTATAAACCATTAGCATTTCAGAAATTGCGTTAGGTTTATAGCCTAATGGTTTTCGATGTTGCAAAAACCCTGCATTTCTATTTTTTACGCTTGCTTCAGGTTTTACCCAAACTATGTCGTCAATGAACTCCCAACCCATTTTAACCAACAAAGGATGAATGTCGTATGGTATGGGGTATCTTTTACTTGCATGGGCTCGACTTATTCTAGGAATAATTATTGGTGAAGTGTTAAGTACAAAAAATCTGCCTTCTTTTGTAACCCGATGAACTTCTTTAAAAACTTCCTCTAAAAACTTTAAATACTCATCATAACTCTGATAAATTGAATAATCTCTAGCGTTGTAATAAGGCGGTGAAGTAAAAGTTAAATGAACAGATTCTTCTGGAATAAATTTTAATGTTTCTAAAACATCCCCTTGAACAATAGTATTTTTTAAATAATTAGGAAATTCATCGTGTTTGCCGCTATTTTTTGAACCATAACTTACGCCGTTAATTTCCTTGCCTATAACCTCTTTTATTAATTCATTCGGATGATTAAGCAACTTAGATAACTCTTTTTTAACTTGGCCATTGTTTGAAAAAACGAGTAATCCACGAATAGCCTGCATCACAACTTTCGGATCTTTGTCTGATAGTAATTTAATCAAGACGGGAGTAGTTTTCTCGTTTCTTAATCGTCCAATAGCAGAAACTGATTCTCTTCTAACTTCAGTGCTTTCATCTTGTTTTGCAAATTTTACGAAAGTATCTAGTAAAGAAACATCACCAATTTTTGCAAGATTCTTCAAAGCAAGTGATCTTATTGTCTCATTGTTGTTATCTAATAAATTCAATAGAGGTTGTTTGCTGTATCCATTTTCCAACCTTCCTAATTTCTCTAACACATAAACAATAGTGCCATCATTTTGATCTTGTAAAAACGATAAAAGAGCTTTTGTGTCATTTTTTAAACTATCAATCTGCTCTTTGTTTATTTGTTTACTTAAAACTGATCTATTCATAATTTTATTTTATTAAACTATCAATAGTAATACCTAAACCATTGGCTATCTTCATAACTGTTTGAATAGTCGGCTTGGTTATCACATTGCTTTCAATTTTGGTAAGCGTTGTATAGGGGAGGTCGGATTTTCTCGCCAATTCGTCCTGCGTTAATCCCTGCTTATTTCTAAGCTGTTTTATCTTATCCCCAATGGTTTCATTATTGTTTTGACTTTTCATAGTTTCCTAAGTATGATAGTATTAGTATGGGTGCTTATTTAACCCATCATAAATATACTAACAAATTTTATGAAATCAATCAAATTAAAAATGAGGGAAGCCTGCTTTTGGCCCAAAATGAAGTTCGAGCCGATATTTTTTCAGGTTCTTTGGCAGTTTTTCAATCCGAAAGGGTCGCTTCTGCGGGCGGGTGGAAGGGGGGTCTGGGGGGAATTCCGCCCGCCCTACAAATTTTGGGCGAAATCAGTTCGAATTTTTTCGAAAGCACACCGCCAGTTAGGAAACGTCTTTGTTGGTTCGCCCTCTGCGAGGGCTCGCCAGCCGATTTTAAGTGCAAATTGGAATTTTTTATCTTTGCCCCGAAGGGGCTGGCCAAAAGCGGGCTTCCCGAATTTTCATTCTTAATTTTCAAGGAGAAACTATGAAATATTTTATCTACACTCGAAAATCAACGGACAGTGAAGAAAGACAAGTTTTAAGTATTGAAGCTCAGCTTGCTGAGCTAAAAGAATTTGCCGCCAAAGAAAAACTTGAAATCGTCGCCTCGCTTTGCGAGGCAAAAACTGCTAAAGAACCTGGCCGAACTGTGTTCGGCGAAATGCTTGCTCGGATTGAAAAGGGCGAAGCCCAAGGAATTTTGGCTTGGCATCCGGATCGATTGGCTAGAAATTCAATAGACGGAGGCAAAATTATTTATCTGCTGGACACAGGAAAGATTACAGATTTGAAATTCCCCACATTTTGGTTTGATAGCACGCCACAAGGTAAATTTATGATGAACATTGCCTTTGGCCAAAGCAAGTATTACATAGACAATTTAAGTGAAAATATCAAACGAGGTCATCGGGCAAAACTGCGAAAAGGAATTTGGCCAAACTTTGCCCCGCTTGGTTATTCCAATAATCCCAAAACAAGGGCGATTGATATTGATAGCGAAAAAGCACCATTTGTCAGAAAAGCATTTGAACTTTACGCAACTGGTGAATACACACTAAATGCCCTTGCCAAAGTTTTGGATCAAGCGGGGCTAAGAAGCTACAAAGGCAATGTTCTTTCTGTTTCCTGTGTCCAGCGACTTTTGCGAAACCCGATTTACTACGGAGTATTTTCCTTCAATAATGAAATTTATGACGGAACACACGAGCCAATTATTTCCAAGAAACTTTTTGAATCTGTTCAGCAAGTAATGAGCAATCGAGGAAAAAAGAAACGCCAACGAAAACACGAATTTGCTTTTTCTGGATTGATGAAATGCGGGAATTGCGACTGCCTTATAACTGCCGAAAAGCAAAAAGGACATCATTATTATCGTTGCACTAAGAAAAAGCAACCTTGTAATGAAAAATATTTGCGGGAAGAAAATCTTGTTGAACAGATGAAAGTGATTATTCAAAAAGTTTCTTTGCCTGATGATTGGGTAAAAAATATGCTTGCCGAGATAGACAAAGAACGAGAACAGGCAAAAGAGGAAACGAAAGTTTTTGTTCAAAATCTACAAGCAAAGAAAACAGAAATCGAAGTCAAAGCCGAAAACCTGCTTGACTTGTTTATTGGTGGAAAGGGTATTGAGCCCGAAGAATATCAAGCCAAAAAACAAAAACTTCTCAACGAGAAGCTGGACATCCAACAGAAAATAAATGATTTTGAACAAAAAGGCAATAATTGGCTCGAACCGATGAAAGAAATGATTTTAGCCAGTAGCCAAGCCAAAATTCTTTTGTCGCAAAGCGACAATCAAGAAATCCGAGCATTCCTAGAAAATATCGGCTCGAACTTCATTTTGAAAGATAAAAAATTCCAATTTGCACTTAAAATCGGCTGGCGAGCCCTCGCAGAGGGCGAACCAACAAAGACGTTTCCTAACTGGCGGAGAAGGAGAGATTCGAACTCTCGATACTTTTTGAGTATACCGCTTTTCGAGAGCGGCGCCTTCAACCACTCGGCCACTTCTCCAATAAAATTATACCGCGTTTATTTTTATTTTATAACTTAAGGCAGTCAGAGCCAAGAAAAGCCAAAATAAAATTGACAAATCATTTTTAAAGTAAGGCACGTCCACTAGTCCATGAATCAGAATTTCGACTAAAACCATAATTAAGGTCAGACTTAAGATTTTATTTTTTCCTTGCCACAATATTATTAGGTTTTTTATCAGATATGTCAAGGCGAGCCAAAGGAAAACGATCAGACCAAAAAATCCCAATTCGCTCCAGAAGTTAAAAATGATATTGTGCGGATAAAGATAAATTTCAAAATCATTAGCGTGAACGGCATGATAAGGTATAATGACTGTTTGGTAGCCGGCCAGTCCGGCTCCCCAAAGCCAATGGTCTTTGAGCATATTCCAAGTTTCGCCCCAAATCAGAGTGCGGATAAATCCAGACCAATCGCGCAAAAAAATTTTTGTGAGGATAAATTCTTGAATGACATGGTTGTTAAAAAAAATAATTATCCCAGCCGTAATAGCCGCCAAAGAAAAAAGGCGGGTTTTTTTGTAGAGTAGGCCCCAAATAAGCCAGACCATCAGAATAGCTAAAATCGCGCCTTCGGATTTGGCAAGAATAATAGCGGCAAAGCTTATCATAATAATAGAAAATTTTAGCAGTTGCTGAAAAATATTTTTGTTTTCTAGGAAGATAAAGCCGGTAAAGAGGATGATGATTGGGCCCAGGTATAGGCCCAAAGCATTGGGATAGCCAAGAATAGAAACCACTCGATCAACCGTGCCGTTACTATTTAAAAAGGCCTGGGGAATTGGGCCCAAAAATTGATAGGTCGGTAAAAGTAATTTTTGGGCAATGGCTATGAGTGATAAATAAGCGGCAGAAACGCCCAGGGACCAAAAAATATTAAAAATTTGTTGTCGACTATTGATTGTTTGGGTGATGATAATAAACAAAAATAATGGTTCAAGAAAGTAAGCTTTCCAAATACCAGCGGCGGCGCGTAAGTTGGGCGAGACCAAGACGGCTACGATAGAAATCACTAGCCAGCAAATTAGTGGCCAGAAAAAAATGTTTTTTTTGAAATCTTTTAGCCAGAGCAGCTTGTTTTTTAATAAAAAAATCAAAAATAGCAGGACAATCATTACCTCCAGTAGAGTAAAAGGAACACCGAAAGCAGAGGAGCGGATTAAGAAGCCGGGTAAGGTCGCCAGAATTAAATAAATTGCCCGGTCTGTTTTTTTCCAGGCCAGATAAATAAAAACTAAAGAATAAATTAGGATCAGCCAGAACATAAAATTAGCCGCGCAGTTTGATTATTTCGAGGACGGTTTTTTTATCAATGCCTTTGAGCAGATAGAGAAGATAAAAATAAACCAGCAGTCCGATGATTATTAAAACAATCAGATTTTGACTGCCAAGTAACCACAAAATCAGAGCCATAACCAGGCTAGCAGTCAGTGATTTTTTGCAAGACGATGTCAGCAGTGATAAACCAATGTTTTTTCTTAGTACTCCAAAAGCCGAGAGGGCGATAAAAATTTCGGTGGCTACGGTGATGATAGCCGCAGCCCAATAAGAGTATAGCGGTATGAAAATCAGATATAGAATCAGAGCCGTCACAGCATTAGCCAGATAAAATTTAACCATTTTTTTTTGCAATTCACAAGCCACAATAATATAGCCGAAGAACGATCCCAAATAAATCGCGCCGGCGGCCAAGACCAAAATTTTCAGCAGTTGGCCCGAGAGCCAAAAATCATCGCCGGCCACAAAGATCATAATTTTTTCTCCTAAAACCAAGGTGGCTAAAATCACGGGCACAATAATTAGCGATAAGAAATCAAAGGTTTTTTGGGCAATAAGCGCAAATATTTTTTTGTCCTGGACAAAAAATTTGGTCAGTAGCGGCAAAATCAATCCTAAAAACATGTAAGGAAATTGCACCAAAATATCGAGTACCCGATAGGCCGCGCCGTAAAAACCAACCTCGCTTTGCGGCCTAAAGATAGACATAATTATGGTGTCAGCTCTAAAATAAACCAGAGTTAAAGCGATAGTGATGGCTAGCGGCCAGGTAGCTTGCCAGATTTTTTTCCAAATAAGCAGGTCAAAAGCTAAACCGAGACGCAAGTAGCGCTGGGAGTAAACCAGGGTGATTAAAAATGAAACAAAATTGCCTAAAACAATGGCGGTGATGATAAAAAATAAATTTTTTTGGCCCACAACTACCAGCCAAACACCCAATAGTAACACTAGACGATTGATAATTTCGGCGGTGGCCACCTTGGCCATAGCCATATTTTTTTGGAAGATACTAATTATAACCGATTGGAGGGAAATAAAAAGGAATGATATGCTCGCTAGGGCAATTCCCTCTTTAACAACAAGCGGGTAAGGAAAAATCCAAGCTAAAGCACTAGCTAGCCCCAAAAAAATCACAGCAGAAAATAACCTTAGAGTAAAAACATTTTTTATTATTTTTTCTTCGGCCACCTCTCCCTTGGCCAGCAGTTGAGTGGTGGTCAGCTGCAGGCCAAAGTCTATTAGCACACTGGCAAATTGCAAAAAAGCAATAATGGTCGTGTAGTGCCCGAAGCCCTCGGGCCCCAAGTAGCGAGTCATTAGTCCAATAGTTACGAGCCCCAAAATTACGCCGACGAACTTACCGACAATTTGATAGAAAGTATTTTTTGCCAAGCGAGAAACTAAAGACATAAAATAATTTGGTTTATGGTGTTAACCATAACATTTTTGGGCGATTTTTTCAATTCAAAAAGCCCGGAAAGATTCCGGGCCGAGAGAAAAAATTATTTTTGCCATAGCTTTTTGGCTTCATTCCAATAGTCGCCGTAATTTTGATTTTCTTTTAGAAAATACCACCACTCCACCCCCCATAAATAGACTTCTCTAAAACCGGCACGTCGAGAGAAGGCAATATTTTTTTTGAATTGATTGAGACTTAGCGATTCAGACGCGTCGGCTACAGACATTTCTTTGAGATTGGTGTTTTGTTTGTGCCAAGCCTCGGTTTGTAATTCGGCGATTATTACTTTTTTTACGGGAGAAACAGCTTTGATAAGTTGAGCTTTAAAGTAATAATATGATGGCGGCAAAAACCAGCGCCAGTAGCCAAACTGCGGATTATAGACAACGCGATAGAGAGTGCTGCCCAAAACATCGCCGCCTAAGCGGGAAGTTCTCAACCAAGTGCTTAATTCGCCGCTATCGGTGACCAGTATCGGCCGGCCGGTGATTTGTTTTATCAATTTAACCTCTTTTTTGATGAAATTTTTGTCTAAAGCGGGACATTGGCCGAAGCTGCGCAAAAAAGGCTCATTTTCTACTTGAAAATAAATAATATTAGGATTATTGCGGTAGCGCTCGGCAATGGTTTTGATTAGTTGTAATTGTTTTTGGTTGATTTGCTCGGCTGATAAATTTTTTAACCAGCTCGGATCATGGCACTCGGGCCAACGGGGCAGGCGGCGGCCGACCGCAAGGATAATTTTTACTCCCCTTTTAGTGGCTTCGTTGATTTGCCAGTCCAAATCCGCAAAATCATATTGGCCAGCTTGTGGTTCAGTTTTTTTCCAATAGGCGGATAGGCGAAGGTGGCTTACTTTCAAATCGTCAAGAATCGCCAGGTAGGTTTTTTGCCAATCTAGGCCCAGTTCATTATGGGCATATTCCTGACTAAAAGTGACGCCCCAAACAGTCGGATTTTTGGGTGTGAAATCCCAAACAAAAAGCAGAACAATCACAATGATTATTATAATGGCAATTAACATATAGAGATGTTTTTTCATAAATCAGATAAATAAAAGCGATAAGCCAATAATGATTAGAGTGGTGGCAATGATTTTTTGGGCCAGAATTTTGGAAGTAAATTTTTCTTTTAATATTTTAGGATATTTAACGGAAAGTGAAACGACGATTATAAGCAAAAAAACATATTCCAATCCGCGCAGGGCATTGATGATGGCCACGCTTTGGGAGATGGCAATGGCATAGTTGACCAAAATAAAACTTAGAGCGCCGCAGGCCTGGCCAAAAATAAATAATGAACTAGTTTGTTTTTGAGGTTGGCGTATTTCTTTGATAATGTCTCGGCGATTGGCAGCAGAAAAAAGAAACAGCAGTGCTCCCAAAAATGTTCCCACCCGAGCCCAGACAAAAGCAGTAACAAAATCTTGGCTAACAAAAATATATTTGCTAAGAGTGTAAGAAATGGCAAAAAGTAAAGTAGCCACTAGAGCCAAGGCATATCCCTGGCGTGATTTGACCGTGGCTTTTTGGCGCGAAATCACCCCAGTGCCCAAAAGAATCAAGAAGAAAGCCAGAAAACCGTTTAGGCTTAATTTTTCACCCAAAAATATTAGGGCCAAAACAAGAACAAAGATTGGCTGCCAGCCGCCCATAAACGGCGTGATGCGCGAGGCCTCGTTTTTACTTAAGGCCTGGAACATAAAAAGATAAGCCAAAGCAAAAATGACACCGGAAGCCAAGTCAATACTTATTTGCCAAGGAGAATAAGTTAACTTAAAACCGAAAGGAATTATAACAACGCCTAGCAAGCTAAGAACGGAAATAAAAAAGGCATAGACAGCTGGGTTGCTAATTCTTTGGGAAAGTAAAAATTTGTCGGTAGTAGTAGCGACAGCATTGAGAAAGTAAGCAAAAATAATAATTGTCAACCAGAGCATATGGATTATTATAGCATTATTTTATCAGCATGGCATCGCCAAAGCTGTAGAAGCGGTATTTTTTCTTGATGGCCTGGCGGTAGGCCTTAAAAATTTTATCTTGGTCGGCGAACGCGCAAACCAAAACAATCAAGGTTGATTTGGGCAGATGAAAATTGGTAATAATGGCGTCGACAAATTTGAATTTATAGCCGGGATAGATAAAAATGTCAATCCAACGATTTTGCGGTTTGATTATTCCTCGGGAGTTGCTTAGCGCTTCCAGGGTTCTGACCGTAGTGGTGCCAACAGCAATGATTCTTTGGCCTGATCTCTTGGCCTGGTTGAGGCGTTTGGCGGTGGCGGCGTCAAGCTCGGCCCATTCACTGTGGATTTGGTGTTTTAAAATGTCATTAGTTTTGATGGGTTGAAAGGTTCCCAGTCCGACATGCAGGGTCAAATATTCTATTTGAACGCCATTGTTTTTTAGCTGGTTGAGAAGTCGTTTAGTAAAATGCAGGCCGGCAGTGGGCGCGGCTACCGAGCCAGGCGTTTGGGCATAAACGGTTTGGTAATCGCGCCGTTTGGTTTTGGTTTTGATGTAGGGCGGGGTCGGGGTTTGGCCCAAAAGGAATAATTTTTTATCCGAGCAGTTAAATTTGACAAGATTTTCCGCCGCCGATTTTTTTATCAGCTTGCCAAAAATATTTTTGGTAAGTTGGATTTTTTCGCCGATTCTAGCCGCGCCGCCAATCAGACAATGCCAGTAGTCACCTGTTTTATTTAACAGAAAAATTTCAATTTTGCCGCCGGTGTTTTTGTGGCCGATGAGCCGCGCCGGAATAACTCGCGAATTATTTAGAACTAAAACATCGCCGGCTTTAAGATATTGGGCAAGATTAAAAAAATAGCTATGACGGAGAGAATTGTTTTTCCGGTCCAAAATTAATAACCGCGCAGCATCTCGCGGTTTGGTGGGTTGTTGACTAATTAGTTTTGGCGGCAGAAAAAAATCAAACTGACTGATTGGCAGCTTCGTCTTTTTTGGCTTGGTCATTGAGTTTCTGGATAATTTTGGCAATTTTATATGGTTGAGGCACCTGTTCAAACACAAATCTTTCCTGGGCGCCGGCAGATTGAATGTGGACATCGCCATAATGCAAAATAGTGGCGAAAAAGCCACGTTGCTGGGCAGTGACATCTTGGATTTTGGACAGATATAAGTCGGAAACCACGCGGTTAAATAAGCCATTCTGCTCGCGATTGATAATGCGATAGGTGGTGAGAGTCCAGACATCCAAATAGGCCTCGGTCCAAGCTGTGAAAGCAAAGACCATCATGACGAGATAATAGCTTAAGGCTAAAACCAGTAAGAAAGCGTAACTAATTTCTCCCAGCGACAAATTAAGTGAGGTGCTTTGGACCACTAGCAGGATAATTACCGGAATCAGGGCCAGGGTAACAAAAAAAAGAAAAAGTTTGAAAAAGATAAACCAATGGCGTCGCAGATGGATGACCACTTCTTCACCTAACCGCTGATTGGGGATGGAATTTTTATTAATCATAGGCCGGACCAGGGATTAGTGTCGCTTAAGTCGACTAAAATATAATTCCAATCAACCGTCGCCAGCTGATTGAAAGTAAAAATGATAAAAAACGTAGCCAGGGCGACGTACAAAATTACCACCAGCACATTAGCGAAGCTTAAAAAGCCGAAACGAATCAAATGGTAGATATTAAAAAAACTGTAGAGCATAAAAAATAAAACTACCAACAGAAAAAAGTAATAAAAAATGGCAATCGTGATAGTTGTGGCCATATTTTAAAGTAATTTATCTGGCAGGGAATCGGGCGCCGCGAGATTCAGGTGCTGATAGGCCGATGCGGTGGCCACCCGACCGCGTGGTGTGCGGCTGATGAAACCGAGTTGTAATAGAAACGGCTCAATCACATCTTCAATAGTGTCCATTTCTTCGGAAATAGCCGAGGCTAGGGTATTGAGGCCGGCTGGTCCGCCGTTGAACTTGCGAATCAGGGTATTTAGGAATTGGCGGTCAATGTCATCCAGCCCGCAAGTATCAATTTCCAGCATGGCCAACGCTTCTTGCGCTGTCTCTTGGTTTATTTTTCCGTCTTTTTTTACTTGGGAAAAATCGCGCACTCGTTTGAGAAGGCGGTTGGCGATGCGCGGCGTCTGGCGAGCGCGGCGAGAAATTTCTTGAGCGGCCGGCGGTTCCAGTTCGATGTTGAGAATTCTGGCCGAGCGGTGAATAATTTGTTCAATTTCATCGGGTTGGTAGAAATTGAGGCGATAGATGTTGCCGAAACGGTCGCGTAGCGGCGAAGACAGGCCGCTGACTTTGGTGGTGGCGCCGATGATGGTGAATTTTGGCAAATCCAACCGCAGAGTGCGCGCCGAAGGACCCTTGCCGATGACAATATCTAGAACGTAATCTTCCATGGCAGGATAGAGAATTTCTTCCACGGCTTTGTTGAGGCGATGAATTTCGTCAATAAATAAAATATCGCCGTCGGCCATATTAGTGAGAATGGCGGCCAAGTCGCCGCTACGCTCAATGGCCGGACCGGAAGTAACTTTAATTTGACTGCTCATCTCGTTGGCGATGACATGGGCCAAGGTGGTTTTGCCCAAGCCGGGCGGGCCGAAAATTAAGACGTGGTCTAAGGGTTCGCCGCGGCTTTTGGCCGCGGAAATAAAGATGTCCAGATTGTTTTTGACTGACAGCTGGCCAATATATTCACCCAATGTTTGCGGTCTTAGTGTTTGGTCGAGAATTTGGTCCGCGGCTTTCTCTTGGGCCGAAGTTAACCGATGATTGATTGGTTTTTCCATGGGTTTATCTTAGCACTGGAGACGCAAAAAATCAAAGAAAAATTATTGATAATCGTTGATGTAAGTATTATACTAAGTTTATGGCAAAAATCGTTTATGGTGTGGCAGGTCAGGGCTTTGGCCACGCCACCCGCAGCCAAGAAATTTTAAAATACCTGGTTAGCCAGGGGCATCAAGTTTTAGTGTTGACTTATGGTCAGGCCTTATTTTTTTTAGCGGCAGAATTTGAGGTGTTTGAAATTCCCGGACTGGGATTAAGCTATCAAGACAATAAATTAGTTTATTGGCGAACGATTTATAAAAACGCCAGCCAGTTGGCCAAACAGTCAAAAAATTGGAGAAAAATTTTGCGACGTTTCCGAGATTTCAATCCCGATTTTGTTATCACCGATTTTGAGCCGCTCTCGGCGTTACTAGCCAAGGTGCAGCGAGTGCCGCTAATTTCGCTGGACAATCAGCATCAACTCACCAATACTAAAATTGAATTGCCTTGGCAATATCGCCGCGATTTATTGGCCGACCAACTGGCAATTAAATCGATGGTTTGGGGAGCTAATTATTACTTGATAACTAGTTTTTTTGAAACCAAAATTACCAAACCAAAAACCTTTTTGTTTCCGCCGATTTTGCGCCAAGAAATTTTAAAGCTTAAACCGCAGCGGCAGGATTTTATCTTAGTGTATCAAACCTCCGACTTTGATGGCATCGTCAAGGAGTTAAAAAAAATTAAGGAAAATTTCGTCGTGGTCGGTTTTGACAGAGAAGAGCAGGTGGGCCGACTTCAATTTAAAAAATATAGCCACGATGAGTGGCTTAACGATTTGGCCAATTGTAAGGCGGTGGTGGGCAATGCCGGCTTGAGTTTGATTGGTGAATGCCTGTATTTGGGCAAGCCATATTTGGCGATTCCGGTGGCCAAGCAGGTGGAGCAAATAATCAACGCCGTGTATTTGCAACGTAAATTTTATGGTCGATTCATTCCATATTTTTCACAAGCAGAGTTTGCTGATTTTATGAAAGATCATTCTAAGTTTGAAGCGAATTTAAAAAAGTATCGGCGTCAAGACAACGGGGCGATAAAAAAGAAGCTGGATGAGATTATTGGCCAGTAGGGTCAGGTCTTTACAAATTATGAATATTTGTTATAATATCACAGTGGCTTTAGCAATTTAGGCGGCGGTAGTTCAGTTGGCTAGAACGTCTCCTTGCCAAGGAGAAGGTCGCCGGTTCGAATCCGGTTCGCCGCTTCAGAGAGCCCTGCGCCCAAGTGGTGAAATGGTATACACGAAGGACTTAAAATCCTTTGGCCGCAAGGCCGTGTGGGTTCGAGTCCCACCTTGGGCAAATAATTAAATTAAATCAAAGACATGTCTGAAAACAAAAAATCAGAAAAAATTAAAGATAATTGGTTGGAGGAAGTTTTGCCAAAAATCAGGCCGGGTGTCACCATTCGCGTGCATCAGAAAATAAAAGAAAAAAATACCAAAGGTGAGGAAAAACAAAGAATTCAAATTTTTGAAGGCATGGTTTTGGCGCATAAAGGCGGCAGTCAAAAAATGGCAACTATTACGGTGCGCAAAGTTGCGGCTAATGCTATTGGTGTAGAAAGAATTTTTCCCATTTACTCTCCGACCATTGCCAAAATTGAATTAGTTAAAGCCGCTAAAGTGAGGCAAGCCAAATTATTTTATCTGCGTGATTATAACAAGCGACTCAAGGAAAAAGCGCTTGCTTAAAACAGCACACCGCCGTTTGCTGTTTTGGGCCCAGGTGGTGGAATTGGTATACACACTAGCTTGAGGTGCTAGCCGCGCAAGCGGGTATGGGTTCGAGTCCCATCCTGGGCAAAATGGGGAGGGAAGAAATTAATTGGTTGGGGAATTTCGTCTGCCTGCCGGGAGGTAGGTTTACATCAAGGAGGGTTTAAAAATTTTGCGCACTTAGCTCAGTTGGTTAGAGCGCCTCGTTTACACCGAGGAGGTCAGGGGTTCAAATCCCTTAGTGCGCATGGGTAATTTTTAAACTGGCAAAAGCGAATAAAGAGAGTATCGACCAATGTGATTATAAGGGAGTAACGGGTGTTGCTTGTGGACAGACGTTAAAATCCTCTACCACCCAAATTTTTCATAAAATAATTTTTTATTTTATGCTAGCAGTAAAAATTATAGTTGGAATTATTGGCGCCGTCGCTGGATTTTTTATGGCTTGGCGGCCGTTGT
>Ga0233422_10000843_pt1 | contig 14622 bp, 9 predicted proteins | sample Watercolumn_Mata_2_FD_182724 | JGI IMG/M metagenome (GOLD analysis project Ga0233422, IMG submission 182724) | Freshwater microbial communities from Lake Matano, South Sulawesi, Indonesia - Watercolumn_Matano_2014_110_MG | ecosystem: Environmental > Aquatic > Freshwater > Lake | place...
TCCAGGGTAGACTCAGGGGGCGTCGCAGCCACCATCCCGCCAAATGGCAAGACGTGGAGCAGTGAAGCAAAGATGAGGATGAGGAAGATGCCGTAGAACCACGCCGGCACAGTGGAACTTGGCGCCATCGCGATCACGATCCGGTCCAACCAACTCCCATAGCGGCGAGACAAGAACAGCGCGACGAAGATGGCGGTGAAGAAGAGCGACAAGTTCGCGGTGGCGGAGAGCAAAAGCGTCGCCGGAATCCGTTCCAGCAGGATCAACCGCACCTGTTTCGATCCGCTGTTGCTTGTCATGATTTCGGCGCGACCCAAACTGAGCGTCAGCGCGTCCACGAGATAGTCAACGCTCCGCACGACGAACGGTTGATCGAGGCGCAGGCGTTGGACTTCGAGGATGACCAATTCGTCAATGTGCTTGCGCAGTTCACTCGGGGGCAGAGTTTGCAGAGTGGCGTCGCCCAGCACCGCCGCGCCGACCTGCTCGCGGATTTGCGCGATGCGGATCGTATCCAAATAGCCTCCCATATTCGCGATCAGGACTGTCAGATACACCCCGACGACAACGGTCGCGAACAGGGCAACACTGCGATAGAGCACATACTTGCCAATCCGCGCCAGCGTGTCCGGTATGCGAACCCCAACCCGTGGTCGGGACAGTGCTTTCTCGGTCAAGACTCCGGATGCCATGACATACCTCCTCGCATGTGGAAATCTACAGAAAAGGGTCATAGGGGAGCAAGGAAGCAACTCCTCACTACGACCCCTGATTTCCGTGTGAGACTCGACAGGTCTGCAAGACCTGTCAGGTCTGAACTACTACTTGATCGTCACAAACGACATGGACTCGAACGTGGGCTTGGCAACCAAATTGGAAACGACGATCACTTCCAGGCGGTTCGAGCCCGCGGCGAGTTTATTCGTCTGATCAGCGGTCAGCGAAGCCGTCCACTCGCCATCTTTGACGGCTTTGGCGTTCGCCGTCAGCGCGAGGTTGCCGGTGGCGTCAATAACCAGGAACTTGACAAAGTCGAGATCCTTGGTGGCGTAGGGCTGGTTCTTGAACGTCACTTTCACCGTAAAGTCGGCGGCTTGCCCAACGGTCACGCGGCTGGGACCGGAGACCGCGGCTTCCGGAATCTGGGCTTCGGCAAAGCGCAGCCAACGATCTGCACGATCAGGGAAATCGGCGAACTTTCGGATCGTGATGATCTTTTCGGTTGAGCGGACTTGGTGCAGGTAGAACGGCCCATCGCCGACCCAAAAGTGACCGCGATCCCTGTAGAACTTCGCCAGGTTCTCGTAGCGCGTCTTGGCTTCCGCCGCCGTGACGAATTGTCCCAGCGTCGGCGCGAACGGAACATAACCCTTTTCGGTAGACGAAGTGAGGTATTTCTCAAGAATCTTGAGACTGGGTCCACCGATAAAGTTCATCTGCTCTACTTTGAGTTTGGAGGACTTGCCGCTGGTGAAGATGAGTTCTTTCGCGGCTTCGGATTGAAGGCCGAGCGACATCGTATGCCACAAACCGATACCCTGCGCATAGTACGGATAGATGTCGCGCGCGTTCGCAATCAACTCAGCGTCCGGGAAAAAGGTGTCGCTGTATGCCTCGACGACGAGCGGATCTCTGGAGACGATCTTCCAACCGCGAAAGTTCGTCATGAAGGACCTGAATGCGGGCACGACCGATTCATCATAGATCGCACTCTTTTCGTACGCCCGGTCGAACGTCAAGATCGTCCCCAACACGAAGTCGCCAATGGACAGCGTACTGCCGTCATGCAACTTGTTCTTGAACAAGTCCTTGTCGTAGGTGAGGACGGTTTTGGTGTTGGCGGTCAAGGTCTGGGTGAATTTCTGGCTGGTAGTGATGAACACTTGCTTTTCGGGATCCCAGTCAACCCACGCATCATTCGGGACTGCGATGGTGGGTGCAAAGTTGAGCGTCACCCAGTCAAGTGTCTTGCCAACAGGGAGACCCTGCCTCACTGTCACATCCGCTTTTTCGATCCGGTAGGGCCAATAGAGCCCGGTGTACGGGTCGGGCATCGTGGCGGGCTCACCTGTCGCGCGAAAGATCATGGTGTCATAGATCCAGTTGCTGCCGCCGATGGGATTCCAGACGGTGCTCAGAATGCTCGGGGCGCCGAAGCGGACCGTCCCGCCCATTTTGCCGCCGACGCTGATTGTTTGGGGCCACATCCAGGAACCGGAAGTACCGCCAGCCAGATCGACCGCGGCTTTAACTTCGGGGCGATGCACATTCACGCTGAGGCGGTTCACGAGCCACACGCGCACCGAATCCTTCATCGAAAGGTTCATCGCCTCAGCAAACATTTGCTGGCGTTCTGCCACATCTTTGTAGTCGCGGCGGGTCAGGCGCTCGGAAATCTTGTCAAATTCAGGCGAGACTCTGTAACCCTGCCACAAGGCATCGGAGCGACCGCGCGCGGTGTAGTAGTAGGTGAAGTTGTTCGCCAGGTCGCGGCTGACGACGGTGCTGATCCAGCCGCCGGTGTAGATGTGCATTTTGCCTTCGGTGGGATCGGCAGTCATCCAGAGCGGCGTCGCTTCGGCCGCGGTCTTGTACTGGCGGTCAACTTTGAAACCGATATCTTCCAACTGCTTGCCGACATAATCGCCGATCAAGCGGCGTTCATCCTCCGTCCGGATGATGATGATCACCGTCACCGGCGCGCCTTTGTAGTTCCACACGTTGCTGACAAGTTCCGCGCCGAGCTTCTTCATTTCTGCGTCGATGATATCTTTCGCCTTCTTGACATCGTACGCGTACTTGATCTCGATCGCGCGCCCAATATCGGCGGTCTTGGCATAATCGGGGAATACTGGATTGATCGTCGTGAACATCGGAATCGCCAAGCCACCGTAGATCTCCTTGACGATGTAGTTGCGATCGATCAGATAGTTCATTGCTTCGCGGATCGCGGAGACCGAGAACGGGTTGAGTTTGCCATCTTTGAACGTCGGACCTGAGGGGTTGAACGTCAACTCGGATGTATTGCCGTACGAGGGATCAAACGCCGCGTTCTTCGAGTCTTTCAACTTGGCATAGATCTTGGGATCCGAAATCGCAAAGCCATAGAGCGACATGTCGCCGGCTTCGATCATGCTGACGGCTTTGTTGCTGTCGGGTTCTTCAAAGAACACGACTTCATCCGCCCATGCGCCTTTGGGGGCAGGGGTAGCGGTCGGAGCTGGCGGCTTTGTGGGCTCGGGGGCTTTGGTCGGCGGAACCGAAGTCGGCGCGGGCGCGCACGCGATCAATAGTGCAATGATCAGCAGCACGGCAACGAACGTTACTCTTTTCATTTTTCTCTCCTCCTGAGGAATCAAAATGGATTGGTTGGTTGATGTTGAGAATGGGTGGCAGACCTCCACTCCGCATAATTTCAGATCTGAGATTCATGATTTCAGACCTCCGGAAATCTGCAATCTGAAATCCTTGTCCTGAGCGACGTCGAAGGATGAAATCTGAAATCGTGAATGGAATGGAGCATCTTGTTTGAGGCAATCACCTCCTTTGGTGACAGTGGACAAGGTCAAGTGGATAAAGTCGCGGTGTCTTGAACTACGCTGATTATATCGAGAATGAATTGACCTGTCAATCTAATGTCAACTGCCGGAGATAGAAAATTTGTGCGAATGACGCCCGGCAGCGCCTACCACAACTCCTTGAGAAAACTCTCGATGGTCTTTGGCGTTTGCGGGCTGAAGACAATGGAAGCATGATCCGCCTCCGGTACGAGGACGAGTCTGACCTTGACTTGTGCCTGTTCCAATGCCGCCGCGAAGTTTTTGGACTCGTCCGGCGAGATGTTCTTGTCCGCGGAACCGTGCATCACCAAAAAGGGCGGCGCGTCGGCGCCGATCCGAAAAATGGGCGATGCCTCTTTCCATAGTTGCGGCGCTTGCGCTTCTTCCGCGCCGATGTACGCGTTTGCGTAATTCCGCAACGCGCTGGAAGTTTTCGCGAGAGCCGAATAATCGGAGATCAGCGTGATCGTGGCAACGCCTGCCAACCGTTTCGTTTTCGGTAACGTGTGTGGACATCCTTGCATGTACACAGTTGGATCGCTCACCGTGCCCAGCAGCGCGGCAAAGGTGCCGCCCAGCGAGTAGCCCACGGCGACGACACGCTGCGGATCAAATCCGTACGTCGGCGCGCTCGTGTGAATCCACGCGAGCGCGCAGAACGCGTCTTGCACCGAGGAGGGATACGCGCCGCGCGCATTCGCGCGAAAATCAATCGCGACGACGGCGTATCCGCGTTCGACAAAATAGGTCGCGGGGGAACGCATCGCCGTCTTGCTCTCGCCGCCGCCGTGAATCATCAGCAAGGTCGGCAGCGGTTTTCCAGGTGGTGCGGGCAAGTAGACATCGAGAACCTGGGCATATTTCTCGCCGCCAGGCACGTACAAGACATCGTTCTTCGAACCCGGTGGTTCTTGAGTTGGAGTGAAGCGGGGAAGCGGAGCGGGCGTCGCGGTCGCCGGAGGATCCGTCGGCGAGGGGATCGGGGTTGCCGTGCTTGCAACCATTGTCGGTGTGATTGTGAGCGGGATAACCTTCGGCGCCGCGCACGCGGAGACCAGAACCACGATCAGTAAGCCCAACACAATCAAACTCAGCCATTGAGTTTGCATACCATACTCCGTCCCGCAAAGAGATTTATAGGCACACTATATTTGAAGTGCATTACATGCGTATGCCAGAGGTGTTACAAATCCGCAACATCGCGTTACAGTCCAGACACAGCGGCGCGCTCAAGAATCGCGAAGCATCCCATAGGGAAAGGCATTTTTCGGTCGCCGCAGCACTCCCCATACAAAGTGATAGAGCGCGTACAATTCCCAGGCGAAAGGGACATATCCACCATACCCCAAGAGCGGCATTTCGAAAATCTTGGCGAAATTGACGAACGGCACGGTGTAGTACCACTTCGGCAGAGCGAAACCGTTCCACATCTCCCAAAAGAATCCGCAGACGATTCCTGCCAGCGCAAGCGTGACGACGGTGTGCCAATCCCCGCGCGACGCCTGCTCGATCAGTGACGCGCGCCCGCGCAGGCAATTCAGCGCGTCCACAAACAGAAAGAGCCAAATCCAGGTGAATGGGAAAAAGTAACGCGGCAGGAACAATACGCCCGCGAACAGAAACGCCGCCACGTACAGCGTGAGCCACAAACCGCGCGGTGTCACCGAGAAACCAGGTTTCTGCGAGACACTGGCTTGACCTACGGCACACTTGCACCTGCGGTTACGCAAGTGCAGGTGTGCTTCGATCTGGACGAACGTTCCGATCAACTCGCGCGTTACAAATACTGCGGGAATCACCGTTGAAAAATCAAGCGTGCCGACGAAAAGCATTTCCCAGAATGATAAATCGCGCGCGCCGAGGTAGTGCCAATTCTGCAGGAAATAATTGTGAAACTCGAAGATCCACCAGATCGGTGCGCTGAGCACGAAGAGCGCAATGAATTCGCGCGGCGCGCGCGTCAACAACGACGATTGCGTCCGGCGGGCGACGAGCGCGTCCACGACGAGAATGTAGCCGAGCCACAGCGGAAAAAACGCGTACTCACCCAGCGCGCCGAGGTGTGTCCACGACGCGAACCAAAAGACCGCGACGAGCGCGAGACCGAGGAGGAGATGTCGGGGAGGATAATGCAGCCGATACTTGGCATCCTCATGCGAGTTCACGGAAACCCTCCCAGTCCAACACCCAGTGAGGTTTTGGCGGTCTGAGCCATTCCCAGGCGAACTGTCCATCAAACCGGACGCGATACAGCCCAGCCGCGCTGGTCAGTTCGCGAATTCGCGCCAGCTTCTCTTGGATATAGTCATCCATGTCGAATAGGATGATACCGTCCAGCGCGAGATCGAGATACAAGGAAGGAAAACCTGCTTCGAATTCCGTTTTCGTATCTGCCTTGATCGAAATCGCGCGATCAAAACGCGCGTAGGACGCTGCATTGACGTACCCGGCGCGCTCCAGGCGATTGCGCGGCAGTTCCTTCGCGATCAGGTACAAGTCGCAGTCGCTCGACTCTGCCGCCTCGCCGCGCGCGTAAGAGCCAAACGCAACCAGCGCGATTAGGTTCTCGCCAAAATAATCGCGCAACACTCGCGCCACATCACCCAAGAGGGTATCGGTTCCCTCGTACACAGTTGTGACTCCCACTGCCGATCCTCCGCCATGATTATAGCACAAGTCAAAGCAATTAGTCGAATCGTCCGATGTGTGGTAAAATTTGCCCGTGTTCCGTATTGCGTGTTCGTCTATGGCTCTTCCTCACGCATTACGCATCCTTCGACTAGGCTGCGCGCCGCTCAGGACGCGGTACGGATCACTCATCACGTCTCACGAGGACTCGCATGCCCACACCCACCATCCGCGACATCCAATCCACCGCAACAAAAATCCGCGACAACGTCGGCAAGGTCATCGTCGGCAAGGACGCCGTGGTTGATCTCGCGCTCGTCGCGCTGCTGTGCGAAGGACATGTCCTTTTCGAAGATGTCCCCGGCATCGGCAAGACGACCCTCGCCAAAGCGCTCGCGCGCTCGCTCGATTGCGCGTTCCGCCGCATCCAGTTCACACCCGATCTACTGCCCAGCGACGTGACAGGGCTTGCGGTGTACAACCAAAAAACGCAAGAGTTTGAATTTCGTCCAGGTCCTTTGATGACCCAGATCCTGCTCGCCGACGAAATCAACCGCGCGACGCCGCGCACCCAGTCCGCGCTCCTCGAAGCAATGCAGGAACGCCAGATCACCGTGGATGGCGTGACGCGCGGGTTGCCGCGCCCCTTTCTCGTCCTCGCGACGCAAAACCCGATTGAACTGGAAGGCACCTTTCCGCTGCCCGAAGCGCAGGTGGATCGCTTTTTCATGAAGCTCGAACTCGGCTATCCAAGCGAAGAGGAAGAGAATTCGATCCTCCTGCGCTTTGAACGCGGGGATCCGCTCGAAACACTGCAGCCCGTCGTCAACGCAGAGGCGATTTTGGAAATGCAGCGCGTCGCCCGCACGGTACGCGTCGAAGCATCCGTCCGCGATTATGTCGTCGCCATCGTGCGCACCACGCGCGCCCATACCTCGGTCGAACTCGGCGCGAGCCCGCGCGGGTCGCTTTATCTCTACCACGCCGCGCAAGCATACGCCGCACTGCGCGGGCGCGATTTCGTCCTGCCCGACGACGTCAAGTACCTCACGCCGTTCCTCCTCACGCATCGCCTCATCATCAGCGCGCAAACGCGTCTGCGCGGTCGCGACGCGCGGCAGATCGTGAAAGAAGTGGTGGAGGCGGTGCCGGTGCCGGTGGAACAAGCCTAATAGCCAAAGGATGAAGGCAGAAGGATGAAGGATGAGAAGAATTCTTTCATCTTTCATCCTTCATCCCTCTGCCTTATGTTCAACGAATCCTGGCTTCGCATATCCATCGTGATGATTTTGCTCGGCGCGGTGATGCAGTCGAATGGGCTGATCGTGCTGGCGACCTTGCTGCTCACGATTATCCCAATCGCGTGGGCGTGGAATCGCGTCGCGCTCTGGCGCGTCAGTTACGAACGTCGATTGAACGAGCACCGCGTTTTCGTCGGCGAGTCCGTTGACCTGAGCGTCCGCGTCAGCAATCGCAAGATTTTGCCGCTCGTCTGGATCAAGATTGACGACCGTTTTCCCGCCCTGCTGCCGATCAACAAACCGCTCGCGCCCTCGCACATTCCGCGCACCGCCTTTCTGGTGCAGCGCGCCGCGCTGGGCGCGTTCGAACGCGCGCGCTGGACCTATCGGATCAACTGTGAACAGCGCGGCTTTTACATTCTCGGGCCGGCACGCCTGCGGTCGGGCGACTTGTTCGGGTTGTTCGAGCACGAATTAGAAAGCCCGCGCACCGATCGCCTCATCGTCTATCCGCGCGTCTTGCCGATGGAAGATTGGGGCTTGCCGCCCAAAGAACCGCTCGGCGAAGTCAAAGCGCGGGTGCCCCTCTTCGACGACGCCACACGCCCGCGCGGCGTGCGCGACTATCGCCCCGACGACGCGCCCAAGCACATTCACTGGCGCGCGACCGCGCGGCGCGGCGAACTGCAAGTCAAGGTGTACGATCCGACGATCACCTACCAGTGGGTTTTGTTTCTAAACGTCGCGACGTTCCCGCACACGTGGCAGGGGAGTGATCCCGCCCTGCTCGAACGCACGATCAGTTTCGCGGCGTCGCTGGCGAATTTTGCCACTGCGCGTAAGTACGCCGTCGGCTTGATCGCCAACGGCACCTGGCCCGAATCGGACCAACGGCTGAAGATTCTGCCGAGCCGCGACCCGAATCATCTGCGGCACATTCTCGAAGCGCTCGCGGCGATCACGGCGTTCATCACGACGCCGATTGAAACGCTGCTGCGGCAAGAAAGCGCCAACCTGTCGTGGGGCGCGACGCTCGTCATGATTACGAGCATCGTCACCGAAGAAATTCTCGCGGAGATGCTGCGCCTGCGGCGCGCTGGCAGGCGGCTCGCGCTCATCTCACTGGACGAAGCGTGGATGCCGGAAGAGAGCGAATTGCAGGGGATCGTGGTGAGACAGGTGAGGCGTGAGGAGAGAGGCGCGGGACGGGAGGCAGAGTGAGAACTTTGAACTTGAAACTTGCAACTCTGAACTTACATCGCGAACTCCGCCTGGCGCTGCTCGCCGCGATGGAAACGTGCTGGGTCTTTGCGGTCATCGTGTTTCTTGCCGCGCAGGTGGACAAGCCGCGTTCGCTGACGCCGCTGCCGTTTTTCGCCGCGTACTGGATCGCGCTCGGCATTGGACGCGCGCTGCCGCAATCGCGCCGGCAATGGATCGCGCTCCAAGCGCTCGCGCTCGGCATCGCCGCGGTCACGGTGCTCGCCGTCATCCGTGTCGAACTCTTTCCTGCATTCGAGTGGTACGACCTCGCGTGGCTGCCGCGCGCGCTCGTCACGATTCTTTCGATCACGCGCGGCATAGCGACCGAGCATCTCGTCACGGCGGGCGTGCTGTACGTTTTCATTCGCGGCTTGGGATTCGCGCAACGACCGTTGACGCTTTGGTTCGTCGGTTTTCAATTTCGATTGGGGATCGTCGTGTTCTTTCTCCTGCTCGTGATTGCCGGCTTTGCGGGTCTGTTTATGCTGACCAAGCCCTTCGATCCGACGTTGTGGATCTTCGTCTACTTTGGCGTTTCGCTGCTTGCGATCGCACTCGCGCGCATTGAGGAGATGGGGGGAGAAATGCGGTACGGTCTTCGGTGGATCGTCACGATTCTCGGAGGCGTCGCGCTTGTTCTGCTCGTCGGCGCGAGCATTCTGCAGTTTTTCAACCCCGAGACCGCACGCTGGCTGCTAATGCCCCTCGCGCCGCTCTGGCTGCTGGTCACCGCATTCATTTTGCTCCTAGCCATTCCCGCCGGCTACCTGGTGGGCTGGCTCGTGGAATTGCTCAGACCACTCTTCGACAAAGTCGGACAATTCTTTGCCGACCTGGGGAATCTTTTCCCGCGCGAATTTCAAGACGCTTTGAAGAACGCGCCTGAATCGCCGCTCTGGATCAATGTCGAGAATACGATCAAGATGCTGATCGTGCCGCTCGCGCTGATGATCGCCGCGTACCTCCTCGCGCGCGCGTTGAACCGCCGCATGAAACGGATCGAAGACGAGGCGTATGTCCGCGAAGCCATCCGCGCGGAGGAGGATGCCGCGCGCGCGCGGCGGGGCATGCGGCAAAAGGCATCCAAGCCGCGTGCGCGCGCGCAGCGCATCGCCGCCGCATCCATCCGCCGCATCTATGCCGCGCTCGTCGCGCGCGCGGCGGAGGCGGGCTTGCCGCGCCAGGTTGCCGAAACGCCGTACGAGTTCTTGCCGCGCTTGACCGCCGAATTCGTGGAACAATCGGACGATCTCCGGCAGATTACGGAGGCGTACGTCGTCGTCCATTACGGGGAGGAGAATGCCACACCGCACGTTGTTGCGCGCGTGCGCGCGGCGTGGGAGAGAGTCGAAACGGCGATCCGCGACGGAAAACGGCACTGACGTGATCCAAAAGAACATGAGGACACCATGAAACTTGTCACAGCCACGCAGATGCGCGCGCATGAACAGCGCGCGGACAAAAGCGGAAACACCTATGCGATGATGATGGACCGCGCCGGCAAAGCGGTTGCCGATGCGATCATCGAACGCTGGGGTGCGCGCGGCAACCGCGTGCTGGTGCTCGCCGGTCCCGGGAACAACGGCGGCGATGGCTTGGTGTGTGCGCGGTATCTGCACGATGCGGGCGTGCGCGTCTCGCTTTACGTTTGGAAACGCGCGGAAAATCCCGACGACGAAAACTGGAAACTCTGCCGCGAGCGGAATCTCGCGACCGCGCACGCGGAGGAGGATGCAGACTTTGCCGCGCTTAAAAGATTTCTTTCGGAGACTGACCTCATCGTGGACGCGCTCCTCGGCACGGGCGTCACGCGCCAGATTGAGGGACTGTTGAAAGAGTTGCTGGAGACCGTAGGCAAGGAGACAGGGAGACAGGTAAACATCGCGAAGCATCCCGTAGGGAAGGTGTCTCCCCTTCTCCCATGCCCCGCTGCTCCCCTGCGTCCCCCCATCGTCGCGGTGGACTTGCCCAGCGGACTCAACCCGGACACGGGCGCGCTCGATCCCGCCGCGCTCGATGCTGATCTCACCGTGACCTTCGCCTTCCCCAAAATGGGGCAACTCACTTTTCCCGCCGCAAACGCGGTGGGTGAGCTCGTTGTAGCGGATATTGGGATTCCGGAGGAATGGGCAAGCAGTGATGCGCCCGAGGTTGCCACCGCGCGCGAAATCGCGGCGCGTCTGCCAAAGCGCGCGCGCGATTCGCACAAAGGGACGTTCGGCAAGGCGATGATTTGCGCTGGCTCGGCGAATTATGTCGGCGCGGCTTTTCTCGCTGGCTCTGCGGCGACGCGCGCGGGTGCGGGACTTGTCACGCTCGCGCTCGCGCGCACGATTTATCCGATGATCGCCAGCGCGCTGCACGAGACGACTTTTGTCGTGCTGCCGGATGACAATGGCGCGCTCATCCCTGACGCGGCGCGCGTGCTGAGTGACCATCTCGCGGGCTACGACGCGCTCCTGCTCGGCTGCGGCTTCGGACGCGATGGCAAAACGATTGCGTTCGTTCAGCAATTACTCTTTGGCAATGCCGAAATTCGCCATTCGCTATTGGCTACTCGCTATTCGCTGGTCATTGACGCCGATGCTCTCTACGCGCTCGCGCAATCCGGTGACTGGTGGACGCATCTTCCGCCCAACCGCGCAATTCTCACGCCGCATCCTGGCGAAATGGCAACGCTCACCGGTTTGGCGCGCGAGGTGGTCCCAGCCGACCGTGTGAACGTCGCACAGAGATTCGCGGCGCAGTGGCAACAGGTCGTCGTGTTGAAAGGCGCGCATACGGTGGTCGCGTCGCCTGACCCTGCGACCCTACTCGGGGCGCGTGCGACCCTGCTCCCGTTTGCCACGCCCGCGCTGGCAACGGCTGGCACTGGCGATGTGCTTGCCGGCACGATTGTCGCGCTGCTCGCGCAAGGGTTGCCGATTTTCGACGCGGCAATCGCAGGCGCGTACATCCATGGACTGGCGGGAGAAATCGCGCAGCGAGAAATCGGCGACGCAGGCGTAGTCGCGGGAGATTTGCTGTCGCGTTTGCCGGAGGCGATCCGGCTTATCAAAACAGCCAAGCCCGCCTAATGAGCCATCGCGAAGCACACTGCACTCCCTGGCACTTGCGTAACCGCCAGGGCAAGTGTGCGTAACCGCAGGTGCAAGTGTCCCGTAGGGAAAGCCGCCAAACGCACCAAACCGATTCCCGCACGTCGCGCGCCAGTGTTAAAGTATCAATGTAATCTGGTACGATTCTAGGAGAATCGTCACAATGGGAGATGCAAGATGCCTCAAGCCATTCTTTCCGTGCACGACAAATCCGGTCTGGTCGAATTTGCGCGCGGTTTGCGCGATCTCGACTGGACGCTGATCGCGTCCGGTGGGACGGCGAAATTACTGCGCGACCATCAGATTGCAGTGACGGAGGTTGCCGCGTACACCGGCTCGCCCGAAATTCTTGGCGGGCGCGTCAAAACGCTCCACCCGGCAATCCACGCCGGCTTGCTCGCCCGCGCCACCGACGCAGACCACGCCGAATTGCGCAACCTGGGCTGGGAATATATTGATCTCGTCGCAGTCAATCTATACCCGTTCGAGCAAACGATTGCCACGCCCGATGTAACTATGGACGAGGCAATCGAGAACATTGACATTGGAGGCGTTACGCTTGTTCGCGCGGCGGCGAAGAATCACCAACGCGTGACGCTCGTGTGCGATCCCGGCGATTACGCGGCGGTGCTGAAAGAGTTGCGCGCGGGAGGCGTCACGCCGGCAACGCGCAGACGCCTCGCGGTCAAAGGGTTCGCACAGACCGCGCATTACGATGGGGCGATCACTTCATACTGGATGGGCGATCACACAGGTGACCACATCGCGAACGCGGAGCGTCCCGTAGGGACAGAGTCACCCCTGCGGATTACGGCGTATCGTGCGCAAACGCTGCGCTATGGCGAGAATCCACATCAGGCAGCAGTGGTGTATTCGTACAAACCTGGCGCGGGACCTCTCGGCGGCAAAGTATTGCAGGGCAAAGAGCTGTCGTACAACAACCTGCTCGACCTGGATGCGGCGTGGCGCGCTGCCGTCAGTTTTGAGCGACCGACGATCTGCATCGTCAAGCATCTCTCGCCCTGCGGCATCGCATCGGCTGACCGATTGGCAGACGCGTACGCGGCGGCGTTGGCGTCGGACACCATTTCCGCGTTTGGCGGCGTCATCGCCAGCAATCGCGCGTTCGATGGCGCGACCGCGCAAGCGCTGGGCGATCTGTTCGTCGAATGTATCGCCGCGCCGGGTTTTGACGATGCCGCGCGCGCGCTCCTCGCGGCGAAGAAGAATTGCCGCCTGGTCGAAATGCCGGATACGCAAATCGAACCGCGCTATGAACTGCGTTCGATCACGCGCGGCATTCTGCAGCAAGAGGTGGACATAGGCGATCCCGCGTCGGCAGAGTGGAAGGTCATTTCCAAACGCGCGCCGACGGAGGAGGAGTGGCGCGCGCTGCGCTTTGCATGGAAGGCATGTCAGCACGTCAAATCGAATGCGATTGTGTTTGCGCGCGGTGAAGCAACAGTGGGGATTGGAGGAGGTCAACCGAACCGCGTGGACTGCGTGCACATCGCCGCCGAACGCGCGGGCGCAAAATCGAAAGGCGCGGTGATGGCATCCGACGCGTTCTTCCCATTTCCGGATTCGGTGACGATCGCGGCGCACGCGGGCATCACGGCGATCGCGCATCCGGGCGGCTCACAACGCGATACAAAAGCCCTCGCGGCAGCCGACGCGGCAGGCATCGCGATGGTCGTCACCGGCGTGCGGCATTTCCGACACTAATAGTCCTTCGACTACGCTCAGGATGCACCCTTCAGTGCAGGACGGCGAGCGATTTGACCTCGACTTTGCGATAGACCTGGCTTGGAGCACAGATCTCTCCATTGACGCGCAAGAGATCCTCCACCTTGATCCCAAACAACTCTTCATTGCGGCGCAGGTAGGGTTCGACCAGATTCCAATCGGCATCTGACAACGCGGCGAACTGGCCGCCGTTCAGTTGATCTGCGTCCACTTTGTGGTGCGGATCGCGCAGATAAATCGCGCCCCCGGAAGCGAGCGAGAACAGATTCCCGCCGGGATAGGGCGTCTCGAGCTCGGCTAGATTTCCCTTTTCGTCGCACGTCACGCCATTGAGGATGACAAAGCCGCCGCCGTTCAGCGGATCGCCTGCCATAAACGATTCGGCAAGATAGTCGAGGCAGGTGCCGTTGATGACCGCGCGCGGACGACCAACCGCGTTGATCAGCGGTCGCCCCGCCGCAGACCCGCGCACGAAAATATCCCCGCCCTTGGCGCCGTACAGAAAAGTTTGTCCCACGTCGCCGTGAATCACCAACCGCCCGCGCTTTAGGATTTGTCCCACTTGATCCTGCGCGTCACAGTGAACGACGATTTGCGCTCCGTCAAGCCCCGAACCCAGGTAATCGCCAGGATCGCCATAAATGTCGAGCCGCACCGCATCCGAGCCCTCGCCTAAACCGCAGCCCGCAAAGCGCGCGCCGCGCCAATCGAACGCGACCATGCGCTGCCAACCCAGCGCGTGCGCCTGGCACAGCAATCGCGCCGCCGACGATTCACCTTCGGCTGGAAAGCCGTATGCATCCACGACCAGGATTTGCTCCGCCGCGCGCGGTGTGCGCAAGGTTTGCCGCGTTCTCGAATTGACCTGGCGGTAGATGCCGGCATCAGCACATTCCAGACTGGGTACCGCGCGCAAAATCGTGTACAGAGCGCGGTCAAGGCGCGCGAGGAACGCACTCCGCTTTTTGTTCCCCAGGTCAAAACGCCAGTCGCGCAACAGAGTGAGCGCGTCCAAAGCAAAGGCGCGCGTGGTGTCGCTTGGGGAGGCGAATCCGACCAGCAATTCCAACAAGGTCTCGATTTCGG
>Ga0233422_10000848_pt1 | contig 14590 bp, 15 predicted proteins | sample Watercolumn_Mata_2_FD_182724 | JGI IMG/M metagenome (GOLD analysis project Ga0233422, IMG submission 182724) | Freshwater microbial communities from Lake Matano, South Sulawesi, Indonesia - Watercolumn_Matano_2014_110_MG | ecosystem: Environmental > Aquatic > Freshwater > Lake | place...
ATATCTAGAAAGCATAGCATTTTCAACATGAATTATAATTTTATCAGATAGTATTTCTATATCTCTCTCTGTTATCCAGTTGCTTGGCTGCTCTCTTGCCCCTGAAAACCCTATTAAGAATGGACTCTCCTTATCAATATAAACTTCCTTAACAGCAAAATTTACAAGAAACCCAGTTAAGAAAGCCAAGATTATTCCGCACCCAAGCAATATTTTAAGTTTATTTTCCATGCTTATTCTTATTAATGCAAGCTTATAAATCTTGTGCTTTTGTTACCTCTGGCAAGTTAATACAAAATAGAAACATTTATAAAGGGTTTTCTCTCAGATAGAGTAGTAAATATCTTTTATACAATAATGGTAAGCGGACACTTGGGAAAATCTTATGAAACAGAAGATCCAGTCTTAACTAGAGGAGGAATTGATAGTATAGATTCTCCTACTTTAAGATTAGAAACTGCAAAAGCAGAGAGAAAAAGAGTTTATTCTGAATTAACTGGATTAGTTGATAGGGCTGTAGCTTTTCTAGATCACTATATTCAAAGGCCTGTAGCAATAGAAGCAAATGCTGGCAATATAAAAGAGCTTGGCTTTTTGCTGATGAGAGCAGAACAAAAATATAAAAAGCATCTTGCTGCTCTAGCAGCATATGAGAGATCTGAATCAGGCAAGAGGCTAACTCCTGCAGAACTTGTTGCACTAAGAAATGCAGATACCTTGGGCGGATTTCTTCACAGAATTTCACTATATCATCTTCCACTATCAGCAACTGCTTTAAGAGAAGCAGGCGATTGGAGAGCTAATTCCCTGCAAACAGCTCCAAGACATGATTATGAATTAAAAGATGAATCTCATCTTTCAGAAGGGGTTTTAGATGCAGAATTAGCAAGTCTTAATGCAATAGTACAAAATGCAGATCCTAAAAATTTATCACAATTAATGCAACTAGGCCAGGATCCAGAAACAGGCGAGCCAACAGTTGGATTTGTTTTTGGAGATGTTGGATATGATGAAGGATGTGAAGAATCTCCAGAAGAAGAAATCGATGTTGATATTCCTGCAGCTAATAGTCCTATAGAAGTATTCTCAGAAGATGATGACACAGAAGAGATTAAAGGAGCAAGAAAATGAATTTTAAACCAGAAATAATAAAGAAAGTAAGAGACTCTTTCTCTCTGAATATTTATGAAACTAAAGTTTGGCTTGCTTTAATAAGCAAGGGAGTTGCATCTGCAGGAGAGATAGCAGATATTTCAGAAGTTCCAAGAAGCAGAACCTATGATGTTCTTGAATCCTTGGAAAAAATGGGATTTGCAATGGCTAAGATAGGAAAGCCTGTTAAATATATGGCTGTCAAGCCAACACTAGTTATAGAAAAGCTTAAGAATAAGATGATGACAGACGCAAAAGAAAGAGTTGAGCAGTTATCAAGCTTAAAATCTACTCAAGAGTATGCAGAGCTAGAAACTCTCCATAAAGAAGGAATTGCTCCTATAAATCAGAATGAGATGTCTGGTGCTATCAGAGGAAAGGCAAATATATTCTCTCATGTAAGAGAAATCCTGGAAAACGCTGATAGCTCTGTTATAATCTGCACCTCTGCTCTGGATTTAGAAACTAAGTCAAGAATTTTTGCTCCTTTATTTGATAGATTAAAGAAATCAAACATTAATCTGAAAGTAGCTTTATCAGGAGATGACAATGATATTAAGAGAGTTTCAAGAAAATTTGATATTAAAGCAAAGAAAATAGACATAAAGGCAAGATTCTTTATAGCAGATGATAATCAAGTCTTATTTATTATCTCTAACGGATTTTCTTCTTCAAATGAGGAGGAAGAAATAGGAATCTGGATAAATTCAGACTTCTTCTCATCATCTCTCTCAAGCATGTTTGATCTTGCTTACAAGAGCAAATAAAAATGACTGCTTATGAAGAAAGAACTTCTTATCATTCTGCAGCAGATATTGTGCAAGCATTCAGAGAAGAGTGGAAAGGATTATCTAAAATAGAAAAGATAATCAAAATAATAAAAGCTAATTTTAAAATAGAGCTTAGCAACTTTTGCAATAGCCTATACTCTAGTTAATCTTTATAATTCCCATCTCTCTGATAGATATCTTATTTTTCTCCTTAAACTCTTTAAAAAAGTCCTTCCAGGACTTTGCTTTCTCTCTTGCATAAACTCTCTGATCTTTTAAATAGCAGTTCTTATGTCTATTTTTGAATTTTACAACATTTTCCACATTTGTTATTGGCGGCCCAGAGAGAATAATCTCTTTTCTTCTCTCTAATATAAGATAAACTTCTGCCCTTTTATTATCATCATAGATAAATTTCTCTTTTAAAATTTTAAAGCCAACATCAATATGCTTTTTCATCATATTAAAAAACTTAAGAAGCTTGCTTCCTGCAATATCTCCTGCCTGCTTATTTGTCTCTATAGCTAATTTAACAAATTCTCCTCTCCCCCTCTTAAAGCTATCAACATCAAACTCTTTCATCTCAAAAAAACTTGATTTTGGATTTTTCAAAAATTGCCTGCAAGCCTCTCTAAACTTTTCATAAGTCTCTCTTGATAAGGCTGCGAGAGCATTTCTCTGTCTAAAAGTCGGATCTACTAGGATAATAGGAGACTGCATCTTAGACTCATTCATGCTGCTAAGAATGTCATTTTTATTCTTATATAATTTCTCAGAGTCTATAATAATAGACTCTTTTTCAGCAGCCTCTTTTATAAATCTTAAAAAACTTTTATAGTGGCAGATTAGCAATTCTAATGCATATCCAGAAAACCCCTTTATATAAGATTCAGCCCCATAAACCTCATTTGAGTAGCAGAATGCTTTTGTCAATCTTATCTCATCTTCTAATCTCAGCTTTTTTATGCATTTCCTTATATAATTAACATGGAAAAATGATAAGTCAGTCACATTCTCTGCCTCCTCTGCTCTGCTTATTTTAACAACAGGAATTATCTCAAAAACTACCCCCTGTCTCTTAATCCTAAGATAGTCTCTGCTTCCATGTATCTTCTCTCCTCTTATCAAAGATGCCAGCTTCTTATCTATCTCCTTCTCTTTTTTGTCAAATCTAACATAAATATCAATATCATACCCCTTTTTTCTTATAATTGTTCCTTTAGCATAGCTCCCTCCTAGAAAAACATCAGCCCTTATCTTTTTCTTTTTAAGAGATTTTTCAATCTCTGCTTTTATCTCAGAAGCAAGCCTAGCAAGTTTAACAGTAGTTTCTTTATCTGGCTTGACATTTTCAGCCTCTTTTTTCAATATCTTTTTAATATTCATAATATCATTGAAGAAATCTCTCTTTTTAATCCTTATTATCTGCTTTATTGAACTTCTGCAAAGTGCCTGCCAGATCTATAATATACTTTCCTTCCTCAAGCTTGTATATTAAAGGGCGGTCTTTCCTAAATAAATTAACAACATCTATTACAAACTTTCCTGGCTCCAGAACTTTTACTGATTCTAAATCAAGAATTACTGGAATCTCCTCATTTTCTGCTCCAATAATCTCTCTAACATCTTCCTCAACCTTTTTCTTATCAATCCCAGAAAGCTCGATCACATTCTCTTTTATTTTATCAATATGCTCCTGCTTGATAAAAAAGAAAAATTTGCTTCCACAAGAACATCCCTCTAAAAGCTCCCTGCTAGCATCCTCAATAATCTTTCCGCAATGAACACACCTATGCACCATTTAAAATAGCAAGAAAATTGCCTATAAATAATTTCCTATATTTACTCTTTGAGCTCTTGTCTTCTTGACTTAACAAGAATCAGCAAGCCTATAAAGATGAAAAGCAATCCAAACCAAAATAGCGAGCCAATCTCCCCAATCTTCGTAGCTGCGTCAGACAAAGCTATAGCATATCCTGTTGAGGCATTAAATCCAACTACAAAAAGCAAGACTGCAGATATTCCAAGAACTGCAAATATCACTTTATCTATTGTTCTCATATTTGTAACTAAGCCTTTTAGTATTTAAAGTTTATTATTCGAGATAATATAATTCTAAAAATTAGATTTACCGCTTAAACATAAGTTCAATCTTCTTTGGATCCTTCTTTATCTCCTTGATTATAGATGCAGGCCCAATAATAGTAAGAGCATCCTGATTTCTTACTAATAAATTCGCGATTCCATGTCTGATCTGGCTCATAAAAGGCACTCCCTCCTTGCTAGGCTCGATTACAGCCAGCTCAACCCCTTTAAATCCCTTAACATGTCCCACCATTGCCATTGTATCCTCAATGAGCCTTGCCTCTTCCTCTGCATGCAGCTTTCCCTGCAGAATTATAATCTTATCATTTAGAATAGTGTCTAACAGCTTCTTTATTCTTCTTCCAGAATCTAATCTTTCTATATCTACTCCTGGAATAAACTGAATACTAAATCCTTTTATCTTTGTCATTTATTCTTGCCCCCTGACCTCTCGCTCTTTCTTATAAATATGCCCCAGATTATATAACTCACAACCATAATAGGCGAACAGAAAAATATTAAACTCGTCAAGAGCAACATTGGAGTCCATATAGAACATACAGTAGCACCCCCCTGAAAAGAGGAAAAGATAATCTTTGTCTTTTCGCAGAGACTATAAGATCCACCAAGAGTTAACAATATAACAACTATAAAAAAAATTGTTATCTTCTTCCAATCTTCTTTTAAATTTACCATTTTTACACCTTTTTTGCCAGATTAAATAAGCTTTCATAAAACTCTTCCATATTTGTGCCATGTCTTGCAGATATTCCAACAACTTCATATTCTGGAAAAGCAGCCTCTATCTTTTTAATATCTGACTTTCTCAAATCAATCTTATTCGCAACTATTAAAACTGGAATCTTTCTTGCAACAAGATTTCCTATAATTGTTATGTTAACTTGTGAATAGGGATTCTCGCTTGAATCTAGAACAACTACAACAGCATCCATATCTTCCAACCATTGAATTGCTTCAATAACTCCCTGTGTAGCCTCTTTTGCTCTCTTCTGAGCATCTTTCTTCTTAACTCCGAACTTCATAAAATCTTCATAATCAATTTGAGTTGCAATTCCCGGAGTATCAACTAGCTTAAAGGTAAGTTTTCTTCCCTTATAGTCTATCTCAACTTTTTCTTTAAATTGAACATTTCTCGTTTCATGAGGAATTCTAGAAACCGTTCCTATCTCCTCTCCTGTCCAGTCTTTGCATATCTTATTTGCCAAAGAAGTCTTTCCTGCATTCGGAGGCCCGTAAAATCCCAAAGCTAAATTTTTCTTTATTCCGAATATATTTCTAAAAACTCGTGTTGCAAAATCCCTTATTATTCTTATCATTTTCAATCTTTTTTGTTATGCTTTTTCTAAGAAAAGTGAGTTTTTAATCTTTATTGTCCTGGCTTTAATGGTCTAAATCCAGATCTAAATCCCTGATCATTCTGTTGATTATTTGTAAAATCCTGCTGTCTTTCTGGCTGTTGTACTGGTTCTGGCCTGGTTTCAACAGGAAAAGAAAATGGTCTTGGAGTCTCTTTTACCTCTTCTGCCTCTTCTTGCTTATCCCAAAATCTTCTTATAAATCCTGGAATAGGAATTTCAAACATTCCTGTTCTCTTTCCCTTTATCTTCTTAAGAGCATAAACAACCTGCTCTCTATTCCAACCAACATTTAATAGTTCTTTAACTAGCTCATTTTCTGGCTTAGTTGACTTTCTTATATATCCAATTAAATTATTCAAATCAGACTTTGCTTTAAACAAGCTTGCCTCATATCTCATTCTATACCACTCCTGCAAGAAGATATATGCTAGAAATCCAACAATCAAAATTAGAATTATAAGCCAGATGTAGCCATTCCCAGACTTACAATCTTCAGGACAATTGTCTGAATTTTCTCCTTCTTCACATCTTCCATTAATATTACAATTAGAAGACAAGCCCCCAAGCTTGCTGAATTTAGGAGATAAATAAAGTTGAAGCTCCTGGCTTGTCAAGCCATCTTCTGAATAAAATTCAATATCTCTATTTGAATTATTAACTTCAAATCCAAGAGAGCTTCCAATAGTTCTAGTGCTATCTGATCTAAACTTAACATTATTATTAATAACAAAATATAATGCCTCAACATCTGTCTTCTCTCTTAGGCTTATCTTAAAAAAGCTCATAACTGGCTGCTTGCTTCCTGCATAATCTAAATAGAATATTTCCGAGCTTATACTCCCATTCATATTTGATATAAACCATGATTTAATCAGCTCATCATAGCTTCCTGCTTTATATGTGCCTGCTCCCAACTGCTTTAGCTTCTCAGGATCTATATTATTAAATAGAATAATAAGTGCCATGTTAGAATCTGCTTTTGTTAGTGAATCTGGAATTCTTAACTGCATAAGTCTTGTCATCAATTCTACATATTTATCATCACTTGTAGCAGCCAGATACTCCTGTTGGATGCTATTAATAGAATTTCCTAAAGAAGTCAGATTAACTTTAACTTTAATAGCATCTGCCTTCCAGATTTCAAGCTTATTTATCTCTGTTGTCACATTATCTAGGCTTAGCCTTTTAGCTCTTATGCTTGTATTTAGATAATCTTTGGGATTTCCAACATTAACATCAAAAGTTTTTGTATCAGTATATCCAGAAGAATCTTGTATTGTTAAGCTTAGCTGATACAATCCTGTTGAATTATATGTATAATCAATAGAATTATTTGTTGTATCTCTTGTTAATCCATTTCCAAATCCCCAGGTATATTTTGTAACACTAATTCCTGTAGGCAAGCTGACATTTGCTCTGAATTTTGTGGGAACAGCAGCATATGTCAGCTTTGGATTAATATCAAGAATTCTTGCTTTTTGTGACACTATTATCTGCTTATCAATAATCTTATCATCTCCAATATAAATCTTTAGTGAAGAATTTCCAAAATTACTAGGAGCTTTGAATCCAGATTTGCTCAAATCTAAAAGAATATAGCCAGAACTTGCTTTTGCAGCCTGTATAGAAACATCATATATCTTGTTTGATGTTACACTTCCTCCTGCTTTTATGTAATCAAAAGCAATACTGCTAACATTTACATTCTGGCTTACTCCAGAGATAAACTTTAAAGGAATTATGCAGCCAAAATCGCACCTATTATCAAATCTTTCTTGCACATAACTTGTTAGATAATCTTTTAAACTTTCAGTGCCATAAAAATTATCCTTATTAAAAATCCCATTTTCAATTCTTGAATATCTTGCCCCTTTAATAAATAAACCATAATCATATGTATAATTTCCTTCTAAAACATCAAAAAATCCGCACGGATTTGTATTCTCTGCTTTTATATAATAATCTGTCTCTGTAACTCCTAGAGCTCTTATACAAACATGATAGTCAGCCTCTTTAAATAATCCTATATTAACTTCACAGTTTGCCTCTCCGTCTCCACTAGGCTCATCTAAATCACAATATCCTTTTTGTGCATTAGTCATATCATAGATAGTCATTCTTAATAATCCTGCCCCCCACGGAGTTGTGCCTTTTTTAAGAACAGCCCCTATCTTTAACTTAGGAACTTCCTTAACAGTAATCTTCTCGCAATATTCTTTATTAGTAATTCTAAATTCTTCATCTGCCTGATTTGGAGTATAACATCCATAGTTATTGTAACAGCTATAATCTCCTGTAGAATTAGCATAATACCAATCAACTTCATTATCATTTGCTACATTTATCTTAAGAGGATTAGTACAAGATTCAGCATTATTGCTATTAATTAAAAAATCTAGATCGCTAACCTCTGTTATATTTCCTGTAAGCTTTAATCCCAGAATTTTATCTCCTGCTGAAGATAGAGAAAATGATTTTTCAGTTGCCTCACTGCTTGAAGTAAAGGCATCCTCGCAATTTGCAATATCACACTCATATATAGAATTACTCTTATTTAGCAGATATCCTAAACTTATAACATTCCCCTCTCCGTCTCTGATTGGTGTGTCAATCGGAACATTTGACAGAGATATATTTATCCAGCCAGAAATATTTTCTCCGCTTGAATAGCTTGATACAATATTACTTGAAGCATTTCCCAAAGTATATGAAGCACTAGCTAAATTTATCAAAGCCATGCATACTACTAAGAGTAATATTCCTCTCTGTATTATATTCATCTCTTTTTTGTCTTTGTAAACTTTATATATAAATAATAAATCATAATGATAATTACAAGAGAGATAATCGCATTAACCCAATTGAAAAAGTCTAGCTTAGCTACACATACTTCCTCATTTCCAGAAACACACTTTGCTCTTGCTTCAGCATCATCAGCATCTCCTGGATTCCAGACAGCATTCCAGCTTAAAATAGAACATCCTTCTTCATCTGATTCTGTCTGAGTATAAGCAGAAAACATACATCCTCCCAAAGACTGATTAATAACAATATTTCCTCCAGGATCCCAGCAAGTTCTTGTTCTCCTGCTTCCTGCTCTGCACTCATTTGAACTAGCATTCCAGTAGCAATAGCAGGAAGTTGCATTCTGGCAATTTAATCCAGAATCAGTATAGCTTGTTGCATTCCCACAATATCCTGTTCCCTGCCTTAGCTCAATATCATATTTTGCAGTTGCATTATTATAATTCTCACAACTTGTCTGGGTGGTATAGTCTTCGCAGCTTGTCTGATTTGTTCTCTTGCATCTATTTTCATTTTCAACAGACTCGCAAGAATATCCATTTGGACAGCACATTCCAGAAGCAGGCAGGCAATCAAAATCTCCCAAAGTGCTTATACTTGAGCCATCTTCATAATAATAAGTTGTGCCGTCTCCAGAACATCCATAGATTCTAAAGTCAACTATATTCTCTCTTGCATCCCAGACCAAGCCTGTGCCCAATCTTAATTTTACTGTCTGCTGTCCTGCTGAATTAAAGGTTTTTGTAAAATATGAATAGTTATTCCAGTCTCCAATAATATTTTCATCTGAAAATGTCCAGTTAAACTTTAAATCTTGTTTAGGAAGAATAGTACAATTATATATTCCTAGTTCTATTGGAAAGGCAGGATTATTAGTAGAGCAATTAAGTGCATAGCTCAATGTAGCATTAAATGCCACACTCCCCATACCAAAGGCCAATCCTGATCTTGCTGGCTGGCTTATTATTGGCAGGAAGTTAATTCCCTCTCCTACTGCTAGTATAGAAACTCTGGCACTATCTCTTGATCCTCTTTCATCAGTCACATTTAAGACAATATTCTTTAATCCTGGAATTGAATAGTTATATAAAAAGGAATTCTGTTCAGACATTGCTCCATCTCCCAAATACCATTTTATTGTAAAAGGATCATCCTGATCAAAGCTTGAGTGATTAAATAGTATATTTGTACTAATTGGATAGATAGCATTATTTGGGGGAGAGGTTATAATTGCAACAGGCTTTGAGTTATTTACTCTAGCAGAGACATTTAGCAAGCCATAAACAGCATTATCTCTAGAATCTAGAGTCCACTCAAAAGTTTGTGCTGTAAAATAAAATTTTCCAGATTCATTAGCAGTCCATAACATCTTTCCATTAGAGAAATTTGTGTTAATCTTCTTGTCTTTCTTAAACCATCCAACCCCCTCTTTATAAACTGTAAAATTTATCTCCTGATTTTCTAATCCTCTGCCTACTGCTACAAGATATACTTTATCTCCTAATCCTGTTTTATTTATCATTAGTCCATTCATATCTGTGAAATATGTTCCTGTTAAAAGAGTTGTATAGCAGACAGAATTAACAACAGAATCTGTAGGAAGATTGCAGCATGCTCTTGTATTATCATTTCCAGTTATAACATACTCATTTGGATCATCCCCGCAGCACTCTCTCTGATATGTGCCCTCTCCTCCTGTCAAATTCCACACTTTTCCATAGCATAAGCAGTCTGCCTGATCTTGATCCCAGTTGACATTAAAAGCAAGATTTGGACCAGCAGGAACTTCTCCCGCCTCACAAGTTGTTAGTGAATATAAATAATAATCTCCTTCTATCTGGCAATAATGAGCTGCATCAAAATTGCTTAAAGAGCAGGAATTAGTATTTGTGCATGTATTCTCAAGAACAACAGTGCTTCCAACATACCCCTTTATATAAATCGAAGTTGCAACATCGCTGTCTGCTCTAACAAAAATAACAAAGGAGAATAAGGTAATCACAATTAGCAATATAGCTATTGGATACCTCGCTTTATATTTTCCCCTCATTTTTTATATATTTTACAGGAAAAGAATATTTATAAATTTGCTTATATTTACCCCTTAATGACCGAATCAAAGAGATTAGACTTAAAAACAGGTTTTATCTGCAATAATAACTGCTTGTTCTGCGTCCAAGCAGATAATAAATGCCAGGGAAATAGAACAACAGAAGAGCTAAAAAGAGACTTGGAAGATTCTAGAAAAAGATGCGATGAAGTAGTTTTTACAGGAGGAGAGCCAACTATAAGAAAAGACATATTTGAACTAGTAAGATATGCTAAAAAGTTAGGATATCGCGCAATACATTTACAAACAAATGGCAGAATGCTGTCATCACTTGATTTCTGCAGAAAGCTCATTCAGTCAGGAGTGAATGTTTTTAATCCTGCAGTTCACGGTCATAATGCAGAATTACATGATTCTCTTACAATGGCTCCGGGAAGCTTTAATCAAACTATTAAAGGAATTAAAAATTTAAAATCGCTAAATCAGATTGTAGTTACAAATACAGTAGTGGTAAAGCAAAACTACAAATATCTGGAGGAAATAGCCAAATTATTAGTTTCTTTAGGGGTAGACCAATTTCAGTTAGCTTTTGTTCATCCAATGGGGCGGGCATATAAGAATTTTGATTTAGTTGTACCAAAGATATCCGAAGTTTCATCCTTCATCAAAACCGGGTTGGATGTTGGAATCAAAGCAAAAATAAGTATAATGGTAGAAGCCATGCCTTATTGTCTTATGGATGGATATGAAAATTATATTTCCGAAAAAATTATTCCCTTTACAGAAATAAGGGGCAAAGAATTTCAAAATACAAGTGATTTTGGATTTATAAGAAAAAAATATGGAAAAACTAAATTTCCGCAATGCAAATCATGTAAATATAACAATGTTTGTGAGGGTCCTTGGAAAGAATATGCAGAAAAATTTGGAAGCGAAGAGTTTAAGGCGATAAATTAAGCTTAATAAACTTATTTATAATCATGTCAGCATCAATCATATATGTAGGGGGATATTGCAATCAAAATTGTTTATTTTGCTGCGGAAGCAGTAAAAAAATGCCTAAAAGTATATATATAAATATTATAAAAAATTGCGATGGCAGATTAGTTATTTCTGGTGGAGAATCGATATTTTCAAAAGAATTATCATCAGTTTTTAAGTTAATTAAAAATAATCAAAAAATTAAAGAAGTAGAACTACAATCTAATGGGGCTATATTTTTTTATAAAAATATGGTAGAAAAAATATCTAAATATAATCTTGTAACTGAGTATAATATAAATTTTCCTACATTCGATAAAAAAGAAGATATGATTATAACTCAGTCAAATCTTTTTAACCATAGACTTCAGGGCATAAAAAATTTACTGGACAGAAAATTAAATGTAAGATTAACATTTGTTCTGACCAGACTAAATTGTAAATGTCTTTATGATTATCTAAAATTTATTAAAGAAAATTTTAATGGTCTTCCATTAATCCAGGTTTCATTTGTTCAAATACAAGGTAATGTACTCAAGAATTTAGATATAGTGCCAAAATATTCCGAAATAAAAGCAGATTTATTAAAAGCACTAGAATTCGCTAGAGTTAATAAATTAAAATTATTTATTGATAATTTTCCTATTTGTATATCTTATCCTTACAATGAAATAAACTTAGACTATGTAAAAAAGAATAATAATGAAGAATCATTCCATAGCAAAATAAAAGTCACTTGCTGCAAAAACTGTAAACTAAAAGATGATTGCTTTGGAATTCCAAAAGATTACTTAGAACTCTATGGCAATGAGGAGTTTAAAACTGTGAGAGACTAAAATGGTAGCTATAAGAGTGTGGAATCAATGCAACAATAATTGTGTGATGTGTTCAAATTACTCTGTGAGAAATATGCAAGAAGGGAGAAACATAGACTATTTTGTTAATACTATCAAAGAAAGAGAGCCATCTCCCAAAGAAATAACCCTTACTGGAGGCGAGCCATTTCTCAACCCAAAAATATTTAATTTATTAAAAAAACTAGAAGCCAGTTATCCTGAAACTCCAATAAATATCCTTTCCAATGGGAGAGTGTTCTATTACGATAAATACTGCGAAGAACTAAAAAAACATCTTAATAAAAATATCAAGATTGCAATATCTTTGTTAGGTCCAAATCCCAAAATCCACGATTCTATTACAAAAGCCAGAGGAAGCTTTAATCAAACCGTTAAAGGAGTTCAAAATCTGATAAAAAGAAAAATTCCAGTAGAGCTTAGGGTTATTATTCTAAAACAAAATTTTGAAAAATTAGAAGATATAACTCAATTTATAATTAAAAACTTGAGGGGAGTCGAGTATGTTGTTTTTATTTTTGTTGATCTAATAAGCAATGCCCAAAAAAATAAAGAGCAGGTTGCTGTATCTTACTCAGAAGCCTTACCAAGATTATCTAACTCGATGAGCTTATTGAAAGAAAAAGGAATTGATTTTAGGATTTATCACTTTCCACTATGCATTGTTCCTTATGAATTCTGGGAAAACTCCTGGATTTCAGTAGAAAAATCAAAAATAATAAAGCCAAAAAGCTGTAGTAAATGTCAATATTCAAAATATTGTGTGGGGATTTTAAAAGGATATTACAATAATTTTGGAGCAAAAGAGTTTAAAATTCCATTAGGAATCAAGATTACGGAATCAAATAATCAAAACAAACCAATACTTAAAGTAGAATATGGATGAAAGAAAACTAGTTATCATCACAGGCTATTCATGCAATAATAATTGTAGATTTTGCTACGATTCCAATAAAAGGTTGAATAATATAAGAGATAAGGATACGAAAGAGATAATCTCTTATTTGATAGAAGGAAGAAAAAATGATTGCAGTTATATAGACTTTATTGGCGGAGAGCCAACTATAAGAAAAGACATATTTGAACTAATAAGAAAAGCAAAAGAATTAGGATACAAAAGAATTGCCATAACAACAAATGGCAGAATGATTTCTTATAAGGATTTTTTGAAAAAATTAGTAAATGCAGGATTAAACTCTATAATCTTTTCAATCCACGGCCATAATGCAGAATTACACGATTCGCAAACAAGAGTAAATGAAAGTTTTCACCAATTGATAAAAGGCATAGAAAATGCTAAAAAAGAAAAGCTAAACATTGGTTCAAACACAACGATAACTAAACTGAATTATAACTATCTTCCTGAAATTGGGGAGTTTTTAATAAAAATAGGGCTTAAAAATTCAGAATTTATTTTTGTAGACCCAACAGGCGAAGCTCTAAATAATTTTGCAGATATTGTTCCAAGAATAAAAGAAGTTTCTCCGTATATCAAAAAATTGCTTGATTTGGGAATTGAAAATAAAATTCCTCATTGGCATATTAGATATCTGCCATTTTGTTATCTTGAAGGATACGAAAATTATATTTCGGAAAATGTATCCCCCTTTAGCAAAGAGATTCATCTAGGGCCAGATTTTGTAAATTATAACGTAGCATCATCTAGAAAATTAATTTCAAGAATTAAATCGCCATCATGCAAAGAATGTAAATATAACTCCTCTTGTGAGGGCATATGGAAAACCTACGCAGAGAAGTATGGTCTTGATGAGTTAAAACCTATAAAATGAAAATAGAAAGAATAGACCTTTTTACTGGTGCAAAGTGCAACAATAACTGTATTTTTTGCGTTTTGAATGATCGATTTAAAGATTCTCCTGGAAAAAATACCGAAAAAGTTATTGAAGACATGAAGAAGAATATTATAAACTGCAATTTTCTAACTCTTACTGGCGGAGAGCCAACTATAAGAAAAGATATTTTTGAACTAATAAGAAAAGCAAAAGAGATTGGTTATAAGACGATACATTTGCAGACAAATGCAAGAATGCTTTCTTATGATTTAATATGTCGGAAATTAATTAAACTTGGAGTAAACTCCTTTACTGTTTCTTTGCATGCACATAATGAAGAATTAGGAGATCTACTTTCTAGAACAAAAGGATCATTTAGGCAGACGATAAATGGAATAAAAAATATAAAAAAATTTGGCGGAAATCTAATAACAAATACTATAATTATAAAAGAAAATTACAAAAATCTCTTAGATATTATCAAATTAGCTGTTGATTTAGGAGCCGATCAGATACAAATGGTTTTTGTAAGGCCGAAGGGGCAGGCGTTTAAGAATTTCAAAACTACCATCCCTAAACTTAAAGATGTAATCCCTTATGTAAATGCTTCAATCGATTATTGCAAAAAATTAGATAAAATAGTTCTAGTAGAGGGTATACCGGTCTGTCTTATGGAGGATTATAAAGAGAATGTAGCTGAGAAAAAGATGCCAAAAGCAAA
>Ga0233422_10000850_pt1 | contig 14551 bp, 11 predicted proteins | sample Watercolumn_Mata_2_FD_182724 | JGI IMG/M metagenome (GOLD analysis project Ga0233422, IMG submission 182724) | Freshwater microbial communities from Lake Matano, South Sulawesi, Indonesia - Watercolumn_Matano_2014_110_MG | ecosystem: Environmental > Aquatic > Freshwater > Lake | place...
TTTTAGCCTCGCGAATTTCTTGTAGTCCTCCAGAAAAGCAGTGAATAACACCATGCGGCAGATTAGGCTGCGCATCAAGTACATCAAAGAAGTCTGCGTATGCGTCGCGTACATGCATGATAACGGGAAGATTGTATTTGGCGGCAAGACAGAGTTGTTCTTCAAATAGGATACGCTGTTCCTGTTTTTTACCTGCAGCAGTCTCACCTTTAAAGAGGTGATAATCAAGTCCGCATTCGCCAATAGCAACAACAGTATTATTTATCGTTTCGGATTTAATTCGAGATCTGTGTATGGCAATAAGTTCTTCTAGTACCCTGATATCAGGATTATGTGATGCTTCGTAGGGATGGAGACCAACAGAGGCAAAGATCGTATCAGGGCGAGAACAGGCAAGTTCAACTGATTGTCGTGATGATAAGATATCGGCACCGACACAAATCATTTTTTTTACTCCTGCTTTCTTTGCATTACCAATAACCATCGCGCGATCATGATTATATTGTTCGAACGTCAGATGACAATGAGTATCGATGTACATGGTGTAATAATACCAATTATCCAATAATACCAATAATACCAATAATACCAATTATCCAATTATGTAATACGCGGGAAAAGAGGCGGTTTAGGAGTTATAGTCGGGCTCTTGAATTGGTCGAGAATTTTTTGTGTGGCGTCCGGAAGAAAAGGCTGAAGGAGAGTAGCGATTTCTATGATATCTGAGATAGCTTTTTGAAGCACAGTATTAAATCGCTCTCCGGTAAGTTTCCACGGTTGTTTATCGTTGACGTATTGATCCGTGGATTTTATTTTTTTCCAGATTATTTCCAAAGTGTCATTAAAGCGAAATTCATCAAGAGACTGTGAAAATTCTTTTGTATTTACATCCGAAAATTTTACTGTTATCCTTTTTCCGTTTACATTTGTTGCAAGCTTTGCAATGCGCGCAACTAAGTTTCCCAATCCGTTGGCTAAATCTGCATTATACAATTCTTTAAACCTGCGTTCGGAGAAGTCGCCGTCATCATACGATGGAATTTCCCGGAGTAAGTAATATCGTACGGCGTCAATTCCGTACTTTTTAACCAGTGCATAGGGATCAATAATGTTCCCAAGGCTTTTACTAATCTTTTGACCGTCTGCCGAAATAAAACCATGAATATAAATTTGTTTTGAGTTTGGCAGTCCGGCGGATATAAGCATTGCTTGCCAGATCGCAGATTGTTGTCGCAGGTTGTCCTTTCCCGCTACCTGGATCCCCGGCCAATATCCATCGAAATCTATTTTCTCCGGCCAACCGATAGAGGAGATATAAAAGATTAATGCGTCAAACCACACATACATGACATGTTCCGGATCGTCTGGAACATCAATACCCCAAGGCATTTTAGACTTTAGTCGGGAAACACTGAAATCTTCGAGTCCGTTTTTAACAAAATTAATTATTTCTCTAAAACGATTGAGAGGAATAATAAATTGAGGATTCTGTTTATAATAATCTAAGAGCGGTTTTTGGTATCGAGAAAATCGAAAAAAATAATTTTCTTCCTCAATTACATCAATTGAGATATTTGGGTGGATAGGGCATCTTCCGTTTCCAAGTTCTGAGTCGGTTTTTTCCAATTCACAACCAGAACAATATTTAATTTTATAAAATTTTTTATAAATATCACCGTTTTTTGAGCTCCGTCGCCATAGTTCTTGGGTTGCAGCGATATGTTTCGGATCGGTTGTTCGTATTGAGTGGTTATAACTTAAATTCAGAGCAGGTTTTAGATTGTTAAATTTTGCAGCATATTCATCTACGTAATCTTGTGGATTTTTATTGGCCTCAAGTGCTTTTCGATAAATTTTAATTCCATGCTCATCGGTGCCGGTGTTAAAAAAAACATCATCGCCCAATAATTGATGGTATCTCGCAATAACATCAGCTTGTATTATTTCCAGTGCAAAACCTATATGCGGGGGAGCATTGACATATGGAGCGGTTGTAGTGATATAGAATTTATTGTTCATAAATCGTCCTTATTATAAAGTATTTCTTTTACTTGTGTAATGAAATTTGTTTTGTACACCTGTTGACTGCATCAATATCGCCATAAAGAATGATGCCAACCAGATCTTGCTTTTCCTCTGTCACTTCAGCGATTACTTTAACGTTCTCATCTCCTTGTGTTTGAAAGATTGGCCTCGTGTATATGCCTATATATAGATTCTGTTCTCTTCCTAAACGATATGTTTTCTTTAACTCTCCGGTAGTTGCCTGGAAAATCAATACTGGCTGACGGAAAATCGCTAAATACGTTTGTTTGGATGCGTCAGTAAATTCTGGACCCAAGGTTTCCGGAAAACGCGATGCGATAGCACTTGCCAAAAATGCCGTAACATTTAATTCCTGCCATTGGAGCAGTCCTTTTTCAAGAATAATGGCTATTTTAGTAGAAAATTGAGACGGTTTCATATTCCTCCTTTTTAAAAACCAATAAAAAACCTCCTTGCGGAGGTAAATTTTCATAATATATCCTCCGCATCAGACGGCTGTCATACGCATCATCATAGAGGATTTGTTTATCATTAAAATATATTTTATCACAACCGCACCTTTTCACCAAGAAGTAATTCGTACATGACTCAACTTGAATTAAAGTATTTTTCTAATAGTAAAATACTTAAAACGAGTAAAAGAACATAATACCATTCGCGTAACCCGATAAATCGTAGGGAAAAAAATACGATTACCCCGCCACTTACTAAAAGTGAACGTCGCACAATATTTGTAAGAAACATTGTAAAACAAAATGCTATTATAGAGAGAGAAATAAAAAATAGCATAAGCGGAACCGGCAAAATCGGATCAAATGTATTAACAGTCAATCCCAAACCGCATATACCGGAAATTCCGGCAATAAGCCATAAAATATTATGCTGAGAATGCGATGATCTCAGATGAATAAATGTTCGGTTCATAAGTATTAGCGTACCATAACTCGTTTGAGATCAAAACCACATTGTGCTATTGTGCCAGGTAGTGAATCCGCACAAAGATGCTTAGTTACTATTGAAATGTAAGTTTTTTAACATACATACTATACTATTATGAGATGGCGCCTATTCTTACGCATCTTGTAAAAGATGCCGTGTGGACCTACTACCTGGTATGCAGACTGACGTAATAATTATTTTGCTTCTTGTCGCCGCGGGATTTGTGGTTCTCGCATGGATTATCATCAACGAATTTTCTAAGCTTAAAAAAACTGACGATACAACTCTTACCTCATGGTTAAGAAGCATGCAGTCAACCATCGAACATACTAATAAGACACTCAACGAAGCCATGCGCGGATCATCAGCAGAAATGACGCGGACGCTACAATCTAATTCCCGACAACTTAACGAACGCCTGGATGAAGCGGCACGTGTGATAGGAGTCCTGAATAAAAATGTTGGTGAAATGTCCGAGGTGGGACGCGGAATACGAAGTCTTCAGGAATTTTTACAATCGCCAAAGCTGCGGGGCAACATCGGCGAGCAGGTACTTACGGATATGATCGGTCAGACATTTCCCAAAAACTCATTTCATCTGCAATACACATTCAAATCAGGTGTAAAAGTTGATGCGGTACTCAAAACCGAAGCAGGACTTTTATGTATAGATTCCAAATTTCCTATGGAAAATTTTACACTCATGCACAGGGGTGAAACGGAAACTATTCGGAAGTCTGCCAGACGCGATTTCATCGCTGATGTTAAAAAACATGTATCGGATATATCAAAGAAGTATGTTTTACCGGAAGAAGGAACTCTTGACTTTGCGCTTATGTACATTCCTTCGGAATCGGTGTACTACGAAATTGCCAATATGAACGAACTCATGGAATATACACGGGACTTCCGCATTTATCCGGTATCTCCGAATACACTCTATGCCCACCTCCAGGTGTTGCTTTTGAGTTTTCAGGGAAAAGATCTTGAGCAAAAATCGCGGGAAATTTTCCGTCTTCTTCGGGCAATCCAGAAAGATTACGGGAAAATTGAAGAAAACTTATCTACACTGGGGAAACATATCACCAACGCATATAACGGCATGAGTTCCGTCTCCGGTGCATTTCAGTCATTAGGACAGAAATTATCAAGAACGAATCAAATAGAAGGATCACCCACCAGTAAAACCTTAGAATAATTGTATAACCTCAATGATATAATAGTATTATGAAATTTGTATTGTTCCATGGAGCATTTGGAAGCCCGGATGATAATTGGTTCCCGGAGCTTAAGGAACAACTTACGTTATTTGGTCAGGAAGTGACAATTCCACGATTTCCAGTGGAATCCTGGAATGAATTAACAAAGTCTGGTCCTTTGACTAATCCCCAAAAACAATCTCTTCAAAGCTGGTTTGATACATTTAAAACGTTCATGAAAAGCTTTCAAAAGGATGACAAGCTTTGTTTTATCGGTCATTCTTTTGTCATCTTTTTATTCTTCACGTGGTTGAAAGATTTCATATTCAGTTGGATAGTGCAATTTTTGTGAGTCCATTCATGGACGCTATTATGTCAAAAAAATTTTGGCAATTTGATCTCGTTAACACAAGTTTTTATAAAACGGATTTTAATTTCGAAAAGCTTAAAAAACTTATTCCGGTTTCCTATGTATTGTATTCCGAAAACGACCCTTATGTAGATAAAAACCATCCAATTCTATTTGCCAAAGCGCTGGATAGTTCTCTTATTTATGTAAAACGGGCTGGCCACATGAATAGCGAGGTTAATTTAAACGAATTCCCGCTGGTGTTTGAACTATGTAAATCACGACTTGATTTAGGTTTGTATCAACGATATGTCGATCATAGACGTCAATTATTCGCAACGAGTTACGTAAAAGGTAAACACGAAGAAGTTATTTATTTAAAATCAGAGGAGATATTTGATGAAGGACTTTTTCATTTTCGGAATTTATGCAATAAAGGATTCTGCACATTTTTTACCGGAATGCCTATATGGGACACACAAGGTCCGTATTACGAGGAAGCCCGTAAAGCAGCACGACGCGTAAATGATTTTACACGGGTTTTTGTTGTTCAAGAAATAAGCGATCTACACCGAAGCAAATTATTAGAACAGATTGATTTGGATATGCAAGCCGGAATAAAAATATATTTTGTAATGATGAAGGACGTTGAAAAAGAAGTTGGCGAACTCGATTTTGGCATTTGGGACACGGATTATTTATGTGTCGTACGGTTTAATAAAGATAAACAGATTGAGGTAAAACTGAGTAGCAGAAAACAGGACATTAGCGAAGCAGAGCAATGGGAAAAGATAATTCTTTCGAAAGCAGTAAAGATAACCAACATAGAAAGCGATATCAGGACATTTGTGAAAAACCACTCATGAAATTTCTCTTCATCCACGGTTCATTTGGATCTCCGAAAACAGCATGGTTTCCGTGGCTGTCGAAAGAATTAGAACTGATGGGTCATGAGATAATTGTGCCGCAATTTCCGGCAGACCAATGGTCACAGGTGCAGCAATTACCTGTTGATGAATATAAACCAAAACAAAATTTATCCTCTTGGATCAAGACCTTTGATACGCTATTGCCGGATATTAAACAAAAACAATTTTGTATTGTTGGACATTCGATGGGAACCTTGTTTACACCCCATATTGTTGAACGGTATTCTTTGCATATTAAGAAGGCATATTTTATTGCTCCGTTTCTATATCCAGCAACGAAAGAAGAATTAAAAGATAAAGTCGTCGCTCTTATTCACAAGGCGAATTTAACATTCTATAAAAACGATTTTGATTTTAGACGTATTCGGGCGTATATCAGTCGGTCTATCGTATTTTATAGCGATGATGATCCCTATATACCCGAATGGGAAGCGCTTGAGTTTGCAGAAAAATTGCACAGCCGGATAATTAAACTGCACGGATTGGGTCATATGGGATCGGAATCGGGAATGAAAGAGTTTCCGCAACTTCTCGATGCAATAAAAAAAGACAATCCGTAATATAATAGCTTCACCATGCCGAAAGTTCCTATTGAAGAGCGAGATTTAAACGAAGAACAAAGAAAAGCGGTTGAATTTGGCGATGGTCCCCTTATGATCATTGCAGGTGCGGGGACAGGGAAAACGACGGTTATTACAGAGCGCATAAAATATCTCATTACTTCTGGAAAGGCATTGCCGCAGGAAATCCTGGCATTAACTTTTACTGAAAAAGCAAGCCGCGAGATGGAAGAACGCGTCGACAGGATTATGCCTTATGGAATCACACAAATGTGGATTTCGACGTTCCACTCATTTTGTGACCGTATTCTCCGAAACGAGGCAATCAATATCGGTGTTGATTCTTCATACCGTCTTATGACGGAAGCTGAGACTATATTATTTTTACAGAAAAATATTTTCCGGTTTGAACTTCAGTATTTTCGTCCGTACGGCAACCCAACAAAATTTATTTCTGGAATGCTGACACATTTTAACAAGCTTCGGGACGAAGATGTAACACCCAATCAATACATTGATTGGGTAAATTCAAAATTCAACAATCAAAATTCAAAAACAAAAAACAAAAGCGAAAAGGAAAACGAGATTATTGAAAAAGAAAAATTTCAGGAATTAGCAAATGCATATCGTACATATGAAGAATTGAAAGTACAGGAGGGAATTGCGGATTATGCTGATTTAATTAGTTTGACTCTTAAACTTTTTCGGACGCGTCCAATGGTCCTCGCCCGGTATCAAAAACAATTCAAATATATTTTGATTGATGAGTTTCAGGATACAAATATTGCACAAAATGAATTGGCGGTTCTTCTTGCCGGTAAAAAAAATAATATAACCGTCGTTGGCGACGACGACCAAGCAATATACCGCTGGCGCGGTGCGGCAATTTCTAACATGATCCAATTTAAGAAAACGTTTCCAAGATCCGAAATCATTGTATTAACAAATAATTACCGTTCGACGAGAGAAATTTTAGAGCGTTCATACAACCTTATTCAGCATAATAATCCGGACAGACTGGAAATAGCGCAAAAAGTAAATAAAAAGTTATCAAGCATGAGGGGAATATTGGGTGATTCCATCACACTTCTTTATGCGGATCGCGTGGAGGATGAAGCGGAAGAGGTAGTAAAAAATATCAAATATCAAATGTCAAATGTCAAATACAAATACGAATACAAAGATTTTGCGATACTCGTTCGTGCCAACAATCATACGGAACCGTTTGCACGCGCCCTTTCCCAGGCAGGCATACCCTACCAGTTTTTAGGTCCCGGGCAACTCTTCCGTCAGTCAGAAGTCAAGGATCTTATTGCTTATCTTAAAGTGTTGTATAACTTTGAAGACAATATTGCAATGTATCGAGTGTTATCAATGGAGACATTCGGAATTCCACCGCGTGATATTGCTGCTATTTCTAATTTCGCTAAAAAATACGGTCTTTCGCTTTTTGAATCATGCGAAACTCTTGACGGCAAGAGAGATTCCTTAAAAGGAAAGCCTTATATAACAAAACAAAGCGAAGGGAAGGTGAAACAGTTAACATCGATAATCACAAGACACCTGGGATTAATAAAAAAGGAAACTGCCGGACAGATACTTTACTATTTTCTCGAGGATACAGGACTACTTAAACGCTTAGCAATGTATAAAACAGCAAAAGAAGAAAGAATCGCAGCAAATATATCGAAATTTTTTAACAAACTAAAAACCTATGAGTTCGAACATGAAGAAGCGGACGTTTTTACCATTGTTGACTGGATTGATCTTTCCATGGTACTTGGTGAATCGCCGCTTGCCGCAGACACTGATTGGAATCAAAATAATGCCGTTAACATCATGACGGTTCATTCGGCCAAGGGACTCGAGTTTCCTGTTGTATTTCTTGTAAATCTTGTATCACAAAGATTTCCCACCAATGAACGCTCTGATCAGATTCCAATACCCGAAGAACTCATTAAGGAAATACTTCCGAAAGGAGATTTTCATACGGAGGAAGAACGTCGGCTTTTTTACGTTGGTATGACGCGGGCACGTGACCTACTGTATTTAAGCGGCGCGAAATTTTACGGTGAAGGAAAGAGGGAAAAGAAGCTATCGCCATTTATCGAAGAAGCGTTAGGCAAGGAAAGCGTAACTCAGGTCACATTTCAGACATCAGGAAAAGATAAGCAGCTGACTTTTCTTGATTGGGAGAAGAAGGAAGAAAAAGAAATGAAACCAATACATCAACGCATTTCCTTTTTATCATATACGCGTATAGAAACATTCAAAAAGTGTCCGCTTCAGTATAAATACCGGTATATCGTCAAACTGCCGGTTCCTCCTTCTGCAGCATTGACATTCGGCGATACGATACACCGCACAATGTTTGCATTTTATACACTTATGCAGAAAGGCGAACACCTGACAAGAGAGACGCTTTTACAACTCTTGGATACACACTGGTCATCCATCGGCTTCGGCAACAAACAGTACGAAGAAAAAATGAAAGCACACGGGAGAGAGCTTTTAATTGGATTTTATGAAAGGGGATACGATCCATCCATCATTCCGATTTCTCTTGAAGAGGCGTTTAAAATAAAAATAACACCGCAGTTGACTATCGGCGGGAGAATAGATCGCATTGATAAGCATAACGACGGAACGCTTGAAATTATCGATTATAAAACAGGAACTGCGCCTAAATCCCGAGATGTCTCAAATGATCCTCAGCTGACGGTCTATGCTCTAAGTGCATCATCCGGAGGAATATTTCGTAAAATTTCGAAAAAAGTGATCGTTTCGTTTTATTTTTTTGAAGGCCAGATAAAAATTTCCGCAACACGCAATCAGGCGCAATTAGAAGCGATACGGGAAGAAATAAAAGATAAAGCTGAAGAAATTAAACGAAGCGAATTTCTTCCTACTCCAGGGAAACACTGTGATTTTTGCGAATTTCGTCTCATTTGCGATGCATGGAGGCTATAATGATACTCACTTGACAGCAATAATGTAATTACTGTACTTTTTAAATAGGAGGTCCTCTATGGCATACCGAAGTCGATCCGATTCCTTCAAAACAATCATTATAATTGTGTTGGGTGTAGTTTTTGGTATTTCGCTTTTAGCTATATCGTATAAAGCCACATTGACCTCAAGCGAAAAACGTTCCAAAGCCGCGGAAGAAGAGACTATTGTCAAACAGTGGGAGTTTAGCGGGAATACAACTGAAGGTTGGCAGAAGCTAAAAAATATTGAGAACGTATACGCAGCGTCTGATGGGTTATTACACATATTAACCAAATCTTCACTTCCAAAAACTATATATGCTGCAAATACAAATTTTGCACTCACAGGAATTAAAAAGGTTAAAGTTGGTTTACGGGTTAATCCAACAACCGGCAGCTGTCCATCTTCTGTTTCCGGTGCGGCAAATAACGCAGGGACATGTCTCACACCTACACCGTATCAGTTCCCAATAACCGTGGAAATACATTACTTTAAGAAAGTGACAAATAACGGGGATACAAGCTATGAGGAATTTGCAGATTCCATAAAAACTCCGTTAAAAATTGAACGAACAGGTGATGGACAACTGCAGGAATATGCATTGACATTACCGGATACCCTTCATACGATGCGGATCGGAAAGGTAGAAATCCGTTTTAACCAGGTTTTGCCGTTTATCGCTGAGATTGACTATATCCGTTTTGTAAACACGACGATTCCGGCGACGCCGACACCGACCAAGTCACCGACTCCAACCAAAACACCGACAGCGACATTGGCACCCACATCTACTCCAACACCGACGCCTCCGGATGGATGTTATTACGGACCGCAATGCGCAGGTACGTCAAGAGGAACCGCTTGTCCGGTGGTTTTGATCTGTCCCACGACAACAACACCAGTTCAGCAAGAAACCGTGACAAGAACCGGAACGGTTTCACAGGACAATCTTGAGGGGACATCAAAATATTTATTGACGGTATCAAGTAGTGAAAAATATCGCTTGGTTAGTCAACCGGATAGAACAAATGATGGAAGAGGAAGTCATGGTGTTACAACGGATACCGGCGATATATTCAAGCAATACGTCGGAAAAACGGTAATCGTAACCGGAACAATAGCACAGACATCTGGAAAGACAGGATTCGGAGGCATCGGTGTTCCGACACCTTCGCAGCCGACTTTCTATGTGCAGACAATCCGACAGGTTACACCGTAAAGCTGTAATAGAAAAATATTTGCGGTATTATCGGAATTTATCTGCTTCTCGGAACAAGCGGATAAAAGATGTGGGTCCCCCCAAATCCTTCCTTGAATTTCGTAAATCCGAGCCAGTCTCTGTTTTCACGCGGAAGTCTCTCATCCCAGACACCCAGAAAATCAAACATTCGCATATTTCGTTTTTTTGACAATCGGATTGCCTCCCACACAAGAAGCGTCGGCGTAAAAAGCCGTTTTCCTTCATGTGTAGCACCGGCGAGCCAGTAATAAGAGATATTATTCCAAAAAAGGAGAAGCACGCCTCCGATATGAATAGAATTATGAATTATGGGTGGTGAATTATAAGAAGGAGAGTATGCGAGAAGAATAGATCCGTATTTTGATCCGAACGCATCCCAGAATTTGTCGATTCCGTAGGTTGTGATGCTACCAAATAATCCGGCAGATTTATTTTTTATCGCAATCATGTTGCGGATGTCTGCCGATTCTTCGATTACTACACCATTTTTAATTGCTTTTCTTACCGCTCGGCGTTTGGCTTCGGAAAAAGAACGGAAAATCGTTTCCTCATCACGTAACAGATCAACCCGAATAGTTTTTGTCGGAAGATATGGGGTCTTACTTATCTTAACGTGGCGGGAAATGATACGGCACCAGGATGCGAGTTTTTTCTGATCTTGATTAACAGCCGGTTCAATGACGAAAGTGCGTATATGGTTTTTACAAATAAGATCTGTAAGTTTATGGGGATCCGGCAATTGTGGGGGTCTATGGACTTTGAGTATGCCACCTAGCATCGGAATTCTTCTGAAGTATATGTATACTCCGTTGATTTGAGTAGTTTTCCATCCAAGATCGGATATATATTTTGCATACAACGATGACTGTTGAGGTTCCATATAGGCGAGTGAGAATAATTAATTATGAAAATCTGATCCGGTTTAACAGAAACCATCGTATTGTATCCGCTATTGCGTACACGCGATATAAAGTCGGACGAATAATGAAATTGTATGATCCGATATATTCAACAAGACGCGGCTTATAGCCCTCCTTAAATCTGTGGAAACCATACCATGGATTATCGGAGTCTGCCGCAGGTCCAAGAGCGCCCCAAAGATCAAAGTATTTGATATTACGTTTTTTTGCCCAGCGGATAATTTCCCACATCATCAAGTTTGGGGCCATAACGTCCCTATGTAAACGCGAGGAAGCGCCATACGGGTAATAAATTGTATTCTGAAATATAAATACAATCCACGCACAAACGACACTTCCCTCGTATGTTGCAGTAAATAAGTGTGCGATGCCGGCTTTTGACATTTTTTGCCACATCGCCCGGTGATAGGCTGCATTATGGGCATAGAATTTTTGCCGACCGGTTGTTTCTACTGTTAAACGAAGATACTCGCGAAAAGCTTCCTCTGAATTATCTTCTTTTACAATTACACCATGTTTTTCTGCAAGCCGGATATTATACCGGGTTTTCGGATGAAAGGATTTAAGAAGTGCTTCTTCAGATTTCGTCAGATCCAATATAAATGTATATTTCGTAAACAGCGGATGATGAGATATTTGTATATTTTTTGACGTCTTGATTCTCTGACGCTTTGATATTTCTATATTCGGCTCAATTTGAATAAATATCGCGCGTTTCTGTTTGCCTAACTTTGATAATTTACTGACCATAAATGAGGTTATTTCGGGTCCCTTCGGGAAGTAGCCCACGGTAAAAGGGGTGTGCGGGATTTTATGAAATGAGATTTGCCATCCGTCAGTTAGAATATCGTTGTCATATACACCCAAACGTGCAATATCATTCCCCATGGATTGCCGGAATACTCCCCACTCCCATGTCTGCAAGGGGTGATGGACTACTGTATTCCATTTACGTTTTTCTATGTCGTTGACCGATTGGATTGATATTGCGCTCTTCATGATTTCTATTATCCATCTTTTCTTTCTGTGATACAATGAGAGCGCATGAAAAAACGGAATCGTTCTGCCAGAAGAATTGCTAGAAAAAATGTTCCGATTTCATGGCTTCCGATCGATAGCCGGTTTTTTCCGTTTTTTTCATTTTCCCATGTAAGCGGAACGGCCAGAGTATTTATTATTCTTGAAATGATCCTATCCGTAACAATGGTTACCTCTGCATTATTGTTAACGGTATTTCGTTATATTGTCAGATAAGAAAGTCGTCCTTTCTGAATCCGCGGTTTGCATCCAGTGATACCTGAAGTTGTAATAGATGCTGGGGAATGTCGGCAATAAAGCGCGATATCATATTTTGCGTTCGTGTACCGAAAAAAAGTCTCCTATTTGCATATGTAAGATAGAGCTTTTCTTTTGCACGGGTCAGTCCTACATAGCAGAGCCTGCGTTCTTCCTCAAGTTCTTCACGATCCATAATACTTCTCGAGTGGGGGAAAAGTCCTTCCTCCATGCCGATAATGGATACAATGGGAAATTCGAGACCCTTTGCGGCATGGAGAGTCATGAGGGTAACGGCGTCACGATTTTGGTCACGCATCCTTACCGCATCCGGCTCATATGACTGCTCGATGAGGGCAACCGTTTCCAAAAAATCCGTAAGCGCGGGGAATTCTGTCGCAACGGAACGAAGCTCTTTTATGTTTTCCAGACGGTACGCCTCCTCTTCAATATTGGCGTCATAGAGTTCAAGGTATTGGGTAACTTCAAGAATACGGTCCAGAAGCTCAAGGGTCGTGTATGATACGAGTTTATTTTCTTTCTGCATATTTTCTGTAAAATTGAGAAATTTCTGGAGTCTTCCTTTCCCAAGTTTTTCAATACGGTTATACGAAACTGAATCTTTGGGATTTGCTATAAGATGGAGATATGACAGAACGTCCTTAATTTCCTTTCGTTCATAAAACCGGACTCCACCGACCAGTATGTATGGAATACCGCTATGGAGGAACGTCTCTTCGAGCACGCGGGACTGCGCATTCGTACGGTAGAGAATCGCAAACTCATGAAATGGACGGTTTGTCTGAAGGATAGATTGGACTAAAAATGCTGCCTCGTCATGTTCGGTGCGCGCCTCATACAGTGTAATTTTTTCGCCACCTGATTTTTCCGTCCACAAACGGAGAACAGGATGTAAGGTATTTTTTTCTATTACACCATGTGCAGCATCGAGAATTGTTTGGGTTGAACGGTAGTTTTGCTCAAGATGAAATTCACGGGCATCAGGATAGTCATGTTTGAAGTATGTTATATTACGGAAGTCTGCCCCCCGCCACCGGTAAATGCTCTGCGATGCATCACCGACAACACAGATATTGCGATACCTACCTGATAATTGTTTTGTAAGTATATACTGGGCTTTATTTGTATCCTGATATTCGTCAACGAGGACATAATGGAAGCGCTCCTGATAGCCACCAAGCGCTTCGGGCACCTTTTGAAACAGGAAGACAGCATTTGTTAACAGATCATCAAAATCCAAGGCCCCGTTTCCTTTAAGGAGTTTCTGGTAGGCAATATAGACGTGCGCAACAGCATTTTGAAAATACCCACGCGCATATTGGGGATATTCAACTGCAGATATAAGTTCATTTTTTGCTTCTGAAATCGCATGCAGAATTGCACCTGGATTAAATCCGGGTCCACCGGCAGACCTATTCTTTGTTGAAAGATCGAGTTTTTTCATGACAATCTTCACCGCTTCCAACTGGTCTTGCTCATCATATATGACGAAATTCTGGGGGATGCCGATGTGAGATCCATCGCACCGCAAGATTTTCGCGCAGAGAGCATGGAATGTACCGGCTGTCGGAAGTTCATGGCTCATAGCTCTCGGTTTCGGTTTATTGAATAATGAAAGAAGTTTAATTATCCGCTGTTTCATTTCATCAGCAGCTTTATTTGTGAACGTAACCATGAGAATGTTATGGGCAGAAACGTTTTTTTCGCAAATGAGGTATGCGACACGATACGTTAACACACGTGTCTTGCCCGATCCGGCACCTGCAAGAATAAGAACCGGACCATCCGTTTGCAAAACTGCTTTCCGTTGCTGGGGGTTGAGGTCGTTGAGGAGTGCGTTTGTCATAGGGTATAATCGTATCATTATCTCTATGAAAGATATAGTCATCGCGGGGAACTGGAAAAGCAATAAAACGATTGCAGAGGCTTCGGAATGGGTAAAACAGTTCATGGTTCATAGTTCATCGTTCACATATCAGAAAACAAATATAACAGGTGTCATATTTGCTCCATTTATATGTCTTTCTCAGCTTCATGAGCAAATTATTGCAAACCATATTCCGCTTTCAGTGGGAGCACAGA
>Ga0233422_10000851_pt1 | contig 14550 bp, 8 predicted proteins | sample Watercolumn_Mata_2_FD_182724 | JGI IMG/M metagenome (GOLD analysis project Ga0233422, IMG submission 182724) | Freshwater microbial communities from Lake Matano, South Sulawesi, Indonesia - Watercolumn_Matano_2014_110_MG | ecosystem: Environmental > Aquatic > Freshwater > Lake | place...
TCCATCGCACGCTTGGCTCATTGGAGGAAAGGATGGCTGAGCCGCCGTATGGCGAAATCGCAGACTTGATGAAGCAGGGCGCGATCGTGCCGTTCTTGGGTGCGGGCGTCAACTTGGGCGCGCGACCACCGGGCGCCGCGTGGGACGAAACGGCTGCCGCTTTTTTGCCGAGCGGTGCAGAACTATCACGTTACCTCGCCAGCAAGGTCAACTTTCCCTCCCAGGACCCGCATGACCTCGGCGACCTTGCCAAAGTTTCATCGTACTATGCCGAGATGCTGGGGCGCCGCCGGTTGCGCGAGCGACTCGGTCAACTATTTTGCCGCGATTTGAAACTGTGCGACATCCACGCGTACCTCGCGCAAGTCGCCACGCACGTGCCGTTGTTGATCGTCACGACCAACTACGACAACCTGCCCGAACTTGCCTTGAATCAAGCCGGATGCGCCTTTGATCGCGTCATTCATCCGACCGATCGCAAAGAGGTGGAGGCGTCTGTGTTGTGGTGGAAGTCCGGCGCGACAGAACCCATCGCCGTGCCGCCCAATCAACTCTACATTGATTTGAAGACGACGACGGTGATCTATAAGATGCACGGCACGGTGGACTGCTTGCTGAACAAGTGGGATAGTTATGTCATTACCGAAGATGACTATGTGGATTTCCTCGCGCGGATGACAAGTCAGACTGCCGTGCCTGCGTTATTTATGCGTCATTTCCGCTCGCGTAACTTTCTTTTCTTGGGTTATGGTTTGAACGATTGGAATTTGCGCGTGATTTTGAGAAATCTAGGGACCACGCTGCCCGGCAGTGAGATGCCTCCTGCCGGAGAGGTGGAAGCTGGTGTGCGCTCCTGGGCGATCCAGTTTCACCCCTCCGAATTCGAAGTCGAGCTATGGCGCGCGCGCGGGGTCAAGGTGTACGATGTGGATATCAACCAATTCGCCAAAAGATTGCGCGAGCAGACAAAATGATGACCGGAGCGGGATCTATGGTGACGAATTCTTCCTCTAACTTTTGTCCCTACAAAGGATTGCAGCCGTACACCGCAGCCGACCGCGCATACTTTTTCGGACGTGAGCGTGATCAGGAAATCATCGCGTCGAATCTTTATGCCGCGCCGCTGACGATCTTGTACGGCGCGAGCGGTGTCGGCAAAACGTCGGTCCTGCTCGCAGGGGTTGTGCCACAGCTGCGCCAAACGCCGCGCCTTGCCGTCGTCGTATTCCGCGCGTGGCAGGATGGGAGTTTTCTGACCGCGCTCAAAACCCAAACACTCGCCGAAATGCAGCAGCGTGCAGAGAAGCCAATGGCGATTGATATTGGTTTGCCGTTCGACGACTTCGTCAGGGCGTGCGCAAGCGCGCTGCGCGGCAATCTGTTTTTCATCCTCGATCAGTTCGAAGAATATTTCTTGTATCACCCGCCTACGCCGGACGAGAGCGGTTTCGACGCGGAATTCGCGCGGGCGGTCAATCGTCGCGAAGTTGCCGCGAATTTCCTGCTCGCGCTGCGCGAAGACAGCTTGAGTCGTTTCGATCGGTTCAAAGGACGCATTCCCAATCTGCTTGGGAATATGTTGCGGCTGGAACATCTCGACCGCTGCGCTGCCGTCAGCGCGATTCGTAATCCGCTGGCGGAGTATAATCGCCAATTCACGCCGCCCAAGCCATGGGGTATCGAAGATTCGCTGCTCGAAAACGTGATCGAGCAAGTCAGGGCAGGCAGCGTCGCTTTAGGGGCAGGGGGGATCGGACAAATCGTTGCTTCAGACGAACTGCGCGTCGAGACACCGTACCTTCAACTTGTGATGACGCGCTTGTGGGATGAGGAACGGCGCGCTGGCTCCAATCTGCTGCGGCGAGCGACGTTTGATCGTCTCGGCGGTGCACAGCAGATTTGCCGCACACATCTTGATACGACGATGGCGCGGCTGGCTGGCGCAGAGCGCGAGATCGCCGCGCGCGCGTTCCGGTATCTGGTGACACCCTCGCAAACCAAAATCGCGTTCACACTGCCCGACCTGGCGGATTTTGCCGCAGTGCCGCAGACGAAACTTGAACCAGTCCTACGTAAACTCGCCGAGCCGGATGTGCGCGTTTTGCGTTCGATCGCACCCGCCGCGGGTGAGAAGAAGCAAGTTCGGTACGAGATTTTTCACGATGTGCTCGCGCCCGCGGTGCTGGACTGGCGCGACCGGTACCAGGAGCAAAGCCGAAACAACCGTGTGCGTGCGTTCATCGCGATTGTCGTGCCGATCATTCTGCTCGCGCTGGCGTTTTCGGTTGTTCAATCGTTTCAGGCACAAGCCCAGGTGCAGCAGGCGCGGGTAGAGGTGCAAGCGACGCAGACCCAAGTGAATGCGGTGCAGGCGACCCAGGTTCAAGTTAGCGCTGAACAGATCGGCGTGCGTGCCACCCAAGCCAAAGTGGAAGCCACGCAGACAGTCTTCCGCGGTGACACGGGCGCCACCCAAACTGTCCAAGCCGCGAGTACTTTGGCGCAGCAAGTCGTGCAGGCAACCCGTGCCGCAGCAGGGAAGACTGCCACGGTGAGTCAGCAAGTTCTGCGCACGCCATCGCCGCCGGCTGCCGTGCAAACCGCCGCGGTAGGTGCGGCGCAAGCATTGGATTTGAAGGTGACCGATGTGAGGGTGGAGATTTCGCCGACCGTGCTAGCGGCTTGCCCGACCACCATGACTTTGCAGGCGATGATCACGGTAAATCACCCCGGCTTGGTCGAGTATCGTTGGGAGAGCAGTGATGGTGCAGCTTTGCCATCGAACAAAATATCTTTCCCGGTGTCAGGTACCAAGACGGTAGTAGATACGTGGGTGATCAATTATTTGACGACAGGGTCGGTTTATCTCCGCATTTCAGTTCCCAATGAGTTCCAGTCGAATCCGGCGCGATTCATGTTGAGATCAGCCCTGGTTCCTACTTCGCTGCAAAGCGCGCTTGAAAAGAATCCCAAAGTGGCGGCAAATCTGGGTTGCTCCCAAGGATCGGTAAGCAAGACCATCAATGGTGCACTGCAGATTTTCCAGAACGGTTTGATGTTGTGGCGTGAGGATGAGGCGCGGATTTACGTGTTGCCGGGGGATGACCGCTGGCAAGAATATCGGGACACCTGGGATCCGTCGCAAAAGGAAAGCGGGGGCTTGAAGCCACCTTCCGGATTATACGAACCGCAGCGCGGCTTTGGCAAGGTGTGGCGCGAACGATTGGGCGGCGAAAAAGCCAATATCGGTTGGGCGATGGATCCGCGCGAATCGGCGGTCAAGTTGCAGATCCAGCAATTCGAGCGCGGTTTCGCGGTCATCATAAACGACGGTAAAGACATCAAAGTTCTATTCCGCGACGGCAAGTGGGTGGACTTGTGAAACTTGTTCTTCTCGATTCACATGCGCTCATTCATCGCGCCTATCACGCGATTGACGCGCACCTGACGAGCCCCAGCGGCGAGCCGACGAACGCGACGTACGGCTTCACTTCGACACTGCTCAAGGTGTTGAACGACGAAAAGCCCGATTGCGTCGCGGCGGCGTTCGACGTAGGAAGGACGTTTCGCGACGACTTGTACGCGCAGTACAAAGCGCAGCGGCCCGCGCTCTCGGACGATCTGCGTGTGCAGTTGAAACGCTCGCGCGAGGTAGTCGAGGCGCTTGGTATTCCGGCGTTCGGCGTCGAGGGCTACGAGGCGGACGACTTGCTCGGCACGCTTGCGCGGCAGGCAAGCGAACGCGGAATTGATGTTGTCATCGTTACCGGTGATACCGACACATTTCAACTTATCGGTCCGCACGTGCGCGTTTTGACTTTTTCGCGCCAGTTCGGCGACACTGTTTTGTACGACAAAGCCGCGATCGAGGAACGCTACGGACTCGCGCCGCGGCAACTGATTGACTTCAAATCACTCAAGGGCGATCCGTCCGACAACATTCCCGGCGTGGCGGGCATCGGCGAAAAGACTGCGACGAAATTGCTGCAGCAGTACGGCAGTCTCGAAGAGATCTACGCGCATCTTGACGAGATCGACGCGCGGACGCGTGAGAAATTGCGCACGGGCAAGGAGCAAGCCGCGCAGGGGAAAAAGCTAGTCTCCATTGTCACCGATGCGCCGGTCGAACTCGATCTCGCGGCGTGCCGCGTCGCGCCGAGCGATCGCGAGCGCGTCGCCGCGCTGTTCCGCGAACTCGGTTTCCGCGCGAGCATGCTTGACCGCTTGCCCAGCCCTTCGACGCGGCTCAGGGCAGGCGCTGCGCCGCGCGCAACGCAGCCCGATCTGTTTTCTGGCGCGACAGAACGCGCTGGCGCGCACACGGACGCAAGAAAAGGCGAAAACTACCAGACGATTGACAGCGATACGGCTCTCGATCAATTGCTGGCGCGCCTGCAATCGGTCAAGGGGTTCGTCGTTGACGTGGAAACCACCGACGCGGACGTGATGCGCGCCGAGTTGGTGGGAATCGCGATTGGGGTCGGCGCGGGGGAGGCGTACTACATCCCATTAAAGGCGGAAGGCGGAAGGCACGCTATGCGGGATGAAAATATTCAGCAAGGGCAATTTGCCTTTGACACAAAACCTTCATCCCTCACGCGGAGCGTTCATCCTTCATCCTTTGACACGCAGCACGTCTTGGAAAAACTCAAACCGATCTTTGCAGACGCGTCCATTGCAAAATACGCGCACAACGCCAAGTACGATTTGACTGTGCTGGCGGAGGCGGGCGTCGAAACGCGCGGACTGGAATTCGACACGATGATCGCCGCGAACTTGGTCGAGCCAAGCGGGTCGCTGGGGCTGAAAAAGCTGGTCGCGGAGAAATTCGGCGTCGAGATGACGGAGATCGAAGCGCTGATCGGCAAAGGCAAGTATCAACTCTCGATGGCGCAAGTGCCTGTCGCCAAGGTGGCACCGTATGCCTGCGCCGATGCGGACTATACCTATCGCCTCGTCGAATTGTATCAACCGATGATCGCGGACGCAGCGCGCGGGGTGGAGAAACTTTTCCGTCAGGTTGAAATGCCGCTGGGGCCGGTGTTGATGGAGATGGAGCGCACGGGTGTCTTGCTCGATCTGGACTTGCTGGCGCGAATGTCGCGCGAACTCACCGCGCGCTTGCGGGAACTGGAACGGCAGATTGCCGAGCCAATCGGCACCCCGATCAATCTTGCATCGCCGCAACAGCTCGGCGACGCACTGTTCAACCGGCTGAGATTGCCGACGAACGGGTTACCTAAGACAAAGACGGGGCAGATCTCGACGGCGGCAGGTGTTCTCGAATCATTGCGCAACGTGCACCCGGTCATCGCGCTGATCCTGGAACACCGCGAGCTATCCAAGCTGAAGGGAACATACGTGGATGCGCTGCCCGCACTTGTGCTGCCACGCACCGGGCGCGTGCATACGGATTACAACCAGACCGGCGTCGTCACCGGGCGGGTTTCCTCGTCCAATCCGAACTTGCAGAACATTCCGATTCGCACTGACCTGGGGCGGCAGGTTCGCCGCGCGTTCATCGCGCCGCGCGGCAGCCAACTGATCAGCGCGGATTATTCGCAGGTCGAACTGCGCATCCTTGCGCACATTGCGCGCGATCCAGGACTGCTCGACGCCTTTACGCGGGGTGAGGACATTCACGCGGCGACCGCGGCGCGGTTGTTCAAAGTGCCGCTTGACCAGGTGACCGCGCGCATGCGGCAACTCGGCAAGACGATCAACTTTGGTATTGCCTACGGCATCACCGATTACGGCATCGCTGCGCGGACCGACCTCTCGCAAACCGAAGCGCGCGAGTTGATACATAGTTATTTTGCGCAGTATGCCGGAGTCAAAGCGTACATCGAACAGATCAAGCGCACCGCGCGGGAGCGCGGCTATGTGCAGACACTTTTGGGACGACGACGCTATTTCCCGGAATTGCAGCGCGACACGCGGAATGTCGGCGCGCGCAACGCCGCCGAGCGCGAAGCGATCAACCATCCGATCCAGGGCAGCGCGGCGGACATTATCAAGATCGCGATGGTTCGCCTGCACGACGAATTGCATGCGCGCAATCTCAAAACACGAATGATTCTGCAAGTGCACGATGAACTCGTACTCGAAAGCCCCGACGAAGAGGTGCGCGTGGTCGCGCCGCTCATCCGTGAGGCAATGGAGCAGGCATATCCGCTTGCTTCGAGATTAAAGGTGGATGTGGCGGTGGGGCAGAATTGGGGTGAAATGGCGTCCGTGACGAATGACGAATGACAAATGGCGAATGGCGAATAGCAGATGGCGAACGGCAAATCCCTAGTCTCTGATTTCCAGTCTCTGGTCTCCAAAGACCTACTTGCCGTTCTGTTCCTGATACTTTTTCCCTTCGTCTATTTCTGGCAAGTCACACTGGGGCAGGGTGTCTGGCTCACGACAGACATTCTGCGTTTGTTTTATCCTTTCAGCGTTGAACTTGCGCGCGCGTTGAATGAGGGTCGCTTGCCGCTCTGGACGCCGAACTTGCTCGCGGGCTTTCCTTTGCTCGCCGAAGGTCAGGTCGGCGCGCTCTATCCGATCAACCTGCTCTTGTACAAATTTTTCCCGGTTCACCATGCGCTGTCGTACAACATTCTACTGCACGTCGCTTGGGCGGGATGCGGCATGTATACGTTCACGCGCGCGCGCGGCATCGGGATTGCCGGCGCGCTGTTCGCGGGTTTCGTTTTCGCGTTCAACGGCGTCGTCTTCGGGCAAATGTTTCATCCGCCGATTCTATTTGCGGTTGCGTGGTTACCCTGGCTGATCTTTCTCGTCGCGCAGTGTCAAACGACGCATGGTAGCGCACGCGCGGTCTGGTTCGCGCTTGCCGCGCTCGCGCTTGGTGGACAGTTCTTGATCGGCTCGGTGCAGATGGCGTTTGTGAACGCGCTGGCAGTGGCGGTATTCGGCGTGTTTGGCGGATTCGTCGTGAACAGTGGACAGTCAATAGTCAACAAGCCACTGTTGACCGTTCACCGCTCACTGTTCACTACGGTTTTCCTCCTCGCGCTGGGCGGCGGTATCGCGGCGATCCAACTGATTCCAACCGGCGAACTGGTTGGCTATTCCGTACGCGGCGGAATACTCGGCAGAGAGTTCGTCACGAGTTACTCGCTGCCGCCGGAATACCTCGCGCAATTTGTCGCGCCCTTTGCGCAAGGTGAGCCAGCCGAAGGGAACGAAGAGTATCGCGCGTATTTTGGAATCGCGCCACTATTGTTTGCGTTCGGCGCGTTGCTGCGGCGGCGCAATCGCCAGACGATTTTCTTTGCTGCGTTCGGGCTGGTCGCGTTATCGCTCGCGTTCGGCGCAATCAATCCGTTGTATCAGTTGCTCCATCAGTTGCCGCCGTTCAACTTTTTTCGCGTGCCGGCGCGGTATCTGTATCTGGTTGTTTTTGCGGCGGCGTTTCTGGGCGCAGTGGCGTTTGAGGCGGTTAGAAATCACACCGATCACAATGCCAAGCTGACCGGAGCTTGCCCTGAGGAACAAAGGAGCGGTGGGTTTTGTGCTGTGGTTGCCGCGATTTCCTTTTTTCTGGTTTCGCTCCCAATCGCGTTGACATACACCCAACCGCTCGGGTTCTGGTTGGACGCGTGGCGTGTGCTACCGATCTTGATTGCGCTGATCGCGTTGGGTGCGCTCGCGCTCGCGTGGACTCGCAAAATCGCGCGCGGTAGTTTCACTATCTTAATGCTGGGCTTGACGATTTTCGATCTTGCCAGTTACGCGCCGCCATTCCTCAAAACGATTGACGCGCTCACGCCCGCCGCCGGAGTGCCCGCGCCGCCGCGTTCGGTGCAGTTACTGGGGGATGCGCTGACGCGCGGACGTATCTACACCGACGACTCGATCTTTCCGTCGCCGCCCGCGATCCGCAACGCGCTCTTTCCCAACACCGCGCTGCTGTACGACAGGGTGAGCGCCCAGATTTATTCATCGCTCGCGTTTGGGCGCCATCAAGCGTACGTGTATAATGTCTCCCCGGCAATGCTCAATTTGCTGAACGTGCGCTATGTGATGATTCCGCTGGAGCCGCGTCCCCTGACGAAGAGCGCGCTGCCCGCCGCGGCGCTTGGTTACGCGATCCTGCGCGAGGACATCACGCTTGCGCCGACTGGGGTGCACGCGATCCAGATTGTTTCGGCGACGGAGCAAGCCGCGGATCTCCCGAACGGCGCGCTGATTGCACAAGTTGTTTTGGATTTCGAAGATGGCGCGACCCAGACTCTACGCTTGCGCGCGGGGGTCGAGACCACCGATTGGGATTACGATCGCAAGCGGGCGGATAATGCAGTCCAGCATGCACGCGCACCGATTGCGCATTCCTTTCCGGCGTACTGGCGCGCGTTCGGACGCGCGTTTGAGGGGCATACCTATCGCGCGCGTTTTGAATTGACACCGCCGCGCAAAATCGTCGGCGCGCGCGCGCGCGTAATAGAATCCGGCGCGCAGGTGATCATCGCAGATGTCACGCTGGAGACCGATGATCGGGCGATTTCCCTCGCGCGAGTGAGCGGCAGAAGTGATTTTGTCCTCGCGTATCTGAGCGATACGGTCGCCGCATGGGAAAACCGTGACGCGCTGCCGCGCGCGTTCATCGCGCAGCAATCCGTCAGATTGAATGACGATGCGGCGTTCACGCGCCTGCGCGATCCGGAATTCGCGCCAGCGCGCCAAGTGCTCTTGGCGGCTTCGCCCGATCGATTGATGCAAGCAGACTCGGCGCAGGCGCTGCCGCAGATTCAATCACCCGGCGAAGCCGCAATCACCGAATCCCGATCCGACCGGGTGACCATCACCGCCGCAACGGACCAGCGGGGCTATCTCGTACTGACCGATTCGTGGTACCCAGGTTGGCGCGCGTGGGTGGACGGGCAGCCAACACCCATCGAACGCGCCGATGTGTTATTTCGGGCGGTGCCGCTTGAACCGGGCACCCATACCGTCGTTTTCGAATATCGTCCCGATTCCTGGCTGGTCGGAGCGGTGGTTAGCGTGCTGAGTCTTGTCATTCTGATCGTTTATGTGGGGATGAACATTGGAAGAGCAATCTAGTTCGCAAAGCGCTGCGCGGCATCCGGGGTGGGGAGTGAATGTCATCGTCTCTCCGGGCGCAATCGTCGAAGAAGACGTGATTTTGGGAAACGGCGTCGTCGTTCACGAAAGGGCGCGCGTGGGGCGCGGCACCATCGTTCACGACAACGCGGTGCTGGGGCGGCTGCCGATGGTTGCCGGGATCATTCAGCGCACGCCCAGGCGCGAATTGGTATGGCTGGAAATCGGTCAGCATTGCGTCATCGGCGCCAACGCGGTGTTGTACGTGGGCACGCTGATTGGGGATGACACGTTGATCGGCGATCTGACGAGCATTCGTGAGGAATGCAGGATTGGGGCGCATGTCGTCATCGGGCGCGGCGTAATGCTGAATTACAACATCGAAATTCGTGATCGCGCGCGTATTATGGACGCCAGCCATTTTGGGGGGGATGCGATTATCGAGGAAGATGTGTTCGTCGGTCCGCATGTTTGTACGGCGAACGATAACACGATTGGTTTGCGCCCCGGCGTGGCGCGCCAGGGTCCGCGTCTGTGTCGCGGCGCATCCATCGGGATTGGAGCGATCTTGCTTGCCAACGTGACCGTGGGCGACCAAGCCATCGTCGGCGCGGGCGCGCTCGTGAATCGGGATGTGCCGGCGCGCAAAATCGCACTCGGGATGCCCGCGCGGGTCATCGGCGATGTTCCGCCGGACCTACTCCGCCCAATTGGTCAGCAGGCGCAACCATGAAGATCTCCGTCGTCGTGCCAGTCTATTTCAACGAAGCCAGTCTGCGGGTTCTGCATCAACGCTTGGCAGAGGTCGCCGCGCAAGTGTCACACTCTGATTTTGAATTTATCTTTGTGGACGATGGTAGCGTGGATAATTCGTTCGGCATATTGCGCGAACTCGCCGCGTGCGATCAGCGCGTCAAGGCGCTGCGGCTGGTGCGGAACTTTGGGTCGAATGCCGCGATTCTGGCGGGCTTGGCGCACGCACGCGGAGACGGCGTTGCGGTGATTTCGGCGGATCTGCAGGATCCGCCGGAACTGATCCCGGAGATGATCGCCAAGTGGCAAGCGGGCAGCCCTGTGGTGCTTGCCGCGCGCGCAGCGCGGCGGGACCCCCCACTGACGCGTTTGACCTCGAATGTGTTCAATGGGCTGTTTCGCCGGTTCGTCTTTTCGAATTTTCCGCCGCGCGGTTTTGATTTTTTCTTCGCCGACAAGAAAGTGATCCGCGTGCTCGTCGAAAATGCAGGGGCTAACCTTTACTTGTTTGGCTTGCTTTTGTGGACGGGTTACAAGCCGGTGACGCTGACGTACGAGCGCGCGGAGCGACCGTTCGGCAAGTCGCGCTGGAACTTTGACCGGAAGATCAAATATTTCCTGGATGCCTTTGTTGGGTTTTCGTATTTGCCCTTGCGTTTCGCCTCGGTGATCGGGATCGCGCTGGCGATCCTGGGATTTTTCTATGCCGCATTCCTGATCCTCGCTCGAATTTTCTTGGGGTTTCCGGTGGAAGGCTGGACCTCGCTGATGGTCGTTTTGTTGTTGGTCTCGGGAGTGCAGTTGATCCTGCTGGGAATTCTGGGCGAATATGTTTGGCGCAATCTGGACGAAGCGCGGCGCCGACCGCTCTATTTGATCGGCGAGAGCGTTGGAGCAGAAGACGACGGATCGCGCGCATGACAGGTCTTTCGAAATGGTGGGATCATCGTGACGCGTTCATCCTGCTGGGACTCGTTGCATGGCACGGCGCGTATTTTTTTCCGGTCACGCTTGCCCAAGCCGTGTGGTTCGGCAGCGATATGGTCCGTACGTATTTTCCGCTTGGCACGGAACTGGCGCGCGCGTTGAGCGCAGGGCGTCTGCCGTTCTGGACGACCGGAATGTATGGCGGTTTTCCACTCCTGGCGGACGCGCAGATCGGCGCGCTCTATCCCGGCAACCTGATTCTATTTGCGGCTTTGCCGCCGCACCTGGCGCTCTCGTACAGTATTTTGCTCCATCTCGCGTTCGCGGCGTGCGGCATGTTTCTGTGGATTCGCGCGTGTGGATTCCAAAAGTCGAGCGCAGCGCTTGCGGGGATTGTGTTTTCCTTCGGCGGCTTTATGCTGTCGCGTCTGCCACATGCGACGATTCTGCTCACGAGCGTGTGGCTGCCCTGGCTCATTTTTTTCCAAGATCAGTTTCAGCGCGCGTGCGCGGAAAAGAGATCACGCGCGGCGTTCTGGTTTGCACTAACCGCACTGGCGGTGGGTGTTCAGGTGTTGTGCGGCTTTCCGCAGATCGCGTTCATGAACATGCTTGCCGTCGCGCTCGTGGGCTTTTGCGCGCAGTTATTCTGGATGGGAGCGAGCCAAGGCTCGCCGATTCAAAGAATCCAACGCGCGATGCTGAGAAGCGCGCTGCCGCTCTGTCTCGGCGTGGGGCTCGCGGCGATTCAGATTCTGCCCACCGCGGAATTAGTCGGCTATTCCGTGCGCGGGGGAGCGTCCAGTCTGGGCTTCGTCACAAGTTATTCTCTCCCGCCCGAGATGCTTGGGCAATTCGTCGCGCCGTTCATTCAAGGCGAGCCATCGGAGGGCGCGAACAATGAGTATTGGGCGTACCTGGGTCTTGCGCCGTTTCTGTTAGCTGTGCTCGCGGTGTTCCGACGGCGTGACGCGCGGACGATTTTTTTTGCGCTGGGCGCGCTGGGCGCGCTCTCACTTGCGCTCGGCGAGATCAATCCTCTCTATCGGGTGCTGTATCAACTGCCGGGGTTTAGTTTCTTTCGTGTGCCCGCGCGCTACCTTCTGTTGTTTGTCTTTGCCGGAACCTTCTTGAGCGCGAGCGGGTTTGAGGAATTGTCCGCGCGGCTGTCGCCAGACGACACGCGCTCGCGGCGAGTCATCGCGTTGAGTGTGGCGTTCGGCTGTGCGCTCGTGATTGTCATCTGGTTTGCGCAGACGCAGTGGCTCGATTTTTGGATGTCGGTCTGGCGATTCTTACCGATCGGCTTGGGCGCGGCGAGTTTCGGCGTGCTGATCTTGGCGTGGAGGCGGCGCGTCGGTCGCGCGACGTTTCAGGGGCTGATCCTTGGTCTGACGCTGTTTGATCTGGCGTGCGCCGCGCCACTATTTGTGATCACGCTCGGACGGCTCGCTCCTCCAGCGTACGCCGCGAGCGCGCCGCGTTCCGTGTCCACGCTTGACACTCGACCTGGCGATGGACGTGTCTTTGCCGACCTGGAGATAGATGCATCTGTCCCCGCGATCCGCGCGGGGCTGGTCCCTAACACCGCCTTGCTGTACGGCAAGGAAAGCGCACAGGCGTACTCGTCGCTTGCCTTCGCGCGGCATTCGGCCTATCTCGCCGATCTAACTCCAGCCAAGTTGAATTTGCTGAATGTGCGTTACCTGACCATTCCTTTGGAGCCGCGCCCTGAAACGAAATCGCTGATGCCGCGTGACACGCTCGGGTTGGATGTGCTGAACAACGAGGAGGTTTTCGCGCCGACTGCGGCTTCGGGGATTGAAATCATCACTTTCACCGAACGCGCGGATGATTTGGAGAACGGCACACTGGTCGGCGAATTGCTGATACGGCGACGCGAGGGGCAGGTGGAGACGTTTCCGCTGCGCGTTGGAATCGAGACGGCGGATTGGGATTACGCACGCAAGAATCCGCAACACACGCGCGCACCGATTGCGCATGCGTTCCCAGCAGGATGGCGCTCGTTCGGACGCGGGTTTGAAGGTAACACGTACATCGCCCGTTTCACATTTGTACCCAGCGAGATCGTCGGGGTGAATGTGCGAGTTCTGCGCCCGGAGGCGCGTTTGACGGTTGAGCGGATTACTCTGTACAATTCGGGCAATCTGCCGGTCTCGCTTGCCGAACTGGTTCGCCGGAACGATTTCACGCTCGCCTATCTGAGCGATACGGCGGCAGTCTGGGAGAATCAAGATGCTTTGCCGCGCGCGTTCATCGCCCACGCGGCGACCATTGTGGACGACGACAGCGCACTGGCGCGCCTGCACGATCCGGTGTTTCAACCCGTGTGTCATGTGCTACTAGCGGACGAGCCATCCGCGAGGCAATTGGAGGAGGCGCAATCTGTAGGGGTGCAGTTCAATTGCATTCCTGCGGACGCGGCCGAGATTACAAAGTATGAATCCGAACGCGTCGAGGTCACAGCTACCACAAACCAATCGGGCTATCTCGTGCTTGCGGATTCGTGGTATCCTGGTTGGCGTGCATTCGTGGACGGACAGCCCGCGCCGATTCTGCGCGTGGACGTGTTGTTCCGCGCGGTCCTCATCGAACCAGGGACTCGTCGGATCGTCTTTGAGTATCACCCTGGCGCGTTCCAGTGGGGTGTGTTGATCAGTTCCGTCAGTCTCGCACTGGTTGGAATGATCTCAATAGCGTTATACCTGATCGGGCGACGTGAGCCACTTGAGGCAGGAATCTGATCTTGGAGAACGAGAGTGAATCAGGAATTGGTGACTGAAGACTTTGTTGCGCCGACTGCGCGCGTTAGCCGAACGGCAGTCATTCATCCGGGCGTGCGGATTGGCGCGGGAGTGATTATTCACGATTATGTTGTGATCTATTCGAACACGATCATTGGCGACCGCGTCGAGATTTACGATCATTGTGTTCTCGGTAAACCACCTACTTCGCCGGGGAATGTCGCGCGGCGGTTCAAGAAACGCTATTCGCCGCTGGTGGTCGGCGCGGAGACGATTCTTTGCCCAGGGGTTGTGCTGTACGCCGGAACCACCGTTGGGGAAAAATGTCTCCTGGGCGATTTTTGTTCGATCCGTGAAGAGTGTGAGATCGGCGATGAGTGCCTGCTGAGCCGCAACGTCACGATCAACTACCATACGCGCGTCGGATCGCGCACCAAGGTGATGGACAGCACTCATCTGACCGGCAATATGATCGTCGAAGAGGATGTTTTCATCAGCACGCTCGTCTCTACGACGAACGACAATCTGATGGGGCGCGCGGGCTATCAGGAGAAAAGAATTCTGGGTCCGCACGTGTGCCGCGGCGCGACGGTTGGCGCGGGGGCGTCACTGCTGCCCGGCGTCGAAATCGGCGAGAACGCGATCGTGGGCGCCGGCTCGGTTGTGACGCGCTCGATTCCGCCGCGCAAGGTGGCGCTGGGTTCGCCGGCGCGCGTGGTCAGGGATGTACCGCCGGAGCAATGGAAGTGATCCTTCGAGAGCCCTGAAGGTGATGAAATGAAGAAAATCTCCGTGGTTGTGCCGGTCTATCATAATGAAGGATCGCTCCCCGCCTTGTTCGCTGAACTGGTGAAGGTCGAAGGGACGTTGCAGCCGCGCGACCTAACGCTGGAGTTGATTTTCGTGGACGACGGCTCGGGCGATGGATCGTGGCGCGCGCTGCTGGAGATCAAGCGGCAACGCGCGCAAACCAAATTGATCAAACTCACCCGGAACTTTGGCGCGATGCACGCCCTAAAGGCAGCGCTGC